>Ga0172380_10002301_pt1 | contig 29965 bp, 34 predicted proteins | sample Leawe162metaG_FD_119747 | JGI IMG/M metagenome (GOLD analysis project Ga0172380, IMG submission 119747) | Leachate microbial communities from a municipal landfill in Southern Ontario, Canada - Leachate well 162 metaG | ecosystem: Engineered > Solid waste > Landfill > Unclassified | place... | reverse complement strand
GCGTATCCCCAGAAGTTCGTGGACATCCCCGTTAAAGCACACCACTGTTCTTATCCAGGCCGAGATAATCGAGGTGCAGCTCACGGTCGTGACTTCTGCCACTTTGCCCGGTGATGCAACATGAAACGCATACTTGTCACCATGTTGTTGGCGCTTCGAGATACATAGGACGTTGAACTTCCTCACTTCTCCCATTTTTTTCATTTCTCCAACTTCGGGAATGAATTGGGCAAAGTTGCTGTCGATACGCATGGTCGTCTCCTGTGTTGGCCCTTGGGCCGGTTGTGGGTGATCTTTAGTCTGATGTCAGTATACCTTATAGTTGTAATATTGTCAACTAAAATACGGCTTAAAACAAGGGAAATATGGCTAATTTAAGTAAAACTGTTGACTTAACGCCAACAACCTATATACTGCAAGGCATATGTTGGAGAAAGAGTTTAACCGGCTGGGGCTCAATAACAACGAACGGGAGGTGTATCTGGCCACTCTTAAGGCGGGCAAGGCCTCTCCGGCTCGTATTGCTAAAGAAACCGGCATTAACCGCACCACCGTCTACAGCGTCTCTCGCAAGCTCATGTCGCTAGGGCTCATTGGCGAGGACTTAAGCGCCAAGGTGGGGTACTTATATGCCGAGAAGCCGGAGGCTCTTGTACACATGTTTGCTAAAGAGGAGGCCGTGCTGCAGGAGCGCAAGGCCTTGGCCCAGACAATGGCCAAAGAGCTGGCCGCGATGCCCTCGGGCAAGACCTACTCGGTGCCGCGCATCAAGTTTATAGAGGAGGCCGACCTGACAGACTATTTGTACAAACAGTACGCGCTATGGGGCCAGAGTGGCGCACAGCTCGACAACACGTGGTGGGGCTATATAGATAGTAGTTTTACCCGCGAGTACAAGGAGTGGATCCACTGGACATGGAAGCACGGGCCAAAGGGGCAGAAGGTTAACTTTTTTGCCAACGCAAGCGCTGTTGAGGCAGAGGTGTCTGCAAAACATCCGGAGCGTATTACACGCGCTCTGCCTGAGGGTCAGGAGTTTGACTCGAGCTTTTGGGTAATAGGTGACTACGTGCTCATGACGCAGTCGCGCGAGCGCCCGCACTATCTTGTCGAAATCCATGATGCTGTCTTTGCGCGCAACCAGCGTCAGTTGTTTAAAAATTTGTGGGGGTAGAGGTGGTGTTGCTAGTTGTCAGGCGCGGAGTAATCGTCTAGATTTGGCACGGATAAGGTCACGCTGAAAAGGAGAGAGATGTGAAGATTCTGTCGCTTAACTGCTGGAGCGGGCGCGTGCCCGGCCTGGTCGACTATTTGCGGTCGCAAAGAGCCGACGTTTATTGTTTGCAGGAGGTTCTGCATTCGTCACCCGAGACGCCCGACTTACTCTCGTTCGAAGGACAGGGTAGTACCGCCGAAGCTCAGCGGGCAAAGCTGTTCACTGAATTGTGTGCGGCATTGCCCGGGTATCACGCGTTCCACTTGCCGGCGGCTCAGGGATATCTGCATGACGGCGCCAAGACCGAACACAAGTCGCAATATGGGATCGCGACATTCGTGGGTCCGGGCATACCAATTATCAGTTCGGTGTCCGATTTCGTGTTTGGCAAGTATCGCAAGGACAACTGGGATCCGCCGCCGCTTCCGCGCCAAGCGCATGTAGTCCGCATGTGGGACTACGAGCATGATGCTGCGCTGGTGGTGGGTCATATGCACGGCCTCTGGGTGGACAACAAGAAGGCTGATACGTCCGCCAGGAATGACCAGGCATTAAATTTCAGAGAGTTGGTAAGGAGTATCTACCGAGATGGTGACGGCATAGTTGCTTGCGGCGACTGGAATGTCCTGCCGGACAGCAACACCTTCGAGGTTATGAGCGAGCTTGAGCTTGAGGATCTGGTGACAGGACACGGGCATACCGACACCCGTACCAGCTACTACAAGAAAGAGATTCGCTTTGCCGACTATATGATGGTGTCTCCATCATTGGTTAGGTGTAACTTTGAAGTAGTCACAAATCCTGAAGTATCCGACCATCGCGCGCTTGTGCTCGATACTAAGTAAGATTCAACAGTTTAGGGCCGCCTGCAAAGGCGGCCCTTTTTGTTTTTGTCGTATACTAAATACAAATGCGTAGTGATGACCAATTGTTTGGGCAGTTTTTAGTTGATGCGGGACTCTTGAGCCGCTCGCAGCTTAGCGACTTGCGCGCAAGCGAGGCTCCGCTTTCAAAGACGCTGATTGATTTGGGGATTATGGGCGAGGACGAGGTGCGCCGCGCGCAGGCGCACGCGCTTGGCGTGCCGTTCCTTGTTGTCGAGCCGCACGACATTGCTATAGAGGCTCTTGTGCTTATCCCCGAGCCGCTTGCCCGCGCACGCGGGGTTGTGGCGTTTGCGGCAGACGAGCATCGCGTGTCGGTGGCTGTGCTCGACCTTGCCGACCTCGAGGCTCTGCGGGCGCTCGAGCAAGAGGGCCACTTTGGAGGGCGCACACTTGTGCCGCACCTCACCACCCGCGAGACGGTAAAGCGCGCCCTGCTTAAGTATCAAAAGCACCTTAAGGAAAAGTTTGGCGAGCTCTTAAGCGACGGCCGGCACGTGGCCGAGGCGCTCATCAAGCACGCGCTGTATAGCCGCGCTGGCGGTGCGCACGTAGACATCAGCGTGCACGGCGCCTTGGTGCGCTACCAGCTGGGCCATGCCCTGCACGAGGCCATGCGCCTGCCCACCCAGGTGGGCCACGCCCTGGCCCGCGAGCTAAAAGTGCTGGCCAAGCTCATGCCGGTGGCGCGCCCGCAGACAGGCAAATTTAAAATTGAAATCGGCGACCCCGTAAAAGGCCAAGGGCCTCACGGGGCGGAGGTTGTGCATGTGCATGTCTCGACAACGCCCACCGTGGGCGGCGAGAGGATACATATGCGCCTGGCACGCACTGCCTCGGGCGCGCAGGGCCACACGCTCGAGGCGCTGGGCCTGCACGGCGAGAGCTTGGCGGCACTGCGGCTTACGCTCGAGAGGCGCCGCGGCATAGTTGCAGTCTCGGGCCCCACCGGCTCCGGCAAATCAACACTTTTGTACACCATGCTCGACCTCTTGCAGCACCAGGGCGTGTCTGTGGCAACTGTCGAGGAGCGGGTAGAGTACCGCCTGCCGCACGCCGCGCAGACAGAGGTGGGCCAGGGTGTCAGTGTGGCAGCCGCCTTGCGCGCTACACTGCGCCAGCACCCCGACATTTTAATGGTGGGCGATGTGCGCGACCAAGAGACGGTGTCGCTCATTGTGGCCGCGGCCGCTCGAGGCGTGTTTGTCTTGGCGGGGGTTGATATGGAGGCAGAGGAGCTGCTTGCCTCAGACGCGCATACGCTCGTGCGAGTGGCTCTTGTGCGCCGCCTAGCAACCAACCAGTTTGCCGCCACACGGCCGCTTGCGCGCGCCGAGTCTGACCAGCTTGAGGTTGCGGCCGACTTTGCCCGCGTTTACGAGGCGCTTAAAGAGGAGGGGATTATCGAGCAGGACACCCCGTGGAAGGATGTTGCCTTTGCCCACCCCACCCCCAGCACGGAGCACCAGCAGGGCTACGAGGGCTACATTGGCGTGCAAGAGGTTATTGCCCCAGGCTTTGAGACTTTGAATATAGTAGAAGACGCCCTCTTTAAGGCCGCCCAAGGCCTGACCAGCGTAGAAGAGGCCTCCCGCCTCACCCAGTAAACACCGCAAGGTTCGACCTTACGGAAGGGGGAGGGACTTGACAAAACACCCATAAGGGTGTATACTTACATATGAGGGTCGGCATAGTGCTGGCTCACCCCGCCATTGTGGCGGTATAGGAGGATGCGATGACATTTTTAACAATTCACAAAGGTTCACTCGAGTCGATCGTCATGTGCAAGACCTGCAATGTTGCAGAGATCACCGCCTGCTGGAAGCGGCGCGGCTGGAAGGTTGACTGAATCAAACGGGGCGGTCTGCGAAAGCAGCCGCCCTTTTGCTTTTCTAAAATGGTATATTGGGGAGGTGTCAAAAAAACGCTTGGTAGTGGGGAATTGGAAGATGTACGTCGAGACCCCCGGCGCGGCTAAGAAGTTTGCTACCAGCCTGCGCAAAAAGGCACGCGCCTTTGCCGGTGCCGAGGCGTGGCTTGCGCCCGCATTTCCCCTTATCTCTCCCGTGGCGGTGGCCCTTAAGGGCTCGCCTATAAAAGTCGGTGCGCAGACCATTTCTATACATGCAGAGGGTGCGCACACCGGCGAGGTGTCGGCCAAGATGCTCAAAAATCTCGGAGTCTCGTTTGTCATAATCGGGCACAGCGAGCGCCGCGCCGCCGGCGAGGGTGACGAGCTTATCCGCGAGCAGCTAATGGCCGCACTATCGTCGGGCTTAACAGCGATACTGTGCGTGGGCGAGGATGAGAGGTTGCCCGATGGCTCGCACTTTGCCCAGATTGCCAACCAGATACACCGTGCCCTGCAGGGTGTTGTGCCTATGGGCCGGCTGGTAGTGGCCTACGAGCCCGTGTGGGCGATAGGCAAGCAGGCCGCGGACGCGATGCAGGGCGAGGACCTGGAGGAGACTGCGATATTTATCCGCAAGATCCTGTCCGAGGCGCTGGGCCGCGAGGCGGTGAGCAAGGTGCCGATACTGTACGGAGGCTCTGTCGAGCCCGCTAACGCCGCCACACTCATGAAGGAGGGCGGGGTCAACGGGTTTTTGGTAGGGCATGCGAGCGCCGACATTGATTCATTTATAGACATTCTCAAAGCATGCAAGAAATAAAGAGTGTAAGAGACGCCGACGTGGCGGGCAAGCGCGTCTTGGTAGCTGTGGACTTTAACGTGCCGCTTAAGGACGGGATGATAGTGGACGATGCGCGCATCCGAGCATGTCTGCCGACACTCGAGCTCCTTAAAGGCCGGGGCGCCAAAATTGTCATCATGACGCACCTTGGGCGCCCGGGCGGCCGCGAGGTGGAGGGACTTAAGGTGGCACCCATAGCGCACCGCCTGGGCGAGCTTATGGGTTGCCGTGTTACCGTCGCACCCGAGGAGAGCGACTTTATGATGCTGGAGAACTTGCGCTTTGACCCGCGCGAGAAGGAGGGGAGCGCGGAGATGGCGCAGGAGCTCGCGACCTTTGGCGACGTATTTGTTAACGACGCATTCTCCAACTCGCACCGCGCGCACGCCTCCATAATAGGTGTGCCGCAGATATTGCCGAGCTTTGCCGGTGTGCGGCTTATGGAGGAGTGTGAGAAGCTGCAGGAGGCGCTGACTCCGCCACCGGGCGCTATTGCCATCATAGGCGGTGCTAAGTTTGAGACAAAGCAGCCGCTGATAGAAAAACTCATACCGCAGTACGCCAAGATTTTGGTGGGCGGCGCCATGGGCAACGACATTATCAAGGCTCGAGGCTTGCCGGTGGGCGCCTCGCTAGTCTCTAACGTACCGGCCAACGTGGCTATTGCCAGCAACGACAAGCTTGCCGTGGCCAACGACGCGGTTATTGAGAAGCTCGAGCCTAAAGAGGCGCGCACGGGCTTGGTGGTGGATGTGCGCGCCGACGAGCGTATTGTTGATGTAGGGCCGGTAACGGCAGCGGCGTGGGCGCAGGTGGCCGAGGACGCGCCGTTTGTACTGTGGAACGGCCCTCTGGGTATATATGAGGAGGGCTACACCGAGGCAAGCGACCTGGTAGCCCAGGCGCTGGCGCGCTCGGGTGCGCGCGCAGTAGTGGGCGGGGGCGACACGGGGGCGGCCCTGCGCAAGTACTCGTTTGACCCGCAGAAGGTGTTCCTCTCGACAGGCGGAGGTGCCATGCTTTTGTTTTTAACGGAGGGCACCTTGCCCGGCATCGAGGCGCTTAAGCAGAAGGTATAAGGTGTATATGCGTGTGGGGCACCTCGTCTCCTACTATAGAGAGGCGCACCATTTCTACGTGATGCTTGTCTTTTAGCTCTAGCGCGAGTTTTTTAGCAATGCGGAAGAGGTGGTCCGACAGCTCGTCAGAGATTTGATAAAACCAGCGCGAATGTTCTTTAGGTATAAGCAGTGTGTGCCCGGGGGCCTTGGGGTGCAGGTCTAAAAACGCCACCACAGTGTCGTCCTCATACACCTTGCTGGCCGGTATCTCGCCTCTGCCTATTTTGCAAAAGATGCAGTTGTCCATGCACCTAAGTATACTAAACGGATGCAAAAAACGTACCGCGTACGCGAGAGGTTGCACGACAACCTGCTTGAGCACCTTATGTTGGCGCGCGGCGTGGCGCCCGAGGGCTTTGCCGACTTCCTCGAGCCGGACTACCTGGCGCACAGCCACGACCCCTTCTTGCTGCCGGGTATGGAGGCCGCAGTAGACAGGATTATTGCCGCAATTAAGAGCAACGAGCCCGTGTGCGTGTGGAGCGACTACGACGCCGACGGCGTACCCGGCGGCGTGATGCTCGCCGGGTTTTTGCGCGACATGGGTCTTAAGGTCAGGCACTACATTCCGCATCGTCACAAAGAGGGCTACGGACTCAATATCGAGGGGCTGCAAGAGTTGGCAGAGCAGGGCCACAAGCTTGTCATAACCTGCGACCTGGGTACCACCGAGATAGAGCAGATTGCGTACGCAAACACCAAAGGCATTGATGTCATCGTTACCGACCACCATCTCGAGCCTGCCGTGCTGCCGGAGGCGTTTGCGATAATCAACCCCAAACTAAGCACGAGCAAGTATCCGTTTGACGGCTTGTGCGGCGCGGGCGTGGCATGGAAGCTGGTGCAGGGAGTGCTCAGCAAATACCGCCCCGAAAGTTTCCCCGAGGGGAAAGAAAAGTGGTACCTCGACCTGGTGGGCATAGGCACACTGAGCGACATGGTGCCCTTGGTAGGGGAGAACCGCATGCTCGCGCAGTTTGGTCTTAAGGTAATGCGCCGCGGGCGCCGGCCGGGGCTCGCGGCGCTACTAAAATTGCTGCGCATCCAGCCGCGCACACTTACCGAGGACGACATCGGCTTTATGGTCTCTCCGCGCATTAACGCCGCATCGCGCATGGACAGCCCAGAGGCCGCGGCGCGCTTGCTTGCTACGGAGAATGTTGAGGAGGCGGGCGACTTGGCGTTTGCGCTAAATAAAATAAACGACGAGCGAAAGACCTTGGTGGCGAGTACGGTTAAAGAGGTAAACAAGCGCATGCTGCTAGGTGGAATGGAGGGCCCGGTAATTGTTATGGGCTCGCCCTCGTGGCGCCCCGGCATCTTGGGGCTTGTGGCCAACAGCCTGGTAGAGGCGCATCATAAGCCCACGTTCCTCTGGGGTCGCGAGGGCGGCGAGCTTTTGCGCGGCTCGTGCCGCAGTGAGGGGGTTACGAACGTAGTCGAGTTGATGCACGCAGCCGGTGATGTGTTTGACCATTGCGGTGGGCACGCGGCGTCGGGCGGGTTTGCGCTAACAGAGGACCGCGCACACGAGCTGCCCCAAGCGCTCAACAAGGCGTACGATGCTCTTAAGAGCCAAAGCGCAGCGACTAAAGAGATTGTTGTAGACCGCGAGCTCGACCTAAGCGAGCTGCCGCACGCACTGCGGCACCTCGACCGCCTCGCGCCCTTTGGTATCGGCAATGCCAAGCCTTTGTTTATATTCCCCAACGCGACGGTGGGATCGATAAAAATGTTTGGCAAGCAGAAGAACCATTTGCAGGTCTCCTTGGCGGACGACTTTAACCGCGTGGACGGCATTGCGTTCTTCTCCACGCCCGAGTCGTTCCAAAAGCAGCCGACAACGGGCGCTCGTGTAGACGCGGTGGGCCACATAGAGCGCGACTGGCGCGGCCAACCCCGCCTCCGCATCGTCGATATTTTATAAAAAGAGTCCGGCGCCACTGGTGCCGGACTCTTTACTGCCTGCCCACTAGTTGAGACTGCTTTCGCTCAGTTTGTATTCGCCTTCGCGAATTTTAACAAGTGAGCCTTCGGCAATCATCTTCTTCACCGTGCGCGGGTCGACTTTTCGGACCATATCCCCGGCAAACGTGAGACTCTTGCCAGACTTGTTCCAATACTGGTCTTGGACTTCCGGCGGGAAAACGTTTGTGTTTACGATGCGTTTTTCGAGCGCCCTTTCTCCTTCCGGAGGTTGATTCAGAAGATGTGCGAGAATCGCACGTCTGCTGTAGAAAAAGGCTTCCATTTCGCTGTGATCGGTCATGACTTTTCCTTTCGATGCCGCCTTTCGGTATCCTAAACCATGTACGCTATACTAGCCAGCATGCAGGAAATTCTTTTGTTTACTGATGGGGCTTCGAAAGGTAATCCCGGTAAGGGCGGGTGGGGCGCTATTGTCGCGGGCAACGGCAAGGTGGTCGAGCTTGGCGGAGCCGCGCCGCACACCACCAACAACCGCATGGAGCTTATGGCCGCGCTGCGCGGCCTGCAGCACGCCAAGCAGCTGCCCGCGGGGCCGCGCATACTGCGCACCGACTCTAGTTACGTTATAAACGGCATCACCAAGTGGGTGCACGGCTGGCAAAAAAACGGCTGGCAAACCAAAGAGAAGAAGGATGTTTTAAACAAAGATTTGTGGAGCGATCTGGTTGAGGCCGCGCACGGCCAGCAGGTGGCGTGGGAGTACGTGGGCGGGCACGTCGGGATAAAAGGCAACGAAAGGGTAGACACTATTGCGTCTGAGTATGCGCTGGGCAACGAGATAAAGCTGTTTAAGGGCAAGATTGAGGAGTACGAGGTGGACATCACCGACCTGTCGCACGACGTGGTGCTTAAGGACAAAAAGTCGGCGGGCAAGTCGCGCGCGACGACCAAGGCGTTTTCATACATCAGCGAGGTGGGCGCGGTGGTGGTGGTGCACAAAAGCTGGCCCGAGTGCGAGGCACGCGTACGTGGCAAGCATGCACGGTTTAAAAAGGCCATAAGCCCCGCAGATGAAGCCGCAATAGTCGCCGAGTTTTCCAAGGCGCGCTAGTGCGGTAGTGTTGATGGGTGAACTATAAGCTCTATGCTGTCGTATGTTTGTCGCTCGCTGCGCTTGTTTTAGCGCGCTACGAGGTGCTGCAATACTTTGAGGCACGTACATCGCTTGCCGCGTATGCCGAGCGCACCGCGGTAGTGGCGGGTACTGTGGCCGGCGACCCCGACCGCCGCGCCACAAGTCTGCGCGTGCCGCTTAAGGTCGAGACTATAAACGGCCAAGACGCGCCGCACGGCACGCTCTTGGTCTTGCTGCCGCGCGAGACTACCGTGGCCTATGGCGAGAGGCTAGAGGTGCGCGGGCTTGTGGTGCTGCCGCAGGCGTTTGAGACAGACACCGGCCGCGTGTTTGACTACCCGGGCTACCTGCGGGTGCGCGGCATCTCGGCCGTGATGGAGCGCGCAACACTGCGCGCACAAGAGCCTGCGGGGCTCACGGTGCTTGGCCCATTGTATGCGCTCAAGCATACTTTTGAGGAGTCACTCAACTTAAACATTGCCGAGCCCGAGGTGTCCCTGCTTAAGGGCATGCTGTTAGGCGAGCGTGGCGGGTTTACTCAAGAGCTCCTGCAGGCGTTTGCGGTGGTGGGGCTCATACACATTGTGGTGCTCTCTGGCAGCAACATCGCTATTGTGGCCGAGGCTGTCTTTAGGCTTTTGGGGTTGGTGCGCCGGCTGCCGCGCGCATGGCTGTTTGGCATCGGGTTTGGCGTCATCGTGCTGTTTGCTCTCATGACGGGCGGCGGGGCAGCCACGGTGCGCGCGGTTATTATGGGTGCTATTGCGATACTCGCGCGCTACTTGCGCCGGCCGGAGGCGGCACTGCGCGCGCTTATTGTCGCCGCGGTCTTGATGGTGTTGTGGAACCCGCTTGTCCTGTGGTTGGACAACGGATTTATCTTAAGCATTGCGGCAACCTTTGGCCTTATTACGCTCGCGCCCTACATCGAGACAAAACTGACAAAGCTGCCGTCGTGGAAGAATTTTAATATCCGCTCGATAGTAGCGACCACCATAGCGGTCGAGATATTTATATTGCCGGCGTTGCTCTACACCTCGGGGATGTTCTCGCTCCTGTCCCTGCCGGTCAACGCGCTGGTGCTGCCCCTGGTGCCGTTGGTAATGCTGGTGGGGTTTGTCGCGGGCGTGCTGGGCTTTATACATCCGCTGTTGGCCCTGGTGCCGGCGTTTATCGCTCAGTTTCTCTCAAGGCTCATCATAGGCATAGCCGAGCTTGCGGCCGACATCCCGCTTGCTTCGGCCGTCGTGGCCTCCTTCCCCTGGTGGATGGCAGTTTTGGTCTATGTCCCGCTTACGTGGCTGGCGTTGCGCGTCTATTGGCGAAATCAAACTCCGGAGGGTACGGACTTTTCGTTGCTACGAAAGTCCTGAAGACTCCCGCCAGTCGCGGTCCGTACCCACTCCGGACTTTATTTCGCCAAGGCCGCGAAGCGGTCCTCAATAACTTTCCAGTTTAAGTTCTTAAAGAAGGCGTCAATGTATTTGCCTTTGCCTGCGGCACCGTGGTCCAAGAGGTATGCGTGCTCCCACACATCAAGAGCGAGGACTATAGGGAGCGTGGCAAAGTGGCCCATGTGCTGCTCGCCGCTAAAGCCCGCCAAAAACTGCTTAGCCTCCGGGTCCCAGTACAACAGTGCCCAACCCGGGCCGCGCATAGAGCCTATTGCTTTTAGGTACGGCTCGACATGCTCAACTTTCATATATTCCTTCTCTAGTGTTTGAGCTAGTGGGCCGCCTGCGCTCAGAGGGGTAGGACCGCCCTCAAACTGCGCAAAGTACAGCTCGTGCAGACGCATGCCATCAAACTCAAACGAGCGGCGGCGTATAAGCTCGCTTAGTGCATGCTGATGCTTCTCGCTGTCGGCGGCGTACTCGGGCAGGAGCTTCGAGATTGCGTTAAAGTTTTTAACATAGCCTTGGTAGAGGCCAATGTGCTCCTCGACAGATTTGGCAGAGATGCCCTCGAGGGTAGGGATGTTAAATGTCTTTGGAGAGTAATCCATATAATGAAAGGAAAATTAATGCTACACGCTAAGTATGCCCCAAAAGGCTGAAAAAGCCTTGAATTTAGCCATTTATCCACACCCCGCTGCTTGCGCTTGCATTTTTACCCCACATGTGCTATAATTGAAGTTGGGTGGGCCACAGAGGCTCACGTCCAGGTTTCAATGTTCCGCGCTAAATGAGGAGGACTCAATGCGCAATGTTTTGCTTGTTACGGGTCTTGCAATGACCCTCTTCGTTTCGGCTGCGCAGGCTGCCGAGTGTCCGAAGGTTATCGAGATTCCGCTCGCCGAATCGGTGAACACCGAATCGGCCAAGCTGGCTCGCGATTGTTTGGCGTTTCGCATCCAGTTGGTGCAGGCGCAAAACCTCGAAGTTCTGTCGGCTCAGCGCGATGCGGTCGCTCCGGCGGTCTACATCCTGCGGTTCTCGCACGACAGGCTTATTGTGACGCTCGACTATGTCAATGACGGCAGTGTCGAGTATAACCGGGAGCACTTCGACGATGATTCGTCCCAGTTCACCCATGTTATAAAGTCCGACTCGCCGTTCTATACGTTGGCGGTCTCAGCATACGATGACCTCGAAACCCGCAAGGGCGAGCAGAGGCCGGCGTCGGTAGCCGAACTGGTCAACCAAGTTGCAACATCAGCCAATGTGGTTGTTGCTGCTCGGTGGCCCGTCCCGTCCAAGATGGCCAACGTGGCTCTCAAGGCCGAGGGCAAGTAAGTTTTCATCAGTTGTGCGTAAGGCGCGATGGAGAAATCCAATCGCGCCTTTTGCTTTTCTGTGTACAATGCGCGGGTGGATTTTATACGCAGATATCCGCTTGTCCCGGTCGTAGTGCTCTTGGCGCTGCTGTGCCTTGGCATATGGCTTGTTGTGCTGGGGCAGGGCAGGCACAGTAACACTCTTACCTTTGCCGTCTTGGACATCGGCCAGGGCGACGCGCTGTTTATAGAGGGCCCCACCGGCATACAAGTGCTGATAGACGCCGGCCCCAACACGGGCGCCATACTGCGCGCACTCCCCAAGGTGATGCGCTTTGGCGACCGCACTATAGACGCCATTATCGAGACGCACCCCGACGCCGACCACATGGGCGGGTTTGTGGATGTGCTCGCGCGCTACAAGGTCGGCGCCTATATTACACCCGGCATAACCAGCAAGACAAACTCGCTTGTCGCGGCGCTTAACAAGTCGGTAGACGCGGAGCGCGCGCTTATATTTGTGGCGCGTGCCGGCATGGTCATAGACTTGGGTGGGGGAGCACAGCTCGACATTTTGTACCCCGACATAGATGTGTCGGGCTGGGGTGACAGGACCAACGACGGCTCTATTGTCGCGCGCGTAGTGTATGGGCAGACCGAGGTACTGCTTACGGGAGACAGTGCGTTTGCGACAGAAGACCGCTTGCTTGCAGTGGCCTCAAGCTCGCTGAGCGCGGATATTTTAAAGGTGGGGCACCACGGCTCAAAAAGCTCGACCGGTGCGGAGTTTATACAAGCAGTGCACCCGCAAGTGGCGCTGATATCGGTGGGTGCCAAGAACACCTACGGCCATCCTACAAAGGAGGTGCTCGACCGTTTAAGCAGTGCCAGCGTGCCGGTAATGCGTACCGACCAAGACGGCACTATAGTATGCACCTCAAACGCCGCCGCGTTTACCTGCAAATAACAAAAACCGCCGGGATAATTCCGGCGGTTTTTTTATTTAATCAAATTTATTTGACCAGGCCGGCCTTTTTGAGCGTTTTGTAAGCGCCGTTCTTGGTTATCGTGCGCAGGCCCTGGGTCGAGACGGTAACAGTTATCGTCTTGTTGAGCTCGGGGATAAAGATGCGCTTCTTCTGCAGGTTGACCTGCTTGCGGGTCATACCGGAGGGGTTGAACTTGGTAGCACGAATACGGTTGGAGTACTTGCCAGCCATTTTCGAGCCTTTTTTGGTGATTGGGCAGATTTTTGCCATAGAAAAACCGGGCGAGTGCCCAGATATCGATATGCTATCATGATTTTTAACGAATGCAAATCGACATCATCTTCGCCATAGGGGTCCTGGTAGTGTCTATAGTCCTCCACGAGGTGGCCCACGGCTATATGGCCAACTTCTTGGGCGACCCAACGGCGCGCCTGCAGGGCCGCCTAACGCTTAACCCCATAAGCCACATTGACCCTATAGGCTCCCTGTTGTTGCCGGCGATACTTGTCATTACCCAGTCGCCCATGCTCATTGGCTACGCCAAGCCCGTGCCCTACAACCCCTACAACCTGCGCGGCAAGTATGCCGAGGGCTGGGTGGCTTTTGCGGGCCCCGGGGTCAACATTATACTCGCGCTCATATTCGGCCTGGCTATACGCCTGTTTGGCACCCAGCTGGACCCGGCGCTCCTGACCGCCTTTGGCACTATTGCCTACGTCAACATGCTCTTGGCACTGTTTAACCTTATACCGATACCGCCCCTGGACGGCTCTAAGGTGCTCTCGTCGTTATTGATGGCTGTCTCGCCCGGGCTGGCCCGCGGATACGACAAGTTTCGCCTTAACTTCGAGCGGCTGGGGGTGCTGTCGGGCACGCTCCTTATATTGGCGATATTCTACTTTATGTCGCCGTTTTTTAGCGCGGCCCTGCTCCACCTGTTTGGCCTTTTGACAGGCGTCTTTGCATAGCCTTGTTTGGTGATATTTTTTGTGACAAAGTGGGCCAAGTTGTAACAGGAGGATCAAGGTGGAGCTACAACCGAGTGATGTCCCTAGGGTCCTTGATGCCGTGCAAGCTAGCTGGCCGGGTTTCTTTGATGGTGCTAAAGCATGTTGGTATCCTTCGGACAAGACAATAAGGGCTGCCAACGAGTCAAGCTATATTACGGTCGCCTTAAGTAAAGGAGGTAGGCTTTGCATGGTTTTTGGCGCCACCTTAAAGGGAAAGGAGCACGGCTATGGCCTGCTGCCATATCCGGTCAAAAACTTGGATTTGCCTACTTAATTGGTTGAGCCGGGCATCTTAAGATGCCCGGCCTTTTCCTTAATTTGCATCACTTCTCCATATGTAGTACATTGTCTTCAACGCCTTCAGGGCGTTTTAATTTCGTAAATGGCACGTCTCTCACAACTAGTACGCAAGGGCCGCACACAGCGCCCCAACAAGACCAAGTCGCCCGCACTCGCGCGCGGTTTTAACGTGCTTAAGAACAAGCCGGTCTTCTACCCGTCGCCCTTTAAGCGCGGCGTATGCACCAAGGTGACCACCACGACCCCCCGCAAGCCTAACTCCGCTATCCGCAAAATCGCCCGCGTACGCCTCACCAACGGCCAGGAGATCACCGCCTACATCCCGGGCGAGGGCCACAACCTGCAGGAGCACTCGGTGGTCATTGTCCGCGCCGGCCGCGTTAAGGACATCAACGTCCGCTACCAGGTAGTGCGCGGCAAGCTCGACGCAGCCGGCCTCGACAAGCGCCGCGTATCCCGCTCGCGCTACGGTGCCAAGCGCCCGAAATAACCTGCAACCTACCCCCTATAACCTAATTTTATATGCGTCGCCCTGTTAAAAATCGCAATATCGCCGGACCGGACATCAAGTTCAACTCTGTCCGCGTGGAAAAGTTCATAAACTCCGTCATGCTGGACGGCAAGAAGTCCACAGCACGCACCGTGGTGTATGACGCTTTCGACATCATCAAGGAAAAGGCCAAGGTAGAGAACCCTGTCGAGCTGTTTGAGACCGCAATCCGCAACGTCAGCCCGGCCATGGAGATCCGCTCGCGCCGCGTGGGAGGCGCCAACTACCAGGTGCCGCGCGAGGTGCGCCCCGAGCGCAAGCAGGCCATGGCGTTCCGCTGGATACTGCAGGCCGCACGCGCAGGTAAGGGCCGCCCTATGGCCGAGAAGCTTGCCGGCGAGCTTATGTCTGCGGCCAACAACGAGGGCTTCGCCTTTAAGAAGAAGGAGGACACCCACCGCATGGCCGAGGCCAACAAGGCCTTCGCCCACTTCGCCTGGTAATTTAAAAAACATAAGAGCAACAAAGGCGCCCGGGTGGGCGCCTTTTCCTTTGGTTGGCGACTCTAATGCATGGCCGCTCTTCTTTTCTTCGCAGCTGTAGCAAGCTCTTCCTTGTTGTCGCAAAAGCCAAACGGCTTAAGATCGACTTCTGCAAGAGCCCACCATTCACCGCCAAGTTCATCAAATGCCTGAGTGCTACCTTTAGTGCGACAAAAGGCAGGCAATACGCCTTTAGCTACAAGTTGCCTGCGTTGCGCCCGAGAGAGCTTGCTTGGCACGGGTAGGCCCATAAGCAGCTCGACTGCTTTTTCTACCTCTGTGATATCTTCCTGAGTGTGCAGCTCTTCAATCGGTTTAAACCCAAGGTCACGCAATGTTTTTTCGTGCCTGCTTGCTTTAGCCATCGTTGTCTCCCGCTTTGTTCTGCTAGCAAGACGGTAGCACTTTTGGGCACGGGAGACAATCTATTTCGGAATTTTGCAAAATACTAAATATAGGCAAACTCATTCCCGCTTCAGCTCCTGTATCGGATAGTAGTTTCCTATGCGACCAATTATTTTATGGTTCCTGGGCGTGCCTGTGAGCATTATTATCCTCTTGTACTTGTTCAACATCCTCTAGATAGTTTTTCCGAAGAGCCGCTCCATGAGGAGCGGTTTTTCTATTTCCCCTACAAGGGAAATGTTTTGGGCCGCAAGCTTCTCGAGTGTTGCTTGGGGGAGGGAAAGAGAGTGCTCGTACACTTTTACTATCAAATCTTCCGGGTCGTCGGCGGCTATGCGGTTTAGGTTTATTGCTCCGCACACGCTGCAGCGGTGCACGAGCATCACATCGCCCAGTTTTTCTTTACCGTATTTGTCTGTGCCCTCGTGCTTAAGGGTGACGCCTATGGGCTCCATACAACCGAGGCAGGTACTGACGCGGTTGCCGGGGGTGGTGTCCACGTGCTTGCTCCACAAACAGTGGTTGCAGTGGTTGCGGTGCTTACTGCCCATCGCCTCGTTTGGGGTTACCTCAAGGCTGCAGTGGCAGCACTCAAATATGGGCTCGGTAACATTGTCCATGGGCTTCATTGTAGCAGGGAAGGGTACGTTGCTTTTTTGGCTAAATCAACTATTGTATAGGCAACGCCTCCGGCGGTTTTTATTTACTCCAACTTATTATGAATCGCGACTATCCACTCGAGAAGCTCCGCAACTTCGGCATCATCGCCCACATCGACGCCGGCAAGACCACCACGTCCGAGCGCGTGCTGTACTACACCGGCAGCCAGCACAAGATAGGCGAGGTGCACGACGGCCAGACCACCACCGACTGGATGGAGCAGGAGCGCGAGCGAGGCATCACCATTACCGCGGCGGCCATCACCTGCTTTTGGGCCAAGACCGATGAGCCCGACAAAAAGGACCCGTCCAAAAAGTACCGCTTTAACGTTATCGACACCCCGGGCCACATCGACTTTACCGTAGAGGTTAAGCGCTCCATGCGCGTGCTGGACGGTGCAGTTGTCGTGTTTGACGGCGTTGCCGGCGTGGAGCCTCAGTCCGAGACCAACTGGCGCTATGCCGACGAGGCCAAGGTGCCGCGCCTCTGCTTTATAAACAAAATGGACCGCATGGGCGCCAGCTTCGAGAAGTCGTATGCCTCCATACTCGACCGCCTTACCAAGCACGCGGTGCGCATGCAGCTCCCCATTGGCGCCGAGGCCGACTTTGACGGTGTTGTAGACCTCTTGACCATGAAGGCCTACAAGTTCGAGGGTGCGATGGGCGAGATAGTCTCGACCTACGACATTCCGGCCGACATGCTGGATGATGCCAAGAAGTACCGCGCAGAACTTATAGAGCGCATCGTCGAGCACGATGACGCCATGATGACCGACTATCTCGAGGGCAAGGAGCCGTCCCTGGACGACCTCAAGAAGGTCCTGCGCAAAGCTGTTATAGACAACCGCATCTTCCCCGTATACACCGGCTCGGCCCTTAAAAACCGCGGCGTCCAGCTCGTGCTCGACGGCGTTGTAGACTACCTGCCGTCCCCCACAGACATGCCGCCCATTACCGGTACCAACCCGCAGACGGGCGAGCCAATAGGGCGCCAGGCCGCAGACGACGAGCCTTTTTCTGCGCTCGCGTTTAAGCTCCAGGCAGACCCGTTCGTGGGCCAGTTGACCTTCTTCCGCGTGTACTCGGGTACGGTGGAGGCGGGCTCATACATCATCAACTCCTCTACGGGCGAGAAGGAGCGCTTGGGCCGCATCGTGCGCCTCCAGGCCGACAAGCGCGAGGAGGTTAAGCAGGTCTTTGCCGGCGAGATCGCCGCAGCAGTGGGCCTCAAGTCCGCCAAGACAGGACACACGCTGTCCGACGAGACCAACCCGATCGTGCTTGAGGGCATCATAATCCCGGAGCCGGTTATCTCTATGCGCATCGAGCCTAAGACCAAGGCCGACCAGGAGAAGATGGGCATGGCAATGAAGAAGCTTGCCGATGAGGACCCAACCTTCCGCATCACGTCTGATGCCGAGACCAACGAGACCCTTATATCGGGCATGGGCGAGCTGCACCTCGAGATTTTGGTTGACCGCATGAAGCGCGAGTTCGGCGTTGAGGCCGATACCGGCAAGCCGCAGGTGGCCTACCGCGAGACAATCATGGCCGCCGCCGAGGGCGAGGGTAAATTTATCAAGCAGACAGGAGGCAAGGGCCAGTACGGCCATGTGCGCCTGCGCGTTAAGCCCCTCGAGCCCGTTAACGAGGACAAGAAGCAGGCCAAGAACGTTACGCGCGAGGACCACTTCGAATTCATTAACAACATCAAGGGAGGCGTCATCCCCAACGAGTTTATCGGCCCGGTTGAAGACGGCGTGCGCGAGGCCATGGAGCGCGGCTTTGTCGCAGGCTTCAAACTCGTGGACATCTCTATCGAGCTGTACGACGGCAGCTACCACGATGTGGACTCCTCGGAAATCGCCTTCAAAATTGCGGCATCGATGGGCTTCCAAGACGCGCTTACCAAGGCAAAGCCGGTACTGCTGGAGCCTATTATGAAGGTCGAGGTCGTTACCCCGGAGAAGTTCATGGGTGACGTCACCGGCTCTCTTAACTCCAAGCGCGGACAGATAGAGGGCATGGAGGAGCGCGGTTTGGCGCGCGCTATTAAGGCCAAGGTGCCGCTGAGCGAGATGTTCGGCTACACGACGGCGCTGCGCTCTATGTCTGAGGGTCGCGCATCGTTCACCATGGAGTTCGACCACTACGAGGTCGTGCCCCCGCAGGTTGCCGCAACCATCGTCGCCGCCCGCAAATAACATTCACAAACAAAAGCAAAAAACGCCCGGGTTCCGGGCGTTTTTTGTTGCAGGGCAAATATGGGGTAAAATATACGCGTTACTAACCAACACCATATACACAATGACTACCGCACTATCACAGAGCAGGGGAGTAAAGGAGCTGGCGTTGCTTGCCATGGGCGTGGCGCTTTCTGCCGCGCTTATGTTTGGCGCGGCCGCTCCACGCGCGCACGCAGCGGCGCTGACCGAGCCCCAGATACAGGCGATACTCAACTTGCTTGCGGCGTTTAACGTGCCGCAGGCAGAGATAGACAACGTCGAGGGCATCCTCCACCAGAGCAAATAAGCTCCGGTACCGGAAAAGATTACGCCGCCCGTTGGGGCGGCGTTTTCGTTGTGCATGTTGCCAGCTTGCATTTGCGCACGCGGGTGATTGAATGAGACTAGAGATTAGTTAACAAGGGAGAGGGTAGCCATGAAGCTCCGGATTCCAACATGCAAGATCCCGGCAATCAGCGTCCCAATTTCTATTGCACGGGAAAGCATTATAGACAGCTCGCATGTCTGCACTCTCATCAGAGAGACGCCGCAAAAAATCGAATTTTCGATGAAGGCGGATGATGGGACAAGCTTTACTACCCGCATAGCGAATAATTTGCGGGAGGAATGCGTAGTTGTCGAGATGCAGTACCAGGAAAAGTTTGAAAACGGCGAGCGGTTCGTGGTCTTTTCGCGCAGGGTTGATCGCTGTATCGAGAAGGTGCTTGAGCATGAGGAAGGCGCACTGTCCGGGTATGTGGTCCCTGCGTTCTACAAGGACATTGCCGTACTGCAGTATGTTGTACCTCTTCAGTACGGATTCCTGAGCGACCAAGAGTATGTTGACCAGTTGGGCATCGCGCTCGTTCAGTGCTCAAAGGCTATGGCCTTGATGTGCACGATAGTAAACGATCTCTTTGCCGCCGGCCGCTTGCTTTCCGACAAGGAATGCATGAGAAGCGTGTATCGGGGGTACGGCTACCTTGTGCCGTCCGTGTCGGCCGAACAGGCGGCAGGCCGGCCCAACTGATGAGTTATGCAATACATCCAAAGCCCGGGGGAGACCCCGGGCTTTTGTAATACCCTTGCACTCTGGCCGTCTTGTGGTATTGTAGGCGCGAACCTAATTATTAAGGGCGCAGAATAATCTATTTACTATGCAAACCTCTATAAAAGCCTTTGTTTTCGGCACTTTTGCCCTTTTGGGCCTGTCTTTTGCCGTCCCTGCGATGGCCCAGACCTATAACCCCAGCTACTACTACCCCCAGACGCAGTACACGACCCAGTACACCACCCCCTACGCTGGCACCGGCTACGGTTATGGCTATGGCTCGTCTTGCCCGGCCCTGTCCTACAACCTTGTCCTGGGCTCGTCCGACTACACCACAGGCGGCCAGGTGAGCGCGCTCCAGACCTTTTTGCGCTCCCGCTACAATGACACCCGTCTGACCGGCGGCTATTATGGCCAGTTGACCAGCTACTATGTATCCCGCTTCCAGCAGGAGAATGCCGTATATCCGGTTACGGGTGGTGTTGGCCCCCTTACCCGCCAGGCAATACAGCGCGTATGCGGCGGCGGCTACAACCCCGGCTACCCCACCAACCCTACGCGCCCTACGGTAACCTTCCGCCTCGACCGCGACTTTAGCCTCGACGTAGGCCAGACAGGCGAGCTGCGTAATGAGGACCTCACGATAACCCTCACCCAGATTGTTGCCAGCCAGTACGGCTATGGCTACTACTACAATCAGGAGCCCCAGGCCGTACGCATTACAGTGACCGAGGGCTGCAGCGCGGGCGTCTACTGCATCTACGCGCCCTCGCAGACCTACGTGCTTGAGGACGGCGATGACGTCAACTTCCGCGACTGGAACATCGAGGTTAAGGAGCTTGAGCGCGATGAGGCCACCTTCCGCGTGACCGAGCGCGATAATGACGATGATGACAACGACAATGACGGCACTATCGACGTAACTGCACCGTCTAGCAATGTTACGGTAGAGCAGGGCGACGAGCTTGATATCGAGTGGACGCTCGACGACGAGCCCAACAATGCCTCTGTCGTACTCGAGCTCTATGACGAGGACGATGACCGCGTAGGCACTATCGCTATAGTAGACGCCGACGACGATGACTACGAGTGGGATGTGCCGGAGCGCGGCGACATCTGCACCCTGCAGTACCCTAACGGGCTGTGCGGCTACGACCTCGACGGCGAGTACTACATAAAAGCTACCCTGACAGAGGGCCAGAACGGCTCCGGCGACGAGCTGGACGAGGACAAGAGCCACGTCTTTACCATCGAGGACTAAAAGTTATACACACCCCCGCACTTGTGGGGGTGGCGAGAGAGGCTATACTCATAGCTATCAGGGCACACAGCGAAAGCTGTGGGCCCTTTCTCGTTTTCTCGCTCCGCTCGTGCTCGTTTTGTCCCTCTTATTAAAAGCCTTTAGTATCACTTGCTCGATTATGAATGCCAACATCCTCGCCGCCCGCTCTTTTAGCCTCCACACCAAGCTCTTTGTGGCGGCTACCGTCTGTGCGCTCGCGCTGTCCCTGGTGCCCGCTCCCGCCCATGCAGCCGGCCTCACACAACCACAGATAAACGCGGTCTTGGGCCTCCTGTCGGCATTTAATGTTCCGGCGGCGACCATAGACAACGTGAGGATAATTTTGAACGGTGGGTCTGCAACTGAGACCCCTGTCGCCACTCTTAGCTGTACGCTCACTGCAAACCCGTCGTCGGTAGACGAGGGCCAGGCCGTAGTGCTTTATTGGAGCAGCACCGGCGCAAGCTACGCTACCTGGAAGCAGGACGGTGCCGCAAACACACTTGGTCTTACCGGCGGCTACTTTGCGACAAATGGCTCTATAGTCGTGTACGCAAACGGCAAAGGCTCGGTATCGCCGACTATGCTGGTGACAAGCACCGGCGGCCAGACCGGCACGTGCAAAACGACTATCAAAGTTGATGAGCAAGCTGGTGCCAATGAACCGTACAGCCTGAAAGCGTCTCCCGTGTCAGGCAAAGCTCCTCTTTCGGTCAAGTTTACAATCGAGAAGCTAAATCTTTCGGGGACACCAGTAGTCTACAATCTTAACTTTGGAGACAACTCCTCGTCCTACTCGACTAGCGCAGTGGGGAAGGACGGTGTAACCCACGTGTACAGTACGCCGGGTTCCTACGTGGCTTCTCTTAAAGAAGCCGCCTTCGTGTGTGCGCCTACAGCTGTGTGTGGTTGGCCCTCGGTTGTTATAAGTGTCACTAGCTCCAACACGGAAACACCCTCAGAGGATAACGACGATAACGACGATAACGACGACGACAATGGCGGCAACGACAACGACGACAGCAGCAACGAGGATAATGACTCAGGTGATGACGACAATGCGCCGACCGTGTCGAGCGCCAAGCCCAACACCGCGCAGTTTATGGCCGCGGCCAAGACCGACTCGTCAACCGCGTCATCAATGCTCTACGGCGTCATAGGCTCCAACACCGACGTGCGCGACTGGGGTGTCATTATGTCGTCTGCCAACCCCTTGGCTACGGCGCGCGCCCTAACCTCGGCCATGTACAACAGCGGCTCCAAGGCTTACTTGGCCGGCGGCGCCACGCGCCCGCAGGACCGCTCCGCAACCGTGTGGTCCTACACCTCCGGCAACTTTACCTTCTACAAGGAGCTTATCCCGGGCGTAGGAGACAACTACATCTTGGCTCTTGTGGATGCCAACGGCTACCAGCTCACCTCGGCAGCAAACCCGGACGTGCTTGCCAAGCACATCACGAACTTTGGGTTCAATAAATCTGACCTCGCAGGTCTGCAAGCCAAGCTTGATGCCGCAGGTATCAACGTGCAGGCGGTAACCTCCTGGCCCAAGAACTTTATGTCGGGAGTCTCGGTAGTGCCTGACGTTGCCGGCATGATGGCAGCTGCAGCCATGGTACCGCTGAGCGCCGCCGCCGACTCGTTTAACATGCTCGCCGACCAGGTTATCGAGATAAATTATGCGCTCGCCCATGTGGTCTCGGCATACGTCGCGCTCTTCTCCTTCGACGCGCCGCAAGCGGCGGCAGCGGCAACTGCGCCCGCAGCATCTGGCCCAGTAGCCGGAGAGTCTATTGTGGCTACATTGGCCTACTTGCCCGAGAGCCTGCACGAGACCATGACAGGTGTCACGGACATGCTCGCGGCCGTTGAGATGGCCCCCGTGTACGTCGTGACTGATGTACTTTCAGAGGCCCTGTTCCAGGCTGGCCTCTACTAGATAAACTACTGACAAGCCCCGCGGCCTCGGCCGCGGGGCTTGCGTGCTTTTATCGTCTCCTATATAGTTAGCCGCAATGCACTAGGGCGTGCTTTCCTGTGCTTTTGGTGTGCGTTGGGCTCGTAAGTATAGTTATTAATTAGAGATTATTTATATGGCAACATTTGAAAGGGCTAAGCCGCACATGAACGTCGGCACCATCGGTCACGTCGACCACGGCAAGACCACGCTTACCGCGTCCATACTCCACACTCTGGATATGGCAAAGGGCCAGGGCTACAGCTCCCGCTTGGAGGGCGTAGACGGCATAGACAACGCACCGGAGGAGAAGGCGCGCGGCATTACTATTGCGCTCCACCACTCCGAGTACGAGACCCCTAACCGCCACTACGCGCACATTGACGCTCCGGGCCACGCCGACTACATCAAGAACATGATCACCGGCGCAGCCCAGATGGACGGCGCAGTGCTTGTGGTTGCGGCAACCGACGGCCTCATGCCCCAGACCCGCGAGCACGTACTCCTGGCCAAGCAGGTCGGCGTACCGAAGCTCATCGTCTTCCTCAACAAGTGCGACATGGTAGAGGACAAGGACCTTCTCGAGCTCGTCGAGGAGGAGGTAAAGGAGCTCTTGGCCAAGCATGGCTACGAGGGCGCCCCGGTTATCCGCGGCTCGGGCCTCAAGGCTCTCGAGTCCAACGACATCAACAACGAGTGGTCGCAGAAGGTGCTCGAGCTCGTCAACACGATGGACTCGTTCCTCCCGCAGCCCGAGCGCGAGCTCGACAAGCCGTTCCTTATGCCGGTAGAGGACATCTTCTCTATCGAGGGTCGCGGCACCGTAGTAACAGGCCGCATCGAGCGCGGCGTGGTTAAGGTAGGCGAGGAAGTCGAGATAGTCGGCCTCCAGCCCACCACCAAGACCACCATCACCGGCATCGAGATGTTCAACAAGCAGCTCCAGGAGGGCCAGGCCGGCGACAACGCAGGTATCTTGCTCCGCGGTACTGCCAAGGACGACATTCACCGCGGCCAGGTTTTGGCCAAGCCGGGCTCTGTGACCCCGCATACCGAGTTTGAGGCCGAGGTATACATCTTGACCAAGGACGAGGGCGGCCGCCACACCCCGTTCTTTACCGGCTACAAGCCGCAGTTCTACGTCCGCACCACGGACGTGACCGGCGAGGTAACCCTGCCGGCAGGCACCGAGATGGTCATGCCGGGCGACACTATCACCTTTAAGGTCAAGCTCGTAGCGCCGGTTGCGCTCGAGGACAAGACCCGCTTTGCAGTCCGCGAGGGCGGCAAGACGGTAGGTGCAGGCGTCGTTACCAAGGTGATCGCGTAAGTTACTCTAAGATTTAAAAGAAAAAACCCGCTGTACAGCGGGATTTTTTCTTGGTATCGTGACAGTGCGACGCCTCCCGATGCTCGGTTGGTTAGCATGTCAGGGTGGTTCCTGACGAGAGCGGCGCCTTCGGGCGCCGCTTTTTTCTTGCCAAATATATAAAAATACGCCATACTCGAAGACGTTCATATCATTATCTGTAAGCGTAAGCTAATCGGAGATAGGTTACTGTGCTCTCGGGCCCTTCGACAGGCTCAGGGTAAAGAGAACTAGCTCCAAACATCATATGGCTACCGAAGTTAAAAAGAAGGCGCCTGCCAAGCCCCGCGCCAAGAAGGCAGAGGCCGCCGCGCAGAAGCTCCGCATCAAGGTCCGCGCCTACGAGCACAAGGTGCTCGACGCGTCCGTTAAGCAGATATTGGACACCGCCCTGCGCTACGACGCAAAGGTTGCCGGCCCTATACCGCTACCGACCGAGATAAAGAAGTACACCGTCAACCGCTCCACCTTCGTCTACAAGGATGCGCGCGAGCAGTTTGAGATGCGCGTGCACAAGCGCGTTATAGACATCCTCGAGCCGACCCCCAAGGTCATCGAGGCACTAACCAACCTCAGCCTCCCCTCCGGCGTCACCATCGACGTCAAAATGGTCTAAGATCAAAGACTTTTAAAGAAAAACTCCCCAACCTGGGGAGTTTTTCTTTTTCTTGCCTAATTTTGGCAGGGGAGTAGTGTAGGGCCAGCAATGAACCTTGGGAGACTGCGATGCGCCGTACTCACTACAGTAAAGAGGAATTTAGAAGGCTAAGGCGGCGGTGGGACAGGGTGTACTTCATGGCAGCAGTGGCATTTGTGCTGTCGTTCGCACTATTGTTTGCCTGTACCCTCGCACCCGACTCAAGCCTCATTAACCCGTGGGGCTTCAAGAATCCGGAGTTCTTCCCGCTGGCGAGCCTTGTTGTCTCAATTGTTGCTTTCTTTGTGGCTCTCGGCAAACTTAAAGACCTTGCCCGCAAGGGCTCGGCTCATATCATCAATACAGAGGGCTAGACGCTCTCGCCCAAGCCCCGCGTACGCGGGGCTTGTCTTTTCCACGGTATTTTTTACAAAAAAGGTTGACTATTGATGAATAAAACATATACTTGGAAAAAGGTGCTCATTATAGTTGTTCGCGAACAAGCTGTGTAATTTCTGGGCGACTTCTAGGCGTCGCATTTTTTCCTCGACATACAAACTCAGGGCATTACCTGTAAGCCGAGCAAAGAAATTCAACGAAAAAGCCCCCATGCATGGGGGCTTTTTCGTATCCGGGTAGCAAATGGACAATATGTAGCAATAGGATTAATATGACGACCGCACAATTAATCCTATGGGTGCTATAGAGAAAAGAGTTAAAGAGGAAATTCGCAGGAGCAAGATAAACTCGGCAATTGTAGGCACTTTGGCCGTTGCGGGCGGGCTTACTGTAGCGTTGCTCGCACCCAACCTTGCCGCAACTCTGGGGAAGGCCCTGCTCAAGCCGTACGAGCGGCAGGGGATGAACCGTTCGCTCTCGCGTCTCCTAAAGTATGGATACGTGGAGTTTAAGATTGAGCATGGCAAAAAGCGTCTGCACCTGACACAAAAGGGCGAGAAGTATGCAGCACTGATAGGTGAGGGGAAGCTTGTGCCAAAGCGGCCCAAACATTGGGACGGCAAGTGGCGGATTTTAATCTTTGATATTCAGGAAAAACGCCGGAATGTGAGAAACGCTATCCGCGCGACCTTAACCAACCTAGGGTTCCGCCGCCTACAGGATAGCGTATGGATATACCCATACGACTGTGAGGACCTGATAACTATTATCAAAGCCGACCTCCGGGCAGGAAAAGACGTCCTGTATATAGTGGCGGACGCGATAGAACTTGATGCCCCTCTCAAGTCTCAGTTTGGTTTAAAATAGGAATATTTAGACGACCGTCAGACTATTCCTATGGTGCTTAAGCTGGTACTTCAGGTTCGCTTGAAAGGGTTTTTCATATTATGGTGGTGTTAGTCAGTATGGAGATTGGCCAATGAGTAAGGATTTTGACGACATCGTCCCCAAGCGGACCGATGGCAAGACGACACCTCTACCGAGGCTAACGCGCCCGCTCAAGAATACGATCTCCTTTCAGGAGACGGTCAGAGGTGTCCGTGAAGCGCTCCGCGGCACCGATGCGGGAGACGACTTCGAGAAGGAGCTTACCAAGCGGAAAATTGTGGTTAAGTGAGAAAACCCCGGGGTGCTACGGCATCCTGGGGCTACAATTTGCATAAAACCTACCCCTCATGTATAGTCCCTATAACTTCGAAAGGAGTTAGATCTACGTCCCGGCTCACACAGCCCGGACCAATGGACTAGCCGATCCGCAAGGACGCTTGTCTATTGCGGATTTTTCTATCTGAAATGAAATTTATCCTTGGAACCAAGGGCAAGATGACGACTGTCTTTACGGAGGAAGGCCGGGCCTTTGCCGCGACCGTCATTAACGCCGCCCCCAACGTCGTCACCCAGATAAAGACCGCCGATAAGGACGGCTATGACGCCGTGCAGGTGGGCGCTATAGAGGCCAAAGAGGGCCGCGTCTCCAAGCCGCAGGTAGGCCATGCCAAGGGCAAGTCCCTGCGCGAGTTCCGCGAGCTGCGCCCGCGCCCGGCTACCCACAAGGGCAAGGTGGACACCAACTTCCCCGAGGTGGGCTCGGCTATAGACGTATCTGCCTTTGCCGTCGGCGACAAGGTAGTTGTATCGGCAATCTCTAAGGGCCGCGGCTTCCAGGGCGTGGTTAAGCGCCACGGCTTCCATGGCGGTCCCCGCAGCCACGGCCAGAAGCACTCTGAGCGCTCTCCGGGCTCCATAGGCGGCGGAGGCGGCCGCGCGGGAGGCCGCGTTGCCAAGGGTATGCGCATGGCCGGCCGCATGGGCCAGGACAGGGTTACCGTGCGCAACCTCGCGGTGCTCCAGGTGCTCCCCGAGACCGGCGAGATAGTCATCGGCGGCGCCGTACCGGGCCGCCGCGGCACTGTCGTAGAAATCCGCGGCTAATTTCAATGCATATGGAAACTAAGATTTACAACATGGAGGGCAAAGAGGCAGGCAAGGTTACTCTGCCGGAGAACATCTTTGGCCTACCTTGGAACGCCGACCTGGTGCACCAGGTGGTCATCTCCATGCAGGCCAATGCCCGCCACTCGACAGCCCACACCAAGACCCGTGGCGAGGTACGCGGCGGCGGCAAGAAGCCCTGGCAGCAGAAGGGCACCGGCCGCGCCCGCCACGGCTCCAGCAGGTCTCCTATCTGGAAGGGCGGCGGCGTAACCCACGGCCCGCGCTCCGACAAGAACTACGAGGTCAAGATAAACCGCGCCATGCGCCAGAAGGCCCTCTTGGTAACCCTCTCGCGCAAGTACAAGGACGGCGAGGTCATCTTTGTAGACTCTCTGGAGATGAAGGCGCCTAAGACCGCCGCAGCCAAGGCCATGATGCTTGCCTTGGGCAAGAGCTTCTCGGGCCTCAACAAGGCCAAGAATGCCGCCTATGTGGCCTTGCCGAGCCGCAACGCGCATACGCTTAAGTCGTTTGCCAATATGGGCCACGTGCAGGCAGGCTCCCTGGCGGACCTCAACCCCGTCTCTATGTTGGAGGCCAAGTACCTGGTCATTGCCGACCCTAAGGCCGCTATAGAGACCCTGTCCAAGAAATTGTCTACCAAGGCTGCCGGTGGTGCCCCGGCTAAAGCTACTGCTACCAAGAAGGCAGCAGCAAAGAAATAAGATATGAAAAAGCTTTCCTCACAAATACTGCTCGCACCGCGCATTACCGAGAAGGGCGCCTACCTCAGCGCGGGCGGCGTGTACGTCTTTAACATCGCCCGCGATGCCAACAAGGTGCAGGTGGCCGAGGCCATTAAGGAGACCTTTAAGGTGACTCCGCGCAAGGTGACCGTGGTCAACATGCCGCGCAAGCAGACCCAGACGCGCGGTACCAACCGCAAGGGTATGACCCGCGCGCAGAAGAAGGCCTACGTCTACCTGAAGAAGGGCGACGCCATAGAAATCGTATAGACCCAACACTTTTATGAAAAGCTATAAACCCTACACCAAGTCGCGCCGCCACATGACCACCGTTACCTTTAAGGGTAAGGTCACGGCTACAGAGCCGCACAAGGCTCTTACCAAGGGCGGCAAGCGCGATGTGGGCCGCAACAACGCGGGCCGCATATCGGTGCGCCACAAGGGCGGCGGGCACAAGCGTCTCTTCCGCGATATCGACTTTGGCTACAAGAAGCACATCCCGGCTAAGATAGAGACCGTCGAGTACGATCCGAACCGCTCCGGCTTTATTTGCCTTGTGCTCTACCCGGACGGCGAGCGCCGCTACATGCTGTGCCCCAAGTCTGTCACTGTCGGCCAGACTATTGATACCTCCGAGACCGCACTTGCAGCGCCGGGTAACCGCATGCCGCTCAAAAACGTGCCCATCGGCTCGTTTGTCTACAACGTCGAGATAAAGCCGGGCAACGGCGGCAAGCTGGGCCGCGCCGCAGGCACGTTTATCGAGCTTATCGCACGCGACCAGGGCTATGCAGACCTTAAGATGCCCTCGAGCGAGGTGCGCAAGGTTATGGACACCTGCTGGGCCACTATTGGCGAGGTGAGCAACGACGAGCACCACCTGCGCACCATAGGCAAGGCAGGCCGCTCCCGCTGGATGGGCATCCGCCCGACAGTGCGCGGTACCGCCATGAACCCGGTAGACCACCCGCACGGCGGCGGTGAGGGCCGCCAGGGCCGCGGTCTTAAGCGCGCCAAGACCATGTGGGGCAAGCCGTCCGGCAAGGGCCAAAAGACCCGCACCCCCAAGAAGTACTCCAACTACCTTATTGTGTCCCGCCGCAAGGTAGGCAAGCGCACTCGCGGAAACAAGTAAATATAAAAAGACAAACCCCGGCCAAAAGCCGGGGTTTTTCGTCGCGCTGTCACTTGCTGAAGGTGGTGGTGCGGGGGAGCGCCCTCCCGTCGGGGAACACGAGGGTAGGGCTACTGCAGACAAAGCCGCCGGCACCCGCGTCTTGCCCGTCGCGGTCAACAAAGTGGTGCACCGGCAAGGTGTCGCCGCTTGCCAGGGTGGTCTGGGTGGGCGGCGCGGGCTCTCCGCAAGTACAGGCAGGTAGGGGCTTTTGGGTCATCTGGGCCTCCTTGTAAGGGGTGGGTCTGGGGCGAATATAGCATGAATTTGACTCTGTGGGGGCTATCCTGTACATTGGTGGTACTCCCGTGTCGCAAGGTCTAGCCGCTCTCTGGCTACGACGGACATGGGCCTTTAATTTGGCCGGCGTCAGCATGGTCAAATTAAACAATCAAGAAGAATTTGCTGATTTAAAAAAATGGCACGCTCAGTTAAAAAAGGACCCTACGTCGACGAAAAGCTCCTCAAGAAGATTGAGGGCAAAAAGCCTCAGACCACTGAGATGATTAAGACGTGGGCGCGCCGCTCCCAGATAGCCCCTGAGATGGTGGGCTTTAAGTTTGGCGTCTACAACGGCCGCGTGCACATAGACGTGCTCGTGTCCGAGGACATGGTGGGTCACCGCCTGGGCGAGTTTAGCCCGACCAAGAAGTTCGTCCGCCACGGAGGCAAGATGCAGAAGGAGATGGAGACCAAGGCCAAGGAGGCCGAGATCGCATCCGCACAGGCTGCTAAGGCCGCCGGCGACGCCGTCAAGAAGAAATAAACCATTATGGAAACCTCGACTGCAAAACTTTCTAACTACCGCCAGGCACCCCGCAAGGTGCGCATCGTTGCCGACCTTATACGCGGCAAGGGCGCCCAGCATGCTATCAACCTGCTTTCCGTACTGCCTAAGCGCGCCGGCGAGCCGATGAAGAAGCTCGTTGAGTCTGCCGTCGCCAATGCTAAAGATGTTTCCGCCGCTGACCTCTACATTTCCTCTATACAGGTCAACGGCGGCATCGTCTTTAAGCGCTCTATGCCCCGCGCCCGCGG
>Ga0172380_10002300_pt1 | contig 29972 bp, 32 predicted proteins | sample Leawe162metaG_FD_119747 | JGI IMG/M metagenome (GOLD analysis project Ga0172380, IMG submission 119747) | Leachate microbial communities from a municipal landfill in Southern Ontario, Canada - Leachate well 162 metaG | ecosystem: Engineered > Solid waste > Landfill > Unclassified | place... | reverse complement strand
ATCAATCTGGTAAAGAATATCGCCTTGCTTAACATTGCCCCCTTCGGTAAACAAACGTTTCTGCACGATACCGTTCACTTGGGGACGGACTTCGGCAACCAGAAAAGCCGACGTTCGTCCGGGTAATTCCGTGGTAATTGTTACACGCTCCGGCTGCATAATCACCACCGATACTTCCGGAACACCGCCCGGCTGCGGACCCGCGCCTTCTTTCGTTTTTCCGCAACCGGTCATCAAAATCAGGCCGATGACAAGAACCTGTATGGTGATAATGAACCTGCTGCCGTATTTGATACGCATATAACGCCTCCGTGAGGTAAAATTGCATGATTGTGAATGTTTGCCATACACCCTTATCATCACCGTCTCTTTATTCCTAGTCCTTTCCAAAGGAGGTTCAATTGACGCATATAGTGGTACTCCCTGTCTTTAATGTTTTTAAATTTGGTCGCCAATAAAGTACCTGCTAATATTGTCATTAAAGATACCAGCACATCATCAATGTTTGTTTTTTTAGGAAGTTCTCCATTTTTAAGCGCTGCCTTTAAGCATACTCCAAAAAAATCATCAATAAAGATTACGGGAGTGTTCTCTATTCCAACATAATCGGGAAAGATAAGATGTTTTTCAATATTAGAGATAGTAACTGCCTTCGGTTTTTCTCGTTGCATGAGTATGATGGAAATCATTTGGTATGTGATATTGATATTATTCAATTCTGCGGCCGCATTTTTGAACACGGTTTCAATCGAAATAAGATATTTTCCTTGAGGAACCTCATTTTGCGTTTTCCAGAATATTTTCAGAAAAATAAGGTATGAATAATAATTAATAATGTCAATTTTTTCGGAAAAATAATTAAAGAAGGTGCCTTCTGAAATTTCAATGTTTTTACATATCTCCCTGATGGATATATCGCCGAATCGGGTTCTCTCCAAACGTTTAATAAAAGCATTCATTATTGCGATCTTCGTCTTGGCGTGTTTTTTCTCCCTTAACGAATATTTTTCAACTTCCATCTCATCCCTCATTATTTTTATAGTATACACTAACAATATAGCATACTATAATTATTCCGTCAAGTTTGCGTATAGAGACGCAATATCGTTTTCCAATCTTACCCGAGTTGTTGTATAATAAATCAATATGAACTACCTTGCGTTTGACCTGGGCGCGGAGAGCGGACGGACGGTGCTGGGGCGGTTGGAAAAGAATCGGCTGGAGCTTGAAGTTTTACACCGGTTCCCCAACCGTTCCGTTCTTTTACCCGACGGTTTGCATTGGGATACACCCTACCTTTTTTCCGAAATAAAAGATTCGCTCTCTATTTATCGCCAAAAATACGGACGGGAACTAGCCGGCGTCAGCTGTGATTCCTGGGGGGTTGATTTTGCGCTGTTGGACAAGAACGACAGTTTGCTCGGGAACCCCTACCACTACCGGGACCACCGGACCGACGAGGTAATGGCAAAGGCTTTCGAAAAGATTTCGCCGGAAGAAATCTATCGCCTGACCGGTATCCAATTTATGCAGTTGAATACCATTTTTCAGATGTATGCCATGGTCCTTTTCGGCTCGCCGCTCTTTTCCGTCAGCCAGACCTGTCTGATGACCGCAGACCTTTTTCATTTTTTTCTCTCCGGCGAAAAAGTGCAGGAATACACTTTGGCAACCACCTCTCAATTGCTGCACCCGGGGACCGGTCAATGGGCAAAAACCATCTTTAATAAATTATCCCTGCCGATTCAGATTATGCCCCCGGTTACTTCTTCCGGAACCGTAATCGGAAATCTACGGGAGAAGGTGGCGGAAGAGTCCGGGCTGGGGCGGGTACCGGTGATTGCCGGCGCCAGCCATGATACCGCTGCCGCCGTGGTGGGTTGTCCGGCCCAAAAGGGCAAGCGGTTTGCTTATCTTTCTTCCGGAACCTGGTCTTTGTTAGGTGTAGAATTGGAAAATCCCTTGATAAATGAAGTGGCCCGGAAAGCCGGTTTTACCAATGAGGGTGGCGTAGGTCAAACCATTCGGTTTTTGAGGAACGTAACCGGGTTATGGCTGCTTCAGGAATGCCGCCGTAAATGGTTGAAAGAGGGAGAAAAAATGGAATACGCGGATCTGACTAAGATGGCTGAATCCGCGCCGCCTTTTTTGGCGGTTATCAATCCGGACGACCCTTCTTTCCTGGCGCCGGAGGATATGCCGGCGGCCATTGTCCGGTTTTGCGAAAAGACTGGCCAGAAGGCTCCGGAGACTAAAGCGCAGTTTGTTCGTATTATCCTGGAGAGTCTTGCCCTGCGTTACGGCCGGGTTATCCGGGAGATTAACCGGCTTTTTCCGGAGAGGGGAGAAGTGGAAGTTCTGCATGTCGTCGGCGGCGGTTCCCAGAACCAACTGCTCAATCAGTTTACCGCGGACGCAACCGGTCTTAATGTGGTGGCCGGACCGGTGGAGGCAACTGCTGCCGGAAATATTATCACCCAGGCCCTGGCGACCGGCGAAATCGGTTCCATTGCCGAAGGACGCGAAACCATCCGTAATTCCTTTCCGCTGTCCACCTACCAACCCAAAAACCGCGACGCCTGGTTCTCCGCCGGCAAAAGACTGAAAAATATAGGGTAATTTCCCCATAATAGACAAAATCGAGCAAAATCCCGTCTTTATATGTATCTTTATATGTAGAGGCGAAAAATCGTTTCGTTCCGAGTAACGAGTAAGAGGATGCTATTGAAGAAGCAAAACATTGAAAGGAAAATAAAGGAACTGATTCGGAACGATGACACTGCCGCTCTGGAAATTATCTACGAGGAATACGGAAACCGGATTTACAAATATCTCCTGTCGGTCCTCTGTTCCGAAGAAAAAGCAAGGGATGTTATGCAGAATCTTTTTGTGGCGATAGCCGAAAAACGTCTTCAGCTTGTTAAAACAAGGAATCTGGAAGGGTACATTTTTATTATGGCCCGGAACCAGGCGATGGATTTTTTGCGCAAGCAATCAACGAAAGAGAGGTATGAGCGTGATTTTCAGGATTACGAAAATATCCTTATTGCGAAAGATAGTTTTAAGGAAGAAGCAAATGACAGTGAACTCAGAGAGATTTCGCAGGCACTCTATTCTTTGCCGGCAGAACAGCGCGCCGCGGTTTCCATGAAGATTTTTCAGGCGATGACTTTTCGGGATATCGCCGGGAAGCTGGGTTGTTCCACCTTTACGGTTGCCAGCCGTTATCGTTACGGACTGAAGAAACTAAGAAAGAACCTGGGGAGGTTAAAATGAAGTACGATGATATTGAAAAATATCTTTCCCGGTTCAAGATAAATGAACCCGGCCCTGATTTGAAACAGAGGGTTCTTCTGAAAGCAAAGTCTGCTTGGAAAGAGAGCGGAGAAACCGTACCTGTTTATGTCCATAATTTTAAATTATGGAGAAATTGCGCCTATGCTCTGGCAGGCGTCATTTTATTGAGCGTAATAACCTTGAAAGTTACCCAAAAAGCGGTTGTTAAACCTTCTGACAGCAAACCGATGATTGCAAGACAAATTGAGCAGAAAAACGAAACGAAAATTTTCCGGTCAGTCAAGAAAGAATCTGGTCCGGAGGTTATAAAGCATGTTGAAAACGACAGCGAAATGAAAGATTTATACGCCAGCGTCGGTCTTGACTATCGAAGCAGGCAATTACTTCTTTCCCTTTCGCGGGAGGATAAATTAACGGACCGCATCAGAGCGAGGCTGGAACAGCAGAAGCAACTATTAAAAGAGTTGGAATCATAATTATCGGGAGGATGAAAATGGAAAGAAAAGGGATTTGCTGGAAAATAATCTTGAAGGTTACCGGGTTTTTGTGTGTGCTGGGAATCGTAGGCTATTTTTTCCAAACCAATAATCTCCGGGCCGAGTCCGCTATCTCAAAAGAGATATCCAAAGAGATTCAGAAGATAAAGGATGCGGGCGAGCCGACTACCATTGAGGAACTGGTTCCGCCGGACATGCCGGACGGCGAAAACGGCGCCCTGGTTTATAACCAGGCGTTCTATCTTTTGAAGGAACTGAAGGGTAAGCACCAGGCGGAGTGGAAATATTTTCCTTATGAAGGTGAGGTAAAGTGGAGCGAAGTGCCGGAGGTACAGAAAGAAAAGGTAAGGAATCTCCTGTTTAACGACCCGGATTTTGCGCGGTTTTATCAATTATTGGAAAAGGCATCCGGGATGAAATGCCAATTTTTAAAGCGGAAGGACTACGAAAAAGGTTTTGAGATGCTCATGCCGCACCTGGGTTCACTGCGCAGTTGCGCCAGAATGCTTGCTGCCAGAGCCGACATCCAGGCCGAAAAAGGCAAAATCGATAATGCTTTAGATGATTGTCTTACCTGTTTGAAAATATCCGATTCTCTGTCCGGAGAGCCAATTCTCATTACGGGTTTGGTCAAAATTGCCATCGATCAAATCGCTTTGGACCGAATAGAAGCGACAATAAAGAAGAGCGATGCAGAATCGGGAAAATACCGGGGGTTGATGGCAGAAATAATTAGTAAACAAAATGACAAGATAATTTATCGGTCTCTTTTAGATGAAAGGGTCATATCCGGAATGGTGGAGTTCCCTCAGTGGAAAGAGAAGATTAAAGACGAGAAATATCGAAATGAGGTTGCAGGGATGTCAAAATCGAACAGGACAGCAGAAGATGGAGAGAAGATAGTCGGAGCAATTCAGGAGAACCCGGTTGGTTTTCTTGAAGAGAACGAGTTGACCTATTTCCAAACAATGGGAAAGTTAATCGCTTTTTCCAAATTACCTTACTTGGAAGCAAGGGAAGAGGCTGCCGTTCTTGAAAAAGAATTGTCGGGATTATCAGCCGAAAAGGCAGCATTGACGAAACTTTTTGCGCCGGCTCTTACCCGGACATTTCTCATGGAGGCAAGGTACGACGCCCAATTGGGCAACGCCGAGATTGCGCTGGCTTGCCATTTGTACAAAGCGAAAAATAAGAACTACCCGGTTTCCCTGAAAGAACTTTCCCCGGACTTCCTGCCGAAGCCGCTTCTCGACCCCTTTAGCGGAAAAGAGCATATTTATCAAAAAACAGATAAGGGCTTTAAAATTTACAGCGTAGGCGAAAATATGAAGGACGACGGCGGCCAATGGGCCGATAAGCCCTCTCAAAAATGGGTAGAAGGCGATATTGTCTGGGAAGAATAGTTCCCCTGTGGTAAAATTATACCGTGCGGAACTTTTTAGGTTTTTTGGTGTCTAATCCGATAAATAAACATTTGGAACGTGCGGTGTAGATGGTTATTTTGACATAATAACTACTCATGTAGTATAATCACTTTTATAATCAAATTTTCTTGAAGTGGATAGACCGGGAGGAAATTATGGTATTGAAAAAAAAGAAGAGCGGATTTACCCTGATAGAACTGCTGGTGGTTATCGCCATCATCGCTATTCTGGCAGGGATGATTTTGCCGGCGCTTTCCAAGGCAAGGAGCATGGCGAGAAGGACCGCTTGCGTAAACAACCTGAAACAGTTGGGTCTTGCCTGGACGATGTATCTTCAGGACAATGATGAAAGATTTTACGATGTATTATGTACTTGGATTTGGGGCGGGAAAACAGGGTACGTATCAAATCCTTCGGGAGTGTATGGGCCGAAGGATTTTTCCGACGCATCTTTTACGCGGGCCCTCAACCGTTACGTAGGTGATAACGTCGCCGTTTTTCATTGCCCCGAGGACAGCGGCCGGCCAACCGTCACGGATTGGAACGAAACATCCACTTACGATTCAATGGGGAACAGTTATTTTTATAACTGCGCAGGTGACTGTTTCGGTCCGGGGGGTGGGTTAGCCGGACTCAAGCTTGGTCAGGTAAGCAACCCTTCCAATACAATTCTTGTCGGAGACGGGGTGCTTGACACTCATTCGTATGGCGGAGACAAGCAAATACGCTGGCATGATAAAGAAGCGCCCCGGGCAAATGTTCTTTTTGTCGATGGCCATGTGGGCTGGGTTCTGATTACCAACGGTACTTCAGGCGAGGGGTGGACGTTCATTCCTTAACGCGGATTATTTATGCTCCGAACTTTTTCATCCGCAGGGAATGGGCCAAGAGCAGGGGCATAATCTCGGTGGCGGGAAAGACCCCGAAACTCCCCTTGCGGCATTCCCTTTCGGAAAATCCGGACAGGTTGTCCGGCATCGCGTATTTTGATATTAGCAGGAACGGATTGGGGTGCCAGGAATGGCCGCTTAAGAGTGCCGGCGTGGAGTGGTCCGCGGTAACCGCGATAACATCCGGTTGTAACTTCTCAATCTCTCCCACCAGTCCGTCAAGTTCCTCGATTACCTTCACTTTACTGACGAAGTTTCCGTCCTCGCCGTAGGAATCGGTCTTCTTGACGTGCAGGTAGAAGAAGTCGAAATTCCGGAAATTTTCCTTCAGGGTCTTCAACTCGTCGGCTATTTTTTCGCCGGTCGGCAGGACTTCCATGCCGGCCAGCCGGGCCAGGCCCCGGTACATCGGATAGGAAGCGACCGCGGCGGCGCGCAAAAAATATTTTTGGTCAAAAGAGGGTAGGTTCGGTTTTTTCGCGAAGCCGCGCAAAAGCGGGTAGTTGGCTTTTTCCGCTTTGAGAACTTCCGTAACCCTGGCGACAAACTTGTTAGAAACATCTGCGGCAAAACGGCTTTCATTCCGCAACGATTTTATTTGGAGCGGAGCCAGTCCTTCTTTTTCCGGGTCGTTTTCCGACAGCCCTTCGGCCATTTCTTTTCCCCGGAAGATAACCACGAACCGGTGTTCCCGCACCGTCTGGATAATTATTTTCACGCCGCTAATTTCCTCGATTTCTTTACTTAATATCGCGCAGAGCCGCTGGTTCTCTTCCGTGGAGATGCGGCCGGCTCTCCGGTCAATAATCAAACCGTCTTTTAAGGTGGCGAAGTTTCCGCGCGCGGCCAGGTCTTCCGGCTGCAGGTTGAAATCAATCCCGCTGGCTTCCAGGACTCCGCGGCCAATCAGGTTTTGGATTGGGTCGTAGCCGAAGAGCGCCAGGTGGCTGGGTCCGCTCCCTGGCGTCACGCCGTAACCAATCGGCACGGACAGGCCGGCGGAACCGCACTTAGCAAGCCGGTCAAGGTTTGGGGTAGAGGCGGTTTCCAACTCGGTTAAGCCGGTTTTTGTACTTGGCAGGCCGCCTAACCCGTCGGCCACCACCAGGACGATTTTGGTATTGTTTTTGGAAATTATTTCTTTCAGTAGTTTATCTTCCATTTTTTTCTCCGTCACTGTAATTGCCAACCTTGGTTGGCTTTGTTAAAAGAGCCCAGCAAGCTGGGCGACTACACAAGGCCAGACAACAAGCGATTCTGACCAGAACGACAAATTGTATCCGGGTATATTTTATCATAGTTCCCTTTTGCGGTATAATGTATTTACAATGTTGGAAACAGGCGTGCTTTATGTGGTGGCCACACCGATTGGCAATCTTCAGGACATTACTCTTCGGGCGCTGAAGGTGCTGGAAGAAGCGGATTGGGTCGCCGCCGAAGATACCAGGGAAGTCCAAAAACTTTTTTCTTTTTTCCAGTTGAAGGCGAAGAATCGTCCGATAAGTTATTTTCGCGATAACGAATCGCGCCGGGTTGAAGTACTTCTTTCTTTGCTGGAGAAGGGTGAGAGCGTTGCCCTGACCTGCACCCGCGGAACTCCCGGAATTTCCGACCCGGCCTATCTTCTGGTTCGGGCCGCTTTAAAAAACGGCATAAGCGTGGTTCCGGTTCCCGGTCCAAGCTCGCTGGTCGCGTCCCTTTCGGTTAGCGGTGTGCCGACCGACCGGTTCGTTTTTGTTGGTTTTCTGCCGCGCCGGCCGTCCAAACGAAGAAAGGTATTGGAAGAGTTAAAGAACCAGGAGATGACCAGCGTGATTTACGAATCCCCCTACCGCCTGGTTAAAACGCTGCGCGATATTTTTGACACGGTCGGCGACCGTGAGGCAACGGTTTGCCGGGAACTGACCAAGAAATTTGAAGAGATTAAGTTGGGGAAGTTGTCAGAACTGAGCGATTATTTTCTTCAGGGAAGCGTCAAGGGTGAATTCATCATTATTTTAAGTGGGAGAGGGACGCAGTGCGACGAGGAAGGAGCACGCATTTAGCGTTGGGTGGCGAGAAGGTGAGACACCCTACCCGACTAACGAAGTGAGGAGACAGTGATGATACGGATATTAGGCAAGAAAAAAGTAGCCAAAAGGATTTTTTGGGTTCTGGCGATAGTCATTATCCCTTCTTTTGTTATCTGGGGTGTGGGTACCCAAATGCGGAGTACCAGCGAAACATTCGCGGCCAAGGTAAACCGGCAGGCCATTTCCCGGGACGATTACGCTAATCACCTGCAGGGTATTCTTGAGCAATACCGTCAATTTTACAAACAGGACCCGGCGGAAAACAGCGCGGAGATGGTAAAAATCAAAAAAGCCGCGTTGGAAGACCTGATTCGGCAGATCGTGATTTCCCGTGAAATTAAGCGTCGTCATATCAAGGTGACCGACCAGGAACTGCTGGCCGTGGTGCGGGGAGACCCTTCTTTCAAAGACGAAAAGGGTAATTTTGACGAAAGGCGTTTTCAGGAAACGGTAGCCGCCATGCCCGATGAGGAATGGTTAAAGATAGAGGATGGTATTCGTAAAAACCTGTCTTTGCGAAAGCTCCAGAACCTGGTGGGCAGCGAAGGGCAGATTAAGGTTACCGACCAGGATTTGGCTGATTACCGGAAGAAATATTCTCTGACGCCGGATAAAGTCAATGACGAAAATTTACGCAAGGCCATTTTTAGTCAAAAAACAAGCGATTTTTTTGAAAACTGGTATCAGCAGTTAAGGAAAAAGGCCAAGGTTGAAGTTTACATTTAAATAACTCCCACATGGTTAAGACGCTTGTTTTTCTGTTGGCCGGAGGAAAAGGGGAACGGCTTTATCCTCTTACCAAGGACCGGGCGAAACCGGCGGTGCCGTTTGGGGGCAATTACCGGATTGTCGACTTTCCTTTGAGTAACTGTATTAATTCCGGTCTGCGGCAGATATTCATGCTTACCCAGTACAAGTCGATTTCTTTGGACCGGCACATCCGGCTGGGCTGGAATATTCTGAATCCGGAATTGGGGGAGTATGTTACCGTTCTGCCTGCTCAGCAGCGTGTCAGCGATGATTGGTATCGGGGGACCGCGGATGCGATTTTTCAGAACATCTATACCCTGGAGAGGGAGAAAAGTGAATTAGTTTTGATTTTAGCCGGTGACCACATCTATAAAATGGACTACCGGCCGATGATTGAGTTCCACCGGTCACGGAACGCGGAAATAACCGTGGCGGTTATGGATATTCCCATTTCAGAAGCCCATCGTTTTGGCGTCCTGGAAATTGACCGGGACAACCGGATTGTTTCGTTTGAGGAAAAACCGAAAGCGCCCAGAGCAATACCCGGTGTTCCGGGTCGGGCTTTGATTTCAATGGGAATCTATCTTTTTCAGACCGACGCCCTGGTGCGGGAGGTGATTGCCGACACGAAGCTAAAGAACAGTTCCCACGATTTTGGCCGCGATATTCTGCCGCGCTTAATCCAGGAAGGTCAACCGGTCTGGGTCTTTCCTTTCCAGGATTGGTGTGAAGGAAAAGGAAAGTACTGGCGAGACGTCGGAACATTAGAGGCGTATTACGAAGCCAGTATGGATCTTGTTTCGGTGACGCCGCAGCTTGATCTTTACGAATCAACCTGGCCGATTCGGACCTATCAGCCTCCTCTGCCTCCGGCCAAGACCGTCTTTCGAGATTCGGACCGCTGCGGTCAGGTTCTGGACTCTCTCATCGGAGACGGTTCTATTGTGAGCGGCGCGAAGGTTGTCCACTCCATTATTTCGGCCGGTGTTTTTATTCACAGTTATAGCGAAATAGAGGATTCGGTTATCATGGAGGGGGTAGATATTGGCCGTCACGCGAAAATTCGAAGGGCCATCATTGATAAACACGTGAAAGTTCCGGAGGGTTTCCGGATCGGTTATAACCCGGAAGAAGACCGCAAGCGTTTTACGGTTACCGACACCGGAATCGTCGTTGTACCGGAGCGTATGGTTATCTAAAAAAGAAATTGGACGCGGATATACGCAGAAACAGCAGGATAATACAAGAACAGCAATTCCTTAGGGAAAAAATTAGTAATTCTATAAAACAATTTTTATCTGTATCTGCGGTAATCTGCGGCCTGAATATAAGGGGATTGAGTTTATGAAGCGGAGAATTGTACCGTTGTTGTTTTTGATTCCGGCGGTTGTTTTTTTAGGCGGCGCCTCTTTCTCCGCGCAGTCGGTTATGCTTAATTTTGCGTTCCTGCCGGAAAACCTGCTGCCTTTGGCGGATAACAGAGTTTCCGGAGAACTCACCGATTTTCCGGCGGAGTCGCTGAAAAGCGAGCCTTCGTATGATTCCGCGCCGCTCTACGGCGCCGTTGTTTTGGGGGAAGGCGCCGGCAGCAGATTTATATTCAGTCTTGACGGCAATACTCTCTATTTTGATTCTGACCATGACGGAGATTTGAGCAACAATCAGCCGGTGGTCAGCCGAACCGCGGTAAAAGGTCTTTTCCGCAAAACGCTGTTTTCTTTTCCGCCGATTTTAATGCAGTTGAATTATCCGGATGACACTTTGCAGGAATATCGCCTGGCCTTTACCTGCGATCTTGAGAAGAGGGCTTTTAGTTTTGCTAATCTTGGCTACCGTGCCGGCACAGTTGTTTTTTTGCCTCCGGAGAAAAATTTAGGGGTGGCAATTTACGACGCAAATCCTCCGAACGGAACCTTTAACGATTTCGGTAAAGACATCATGTTGGTTGATTTGAACCGGGACGGAGAGTTTGATGTCAGCCCGGGTAGTTCGGAAAAAGTTCCGTTGGCGAAGATGGTGAACTTGGCCGGAGGTGTCTACGCGATTGAGGTTATGGATTCCGGAGAATACATGGACATCCGGCAGCATCCGTCCGGGAAGCAGCCGTCCGGCATTGTGGAGATAACGTATGTGACCAAACTTGACAATAAGGACAGGACTCAATCTGGGGAAAGGGAATCTGTTTTCAATAACGGTAGTTTTCAGGTTGTCTGCGCCGTCGGTCCGGCCGCGTTTCGCAGGGGCGGTAGTTCCAGGGTATTTATTAAAAACGGCGAACTGACCATCTATGATTCTTATAACCGGCCGTCTAAAGCAAGGTTTGTCGGCAATTCTTTGACGCCGGCCGCGGTTCTGACCTCTTTTCCGTCACAATTCAGCATAGGGTTTCCGTTCGAGCAAAACTTGGAAACGGACAAAAAGGAGTATCGCCCGGCGGAGAACGTTGTGGTTTCAATGCAACTGGTAGGTCAGGCAAAGGAGACGTATACCTATTTCGCGTTGGGGGACGCGTCACGGCAAACCCAGCCGCCAAGCAATGAACTCAATAAAATTGTATTCGCGGAAAGTAAACCGCACCTGATAATTAAGGACCCGGACGGTAATGTTGTTACCGAGGGAGACGCGGTATTGGAATTACCGGACCGCTATCAGTTTACCTGGCGGATACCAAGCAAAATCGTTATTCCCGATGCGGGCGCTCTTTACAGCGCAATCTTTTCCTGGGACACCGGGTCGTTTCAGGGGGTGGTTACCGGCAGCGTTCAATTTTCCATCGTAAAAAAGTAGTTGCCAACCTTGGTTGGCTCTGTTAAAGAGCCCAGCAAGCTGGGTAACTACAAAACATAGATGTTTGTAGTTAAATGTAGTGCGCCCCTTTCAGGGTCGCCATTTCCGAGAGGTAAAAAATGAAAAAAATCAGATTTTTGACTGCTGGAGAAAGTCACGGTCCGGCGCTAACGGTTATTCTGGAAGGGATTCCGGCCGGGCTTCCCCTTACGAAGGAGGAGATTGACCTGGACCTGTTCCGGCGGCAACAGGGTTTTGGCCGGGGCGGCCGGATGGCGATTGAGAAGGATGAGGTGGAAATTCTTTCCGGTTTAAGGAGGGGTTTTACTCTCGGTACGCCGGTCGGTCTTCTGGTCCGCAATCGGGACTGGGAGAATTGGAAAGAGGTAATGGCGGTGGAACCGGGTGGTTCGGAAACCAAGCCGGTTACCACTCCCCGGCCCGGACACGCCGACCTTTCCGGGGCGCTTAAATTTGGTTTTCAGGATATCCGCAACGTGATAGAACGTGCCAGCGCCCGGGAGACCGCTGCCCGGGTAGCCGCGGCCGCGATCGTAAAAAAGCTGCTTTTTGTTTTCGGAATAAGTATTTACAGCCGGGTAGTTCAAATCGGTACGGTCTGCGACCATTCCGAGTTTCATCCGCCGGAAGGCTGCGACGTTATTGAAAATTCCCGTTTGCGCTGTCTTTCTTCTGTCGCGGAAGCGAAGATGGTTGATTTAATCAACCAGGCGAGAGAGAATGGAGATACGCTGGGCGGGATTTTTGAAGTGAAAGCCACCGGACTGCCGGTTGGATTGGGTACCTATACGCAGTGGGATATCCGGTTGGACGGGCTTCTGGCGCAGGCGCTGATGAGCATACCGGGCGTAAAAGGTGTTGAAGTCGGCGAAGGCTTTCGGCTGGCGTCTCTTTTTGGTTCTAAGGCGCATGATGAAATTTTTCACGAATCAAAAAAAGGTTTTTATCGGAAAACAAACCGCGCCGGCGGTCTGGAGGCCGGTGTCACTAACGGCCAGCCGCTGGTTATCCGGGCGGCGATGAAACCGATTTCCACTCTGGGTCAGCCGCTGACAACCGTGGATATAATAAGCCGGAAACCGGCTACGGCCATTAAAGAACGTTCCGATGTTTGCGCGGTACCGGCCGCCGGAATTGTAGGGGAAGCAATGACCGCTTTTGTGCTGGCCGACGCTTTCCTGGAAAAGTTTGGCGGCGACAGTATTGAGGAGATTAAAAAAAATAAAGACCTGAAGCATTTGGACGCTGATTTTCGCAGATAACCACAGATTAAAGAAATACTCTGAAATTATTATCCTGTTGTTTCCGCGTGTATCTGCGTCCCAAGAAGGAAATTCCTATATTTTGAATTTATGAAAATTGTCCTGACCGGATTCATGGGGGCCGGCAAGAGTTCAACCGGAAAGATTCTGGCCCGGAAACTAAATCTCGAATTCATTGATACCGACTCTATTATCGAAGGGAAGTCCGGTCAATCGATTAAGGAAATCTTCCGGCGTCAGGGCGAACCGTTTTTTCGTTCTTTGGAAAAGAAAGTGGTTGCGGATGTTTCCCGGAAAGAAGGCGTGGTAATCGCCGCCGGAGGCGGGTCAATCGTTGATTCCGCGAACCGGAAGAACCTTAAAAAGAACGGTATTGTTATTTTTCTGATGGTTTCTCCGGGCGAAATTAAAAAACGGGTTGCCGGGGATAACGGTCGTCCGCTTTTGAATGCCCCTAAAAATGTAGGGGAGGGGCTCTGTCCCCTCCCGAAAGAAAAAACAATTAAAAACCTTTTATCGCAGCGCCTGCCTCTTTACCGGAAGGCGGACATCTGCGTGGATACAGACGGTAAAACTCCGCGGGTTGTAGCGCGGGAGATAATTGAAATAATAAAAATATGAAAATAATCGGAGTTATTCCGGCGCGTTACCAGTCCAGCCGTTTTCCCGGGAAAGTGCTGGCGGTTTTGAAAGGCAAGCCTTTGATTGAGCACGTTTACCGCCAGGCGCAAAAGGCAAAAGTTTTGGACGAAATTATCGTGGCCACCGACGACGAGAGGGTATTAAAGGCGGTGCGGGCTTTCGGCGGTTCGGCGCGCATGGTGGTTGGAAAGTTTTCCTCCGGTTCCGATCGGGCGGCTTATCTGGCCCGCGAAATTGAAGCCGATATATTTATCAATATCCAGGCGGACGAGCCGTTTATCGCGCCGGAAGTTATCATCGAAGTGGCAGAACCTTTTCAAACGCCGGGTGTTTTGATGACGACTGCGGCGACGCCGGTGTTAAGTGAAACGGAATGGGTTGATACCAACGCGGTCAAGGTAGTGGTGGACCGGTTCGGCGACGCGCTTTATTTCACCCGGGCCTCAATTCCCTATGAGCGCGATAATCAGGGGAGATTGCCGAAGACCGCCGCTTACAAGCACCTGGGTATTTACGGATTCCGGCGGGATTTTTTGCTGAAATTCGCTTCCTGGCCAACCGGTGTTCTGGAAGAGATTGAGCAACTGGAACAATTGCGCGCGCAGGAAAACGGCGCCAAAATCCGGGTGGTCATCACCCCTTTTGACAGCCAGTGCGTGGATACGCCGGAGGACTTGGCGCGGCTGAACGCAAGTTTTTAGGACGCTGATTTTCGCAGATAACCGCAGATAAAACATAACGAAAAAATTCTTAAAAGTAATTTAAAATTATTTTAATCTTTATCCTGTCGTTTCTGCGTTTATCTGCGTCCAAATTATTTTGATGGATTTACTGACAATCTTTTTTATTGCGGTCGGGCTTTCGCTGGATGCGTTTGCGATTTCCATCTCCGCCGGCGCCGTCATGAAATATTTTAATTCCGGAGATGCTCTTAAAATGGCTTTTTTCTTCGGGGCTTTTCAGTTGGTGATGCCGGTGGTTGGCTGGTTATCCGGGTTGACTTTGAAAAATTTTATCTCCGGGATTGACCACTGGATTGCTTTTGGACTTTTGTTCCTGATTGGGTGTAAAATGATTTACGAATCTTTCAAAATAGATAAACCCGAGAAAAAAGAATCGGGTGTAAATACGGTGGTTTTGTTGGGATTGGCGCTCGCCACCAGTATTGATGCCCTGGCGGTGGGCTTAAGCCTTTCATTTTTAAAAGTGGCGATTGCTCTGCCGGCCATTATTATCGGGACGGTAACCTTTCTGCTTTCATTTTTCGGGGTTTTCACCGGGCATAAATTCGGTCGTTTGTTTGCCGGAAAAATTGAAATTGCCGGAGGGGCCGTTATAATCGGCATCGGCTTTAAAATACTTTTCTTAAATTAGGCGGAGAAAAATGGTCAAATATATTTTTGTAACCGGCGGGGTGCTTTCTTCTTTAGGCAAGGGCGTGGCTTCCGCTTCCATCGGTACATTGCTTGAGGCACGCGGCTACCGGATTACGCTGCAGAAATTTGACCCCTACCTTAACGTTGACCCGGGCACGCTTACCCCTTATCAGCACGGAGAGGTGTTTGTTACCAGGGATGGCGCGGAGACGGACCTTGACCTGGGGCACTACGAACGTTTTACCACCCTGACCTTGGGCAAGATTAACAACACGACCGCCGGTCAGGTTTACCATGATGTCATCGAAAAGGAACGCCGCGGTGATTTTTTGGGGCGGACCATCCAGGTGGTGCCGCACATTACCGATGAAATTAAGCGCCGGATAAAAAAGGCGCATCAGGGGAAGGTTGAAATTGTGATAACGGAAATTGGCGGAACCGTCGGTGATATCGAAAGCCTGCCTTTTCTGGAAGCGATTCGGCAGTTTCGCCAGGATGTCAATCCGGAAGATACCTGCTGTATCCATCTTACCTACGTGCCTTATATTCACGCGGCCGCGGAACTGAAGACCAAGCCCACCCAGCATTCGGTGGAACGCCTGCGTGAAATCGGCATCCAGCCGGATATAATAATCTGCCGGACGGAAAGGCCGATTTCCGCGGAAGCCCGCGAAAAAATTAGCCTATACTGCAACGTTCGTTCGGAAGCGGTGGTGGAAGCGTTGGATACCAGCTGTATTTACAGCATCCCGCTTGTTTTTCATCAGGAACGGCTGGACACCGTTATTTTAAGGCGGCTCCGGATGAGGTTAAGGCCTTCCCGTCTAGTAAAGTGGGAGAAGCTGGTTAACATTATGCAGCAGCCTAAGGCCGAGGTAGAAATTGCGATGGTGGGAAAGTACGTACGGCTCCAGGATTCCTACAAGTCTTTGGATGAGTCCTTGCATCACGCCGGTCTCCCCAACCGGGTTTGCGTTAAAATTCGGAAAGTGGATTCAGAGGTTTTAGAGAAGGAGGAGGACCTGGCAAAACACTTGAAGGGAGTTTCCGGTATTTTGGTTCCCGGCGGTTTTGGCGTGCGCGGAGTGGAGGGAATGATTTTTGCCATCCGGTATGCCCGGGAAAACCGGATTCCCTGTTTTGGAATTTGTCTGGGACTTCAGATTGCGGTGGTGGAATTTGCCCGGAACGTTTGTGGTTGGAAAAACGCTCACAGTACGGAATTTAATCCGCAGACCGCGCACCCGGTTATCGCTCTCCTGCCTTCCCAGAAAGATTTAAAAAATCTGGGCGGGACGATGCGGTTGGGTGGTTATCCCTGCGTTTTGGCCGCTAAAAGCATCAGCCGCCGCGCCTATGGCAAGAATCGCATTAACGAAAGACACCGGCACCGGTTTGAAGTCAACCCGGAATTTTTACCGGAAATCAGGAAGAAGGGGTTGCTGACTGCCGGACTTTCACCGGACCGTCGGCTGGTAGAAATAGTGGAATTGAAAGACCACCCGTTTTTTGTCGCCACCCAGTTTCACCCGGAATTTCAATCCCGCCTGTCATCGCCTCATCCGCTCCTGACTGCGTTTATTTCCGCTTGTTTGAAATACAAGGAAGCCGGCGGAAATTAGTATTTTCGTTAGTCAGGTGACCCCATTTTCTGCGTTTGCCGAATTCCCGCCGTTGTAGTAAAATATAAAGTTAAGTTTTTAGTAGTCGATTACCATTCACTATTCACCGTTTACTATTCACTGAATTTATGGCGACACCTTTAGAAAAATGGGTTGAGGAACAGGCGCGGCTGACCAAGCCGGCCCGGGTATATTGGTGCGACGGTTCCGAGGAAGAAGCGCGCCGCCTGGTTGAAATCGGTGAAAAAGAAGAGCGTATCGGCAGTCAGAACGTGTTTTATAAACTTAATCAGGAAACATTTCCTTTTTCATACCTGCACCGAAGCCACCCGACCGATGTTGCCCGGACCGAACAACTGACGTTTGTATGTCACCCGGACCGAGAGACGGTCGGACCCAACAACAACTGGATGGACCCGGCGGAAGCCAAAGCGAAAATGCGCGCGCTCTCCGAAGGATGCATGACCGGACGGACGATGTACGTGCTTCCCTACGTGATGGGTAATCCCCTTTCCCCGTATGCCAAGGCCTGCGTCCAGATTACAGACATTTCTTACGTTGCGGTTAGCATGCGGATAATGACCCGTCTGGGAAAAGAGGCTGTGAATAAGATAGGCGCCTCGGAAGATTTCGTAAAGGGCATTCATTCGGTAGGTGATTTTGACCCCAGCCGCCGTTTTATCATGCATTTCCCCGAAGAGAACCTGGTCTGGAGTATCGGTTCCGGTTACGGCGGAAACGCGCTTCTGGGTAAAAAATGTTTTTCTTTAAGGATTGCTTCCTGGTTGGGTTTAAAGGAAGGCTGGTTGGCTGAGCACATGGTTATTATCGGCGTGGAAGACCCGAAAGGAAACGTTACTTACCTGGTTGCGGCGCTTCCTTCCGCCTGCGGGAAGACCAACCTGGCGATGATGGAATCAGCCTTGCCCGAATACAAAATATGGACCCTGGGTGACGACATTGCCTGGCTGCATATCGGAAAGGATGGCCGGCTTTACGCGCTTAACCCGGAAACCGGGTTTTTTGGAGTAGCGCCCGGGACTTCTCTGGCGACCAATCCTAACATGATGAGGACCCTGAAAGCGGGTACTTCTTATCCTACCCTTTATACGAATACTGCCTTGAACACCGAAACCAACGAACCGTGGTGGGAGGGGATGGATGGCGCCCGGCCGGAAAATTTATTGGATTGGCAGGGGAATCCCTGGCAACCGGAATCCAAAACGCCGGCGGCCCATCCCAATTCCCGGTTTACGGTCGATATCAGGCAGTGTCCCACGCTTTCACCGGAAGCCGATAATCCGCAAGGAGTTCCGATTTCTGCCATAATTTTCGGCGGGCGCAGGAGCGATACCAGACCGCTGGTCATGCAAGGTTTTAACTGGCAGCACGGCGTATTTATGGCGGCTGCGATGGGTTCGGAGACTACGGCCGCCGCGGCTCTTAAGGTTGGGGTTTTGCGCCGGGACCCGATGGCAATGCTGCCTTTTTGCGGCTATAATATGGGTGATTATTTTCAACACTGGTTGGATATGGGGAAACGAATGACCAGTCCGCCGGAAATATTTTGTATCAACTGGTTCCGCAAAGATGAAGACGGAAAATTTCTCTGGCCCGGTTTCGGCGATAATATCCGGGTTTTGAAATGGATTATTGAGCGTTCCCTCGATTCCGGTTCCACGAATTTTCGGGAGACGCCGGCCGGAATTCTGCCCGGCCGGAACGGTCTGGACCTCTCCGGCCTGGACATTTCCGAGGCGAATTTGGAAAAGGCGTTGGCCGTAAATCCCGGGGAATGGAAAGCAGAACTTGCCGACGTAGAAATCTTTTTGAAGAAATTCGGAGACCGGATGCCCGGAGAAATTTGGGATGAGTTTAATGAACTTTCCGCAGCGCTATGAGCAAGAGGACGCAGATTTTCGCAGAAACTGCGGATAATATACTAAACGATAATTTTTTAAAAGTATTTCTATAAGAAATTTTTATTATACTTTATCTGCGGTAATCAGCGGTAATCTGCGTCCAAAAATTAATATGAAAAAGACGGTCGGTTACGCGGTTCTTTTTCTGCTCCTGGTGGTGGCCGGGTTTTTTATTTATAAGGCATTTGTGCCTTCGGCCAATTTTGAAATTTTCTACCGGGTGCTACGGGTGGGTCGTGCCGGGGAAATCAACCTTTATTTTACCCAGCACGGAATGATTGTTCCGGTGGTACGGAAGGTGCCCCGGTTTCGGTCTGCTGACGGAAAAATTCAGAACGCGATAACCCTTCTTTTACAGGGTCCGAATGAGGCGGAGAAAGCAGCCGGTTACGATTCTGCTTTGCTCCAGGAAGCGCAGCTTTTGAGTCTTTTCATAGAGGAAGACACGGTTTTTTTAAATTTTTCCAAGCAGATTGGCGAGGGCGGCGGAACGGAAATGATGCTGGCCAGGTTGCGTCAAATTGTTTATACCGCCACCCAATTTTCCGGGGTGAATAAAGTCAGGTTTTTAATTGACGGACAGCCGATTAAATACTTCAGCAGCGAGGGTCTGACTGAAGTGGAACATCCGATCGGTCGCGCCGAATTGGAGATGGAGGAAAAATGAAGAAGGATATTCATCCCGCCTATTCCCCCAGCAAGGTTATCTGCGCTTGCGGGAGTGTGGTGGAAACGGGTTCTACCAAAAAGGAAATGCACGTGGAAATATGTGCCGCTTGTCATCCGTTTTTTACCGGAAAATCGAAGTTTGTCGATTCTGCCGGTCGGGTGGAGAAGTTCCGGAAGAAGTATGGTAAAAAGGAATAATTATATTCTCGAGAGAATAAAAAAAGAGCTGGCCGAAGCAGAGGAGTTGGCCCGAAGCGAAAAGGATTCGGGGATGGCGGAGTTGGCCCGGGAAGAAGTTGTTCGGCTGCGGGCAGAGGTGAGCCGGCTGGAGAAAGATTCAGCGAAAAAAAGTTTGGATGGTCGGGACAGCCGTAATGCCATCGTTGAGGTGAGAGCCGGAACCGGCGGCGAAGAAGCCGCTCTTTTTGCCCGGGACCTCTTTCGGATGTATACCCGCTTCACGGAACGGAAGGGTTTGAAAACCGAAATTTTTGACAGTAATTTCAGCGAAAAAAACGGAATAAGGTCAATCATTTTTCTGGTTAAAGGAAAGGGCGCTTACGGTTTTTTGAAATACGAAAGCGGCGTGCATCGGGTGCAGCGTATTCCGGAAACGGAATCCAGCGGCCGTATCCATACTTCGGCCGCTACGGTAGCGGCTTTTCCGGAAACCGAAGTCAGGGAAGTAAAAATTGACCCGAAAGAGGTTAAAATTGACACCTTCTGTTCTTCCGGAGCCGGAGGTCAATCGGTCAATACGACCTATTCGGCGGTCCGCGTGACTCACCTTCCCACCGGAATTGTGGTCAGTTGCCAGGATGAGCGCAGTCAGTTGCAAAACAAGGAACGCGCCTTGAAGGTGATGGCGGCCCGTTTGGCTGAACAGCAGGAAAGAGAGCAGGAAGAAGCAATGGGCGCGGAGCGCCGGGCAAAAATAAAAACCGGCGACCGCAGCGAAAAGATTAGAACCTATAACTTTCCCCAGAATCGCCTGACTGACCACCGCATCGGTTTTACCAGCCGCAATCTTAAGGAGATTATGGACGGAGGTTTGGCCCCGGTTATCGAGGCGTTGAAAAACAGTGAACAGTAAACGATGAATAGTGAAATCTTTAAACCATTCACGATTCACCATTCACGGAGGTAAGCATGGAAGAGACAAGCAGCGGATTGAAGGAAAATATGGCCGGATTGCTTTGTTATGTGCTGGGTATTTTCAGCGTAATTACCGGCCTCTTCTTTTTCCTGACAGAAAAGAAGAATAAGTTTATTCGTTTTCACAGCCTGCAGGCGATATTTTTTTCAGTCGTCTGGCTTGTTTTGTTATCGGTGATTACCGCCGTTTTTTCTTTTGCACCGCCGCTGTTGAAAATCTTTCGTTACTTGATTAATTTAGCGGGAGTCGTTTTTTGGATTGTCCTAATGGTCAAGGCATATCGGGGCGAATATTTTCTTTTACCGGTGCTCGGTAAAATGGCCATGGACAATTCGGACATAAAACAGTAAATGGTGAATTGTGAATCGTGAATGGTTTAAAGATTTTACCATTTACTATTTACCGTTGACCATCCACGGAGGTTAAGATGGAAGAAGTTCTTAAATACGCGGGTTTAAGGAAGGTTTCGGACGCTTTGTGTACGCTTGCCTGGGTGGTGGTTATTCTTTGCGGCATCGGCCTTTTGGTGGGACTGGGCTTGCTTGCGCGTAAGCCGGAGACCAGCGGTATTGTGTGTTTAGCTTCTTTGGTTTATGGTGTTTTCGGTTTTCTTTATCTTTACGGCGCGAGCCAGCTAATTTTGGTGGTGCTGGATATCGAAGCCAATACGCGTACGGTTTCAAAACAGTAGTGGTTCTATCCGCGGTTCTAAGAGAAGGTAGTGCTTATCTTGAAAGCAAAGTGGTTGAAGAACCGCGTCTTTGCGCTGAAATTATTCTGGCCCATCTGTTGAATTTACGGCGGATAGACCTGTATCTTTATCCGGAGAAAGAAGTCGCGAAATCCAAAAGAGTTTTGTTTGAATATCTTCTGCGCCGGCGCGGGCGGGGGGAACCGCTTCAATACTTGACCGGGGAAGTTACTTTTTGCGGAGAGATTTTTCGGGTGGGAAGAGGAGTGTTTATTCCTCGGCCGGAAACAGAACTATTGGTACAAGCGGTCCGGGAAAGGATTTCCGGTTTTAGGGGCAAAAAACGGATTTTGGAGGTCGGGACCGGTTGCGGGGTGGTTGGTTTGACTCTGGCGATGGCCCCTATATCTGACGCTGAATTTTTTTTAATCGATAAAAGCCTGCCGGCCGTAAAGATGGCCCGGGGTAACAGGCGCCGGTTGCGAATTAAAAGCAACCGGACCAGGATACAACGGGAAGATTTTAGTGTTTTTTCCGGCAGAACCGGTAAAAAATTTGAAGTGATTGTTTCTAATCCGCCTTACATTCCGTTGACGGAAAGGAGGAATCTGTCAAAAGAAGTGAGACGGGAACCGGAAGGAGCGCTTTTCGGCGGACCGGACGGCCTGAATTTCATTCGTATTTTGATAACCGGAAGTTACGGGATTTTGGCGGGCGGTGGTTACCTGATATTTGAAATTGGATACGGCCAGGCGGAAAAAATTGTTTCCCTGCTTGAAAAGGCCGGTTTTAAATTGGAGAAAGTAATCAAAGATTTTGCCGGTATTGACCGGGTGGTGGTTTGTCAAAAACATGGAAGCGCTTAAAATTCTTGGCGGGCGAAGGCTTAAGGGTAGTATTTCAACGAGTGGTTCCAAGAATGCCAGCCTTCCCATTCTGGCCGCGACCTTGCTTTCTGGGGGCAGGAGCAGAATATACGGAGTTCCGCACTTGAGGGACATCCGGACGATGCTTAAAATTCTTTCCGCGGTCGGAGCGCGAGTGCAGTGGGAAGGTGACTGCATTACCGTGGATTCTTCGGGGATTGTCAGTTGTACCGCGCCCTACGAATTGGTTAAAGAGATGCGTGCTTCCATCTGCCTGCTGGGTCCGCTTTTGGCTTGTTTTGGAAAGGCGCGTATTTCTCTGCCGGGCGGGTGCGTTATCGGCGACCGACCGGTGGATATTCATCTTAAGGGTTTAGAGAAGTTGGGTGTGGGTTTTAAACTGGTTGAAGGTTATGTTGAGGGAGAGACCAAGCGGTTGGCCGGAACGGAAATTTTTCTGGGCGGTAATTTCGGTTCCAGCGTTTTGGCAACGGCCAATTTATTGATGGCCGCTTGTTTCGCGAGCGGGGAAACGGTTATTGAATTTGCCGCCTGTGAGCCGGAAATAGTTGACCTTGCTAATTTTTTGAATAAGATGGGCGCCAAAATTTACGGGGCCGGAAGTCACCTGATTCGGATAAAAGGGGTTAAAAAATTGAAACCAACCGATTATCGCGTCATTCCCGACCGGATTGAAGCCGGAACCCATCTTCTGGCCGGCGCGATTACCGCCGGCGAAGTTGAGGTTCGCGACTGCGTGCCGGAGCATCTTTTTGCGCTTCTGGAAAAATTGGTTGAGGCCGGAGTGGAAATCAAAAAAGGGAAAAACAAGGTTTCAATCAAAGCTAAAGGGAAACTTAAAGGTGTTGATATCGTGACTCTTCCCTATCCCGGATTTCCGACTGATCTGCAGGCGCAATTTATGTCTTTGATGTGTTTGGCGGAAGGAACCGGCGTGATTACGGAGAAGATTTTCCCGGAAAGATTTATGCACGCCGCGGAGTTGAAGCGCTTGGGAGCCGATATTACGCTGCAAGAGGGAACAGCCATTATTCGGGGCAGGGAGCGGTTGGCCGGAACCAGGGTAATGGCCTCCGACTTGCGCGCCAGCGCCGCGCTTGTGTTGGCCGGGTTGGCTGCGGACGGGGAAACGGTTGTGGGCAGAATCTATCACCTGGACCGGGGGTATCAGGACATGGAAGGGAAACTGAACGCAGTCGGTGCGAGAATAACGCGAATAAACGAGAATTAAGATAGGAGGCGGCGGGCCTGCTTTCGCAGGGCGGACGCCTCGTGAACAGGCGCCTTAGGCGCTACAAGGCGTCCATGCTATGGCAGGTAAAGGAGAAAAAATATGGCAGCAAAAATCAGATTAAGGAGAGTCGGCAAGAGAAATCAGCCCAGTTATCGTATCGTGGTGGTTGACAGCCGTAAAGATGGCAGAGGCGACTATCTGGAGTTGTTGGGAAATTACAATAACCGGTTGCAGCCGAAAGTTCTGGAAGTGAACGCGGAGCGGGCAAAATATTGGTTAGGAGTCGGCGCCCAACCGTCGGATACGGTCCGAAGCCTTTTTAAGCAAAAGGGCATACTGTAAAAATGTATTAATTCCTTATGTCATTCCCGCGTGTATCAAGCGGGAATCCAGTATTTTTAAAAGCGTAGATTCCTGCTAAAAATCTGCAGGAATGACAGCTTAAGTTACATGCGCATAGACGTTATTACCATATTCCCGGAGGCGTTTTTACCTCTTGATTTAAGCATTATCGGTCGGGCCCGGGAAGCGGGATTTCTGGACCTTCGGGTTCATAACCTGCGCGATTTTACGACTGACCGTCACCGGAAAGTTGATGATAAATCATTCGGCGGCGGCGTGGGAATGGTGATGATGGTCGGTCCGGTTGCGAAAGCGCTTGGAAAAATACGAAAAGATAATCCGAAAGCAGAAATAATTATGCTTTCACCGGCCGGGAGGGTTTTAGACCAGCCTTTAGCGAGAAAATTTTCCCGAAAGAAAGGGCTTATTCTGATTTGCGGTCATTACGAAGGAATGGATGAGCGAGTTGTAGAGTTGTGTGATCGGCAACTTTCAATTGGTGATTACGTTCTTTCCGCCGGAGAAACGGCAGCCCTGGTGGTGATTGACGCGGTGACGCGTCTTTTACCGGGAGTTCTGCCGGAAGGCGCGGCCGAGCAGGACTCGTTCAGCGGTAATCTTTTGGATTGGCCGCATTATACCAGGCCGGCCCGGTGGCGGGGAGTTGGGGTACCGGAAGTTCTGCTTTCCGGAGACCATAAAAAAATTGCTGCTTGGAGGCAGAAGACGGCTGAAGAAAGAACGAAGAAATTACGTCCTGATTTATGGAAGAAATATGACCATCAAAAAACTGGCCGAACTTTACCGGAAAAAAAAGGTTTCGGCGGTTGAATCCGTAACCGATTTTTACGGCAGGATAAAAGAGAAAGACGGTTTGATTCACGCTTTTCTCTCCCTGAATGAGTCAGAGGCGCTCCGGCAGGCGAAGAGCGTCGACCGGCGGATTTCCGAAGGTGAAGACCTTTCTGTTCTGGCCGGAATTCCGTTGGCCATCAAGGATAACATTTGCCAGGAAGGAACAAAAACCACCTGTGCCTCCCGCATTCTGGAAAGTTTTGTCTCTCCGTACGACGCCACTGTTATTAAAAAATTAAGAAAAAATGACGCGATTTTTTTGGGCAAGACCAATTTGGATGAATTCGCCTTTGGTTCTTCCACCGAAAATTCCGCTTTTGGGATAACCCGCAATCCGGCAAATCCGGATTGCGTTCCGGGCGGGAGCAGCGGGGGGTCCGCGGCCGCGGTAGCGGCCGATTTTGCCTGCGCCAGCCTTGGTTCGGATACCGGCGGTTCCATTCGTCAGCCGGCTTCTTTTTGCGGCGTGGTCGGCCTGAAACCTACTTATGGTCGGGTGTCTCGTTACGGATTGGTTGCTTTTGCCTCTTCCCTGGACCAGATTGGCCCGTTTGCCGGAACCGTAGAAGACGCCGCCATTATTCTGAAAGAAATTGCCGGTTTTGACCCGGCTGATTCTACCTGCGCTGAAGTTGCCGTGCCGGATTATCCGGCGCTTCTTTCGGAACCGGTCTCCGGATTGAAGGTTGGTCTGCCCAGGGAATATTTTGGGAAAGGCCTGGAGAGTGGTGTAGCCCAAAAAATTGACGAAGCCATCAAAACAGCTAAAAAATTAGGTGCGGAAATCAGGGAGATTTCCCTGCCGCACACCACCTATGCGATTGCCGCGTATTATGTTCTGGCGACCGCGGAAGCAAGCGCCAACTTGGCCCGTTTTGACGGCGTCCGCTATGGAAAGCGTAAGGTAGGGGCCCGGACGATGCGCCAGTTATATGAAGAGAGCCGTAACGAAGGTTTTGGCCGGGAGACCAAGCGCCGCATAATTCTGGGAACGTTTGTTCTTTCCTCCGGTTATTACGAGGCTTACTACCGCAAAGCCCAGAAGGTACGCACGCTTATTCGACGGGATTTTGAACAGGCTTTTCAAGAAGTGGATTTGATATTAACGCCTACTTCGCCGACGCCGCCTTTTAAAATCGGCGAGAAAGTTATCGACCCTTTGCAGATGTATCTGTCGGATATCTTTACCGTTTCCGCCAATTTGGCCGGGATTCCGGGTTTAAGCCTGCCGGTGGGATGTGTACGCGATAACCTGCCGGTCGGTTTGCAGATACTGGGTCCGGCCTTTGCCGAAGAACGGGTTTTGTGTTTTGCTCATCACCTGGAGCAAGCGTTAGGTTTGTCATGAAGGCAATTTGTAGTTGCCGAGCTTGCTCGGCGTTGTTAATGTAGGGGAGGGGCTACGTCCCCTCCCGTTTCCGAAGGAGACTATTATGCCTCAATTACGAAAAGACCCGATTTTTAACCGCTGGGTGATAATTTCCACCGAGCGGGCCCGCCGCCCCCAGGATTTTGTTTTTGACAAAAGAAGCGAGGCAAAGGGAGGGTTTTGTCCTTTTTGCGAGGGAAATGAATCCAAAACACCGCCGGAAATTATTTCTTTCCGTAAGGCCGGTACCAAGGAAAATGAGCCCGGCTGGTGGTTGAGGGTGATTCCGAACAAGTATCCGGCCCTGGCCATTGAAGGCGACTTGAGCCGCAAAGGCATCGGAATGTTTGACCAGATGAACGGCGTTGGCGCGCACGAAGTAATCGTGGAGACCACCCGGCATATTACCGACATTGCGGAACTTTCGGAAAGCGAGATTGCGGAAGTGATTCTATCTTATCAGATGCGTTCCCTCGATTTGAAGAAGGACCCTCGTTTTCGTTACGTTCTTATTTTTAAGAACTGCGGGGAAGGCGCCGGCGCCTCGCTGGAGCACAGTCATTCTCAGATTATTGCCACACCGATAACTCCCAAAAGGGTCCGGGAGGAATTACTCGGAGCGGCGCAGCATTATCAATTGAAAGAGCGCTGCGTTTTTTGTGATATTATTGAGCAGGAGCTTGATTCCGGAAAGCGGCTTATTCAGGAAAGTCGCGATTTCATGGTTCTCTCTCCGTTCGCCGCTTGCTTTCCTTTTGAAACCTGGATTGTGCCCAAAAGGCACCATCCGGATTTCGACCAGATGACCGAGGCGGAACGAAAGGACCTGGCCGCAACTCTAAAAAAGACACTTTACCGGATTAACCAGGCGCTGGATAAACCGCCCTACAACTATCTTATCCACACTGCGCCGAACCGGGTACCCCGGTCCGGATACTGGCAGACGATAGACAAAGATTATCACTGGCACCTGGAGATTATTCCCCGGGTTACCGGAATCGCCGGTTTTGAGTGGGGAACCGGTTTCTACATTAATCCCACGCCGCCGGAGGACGCGGCGGAGTATTTGCGCTCCATTGAGTAACTCGGATTTTTCTTTTGCTCCACACGTTACGTGTCAGACAAAACTACGCAACTCCGGCTTGAGCCTCTCCGTGTTCTTGCCTATATTACAAGGCGAGCCCCGGCTACTCAAGCCTCCGTATTGCTTGTTTTGTAACTGTCACTCCGCGAAGTGTTGCAAAAGAAACAATCCTCATTTGGGGTAAAAACAAACAACTCTGCGAAATGCCGTTCACCGGACACCCTCGTTGCAAGTCAAAAAATGTAGCGCGACTATTTTAGGATCGCTGATTTCAATGATTAAAAAATTCAAACAACGTTTTTTGAATATATCGCCGGACGTGCGTCTTTTTCTGGGGGCGATTGCGCTTATCGGTTTCAGCCAGGCGGTTTTCAATTCCGTCTTCAACAATTTCCTGAACGACACTTTTGGAATCAGCAGCTTGCAGAGGTCGATTCTGGAGTTGCCGCGGGAACTGCCCGGTTTTCTGGTGATATTTGTTTCCGCCTTCCTCTTTTTTATGTGCGGCCGGCGCCTGGCGGTCCTGGCCCTCCTGCTTCAGGGTTTAGGTCTTATCCTTATCGGTTCTTTTTCCCCGCAGCTCTCCTTTATGCTTGCCTGGCTTTTTATTTTCAGCCTGGGACAGCATATCTTTCTTCCTTTGAACTTTAGTATCGGGATGGAATTGGCGAGGGAAGGAGCGGTCGGTAAACGGCTGGGTCAGTTCAGCGGTGTCGGTAATTTTGCCGCAATCTTGGGCAGTTTTACGGTTTTTCTGGGATTCAGTTATTTTCATTTTAAATTCGCCAGCGCTTTTTTAATCGCGGCCTGTGTTTCTTTCGGCGCGGCCGGCTTGCTCTTTTTTATGAAACCGGACAAGCCGCAGCATCCCAAACTCCGGCTTAAACTGCATAAGGAATACCGGCTTTTTTATTGGTTGAATATCCTGTACGGAACCAGGAAACAGATATTTCTTACCTTTGCTCCTTGGGTCCTGGTCACCATTTTTAAAGCGCCGACCCGGATGCTGGCAACGCTCCTGACCATCACCGGGGTTATCGGTATCGTTTTTCAACCTATTTTAGGGCGTGCGATAGACCGGCTGGGTGAAAAGATGGTTCTGGCGGCGGAAGCGATAGTTCTGGTTTTTGTCTGCCTGGGCTACGGGTTTTCTAAAATACTTTTTCCCGGTAACGCCGCTTTTTTGGTGGCGGCTGCGTGTTTTATTCTGGACGGTATGCTCATCTCGGTCAGCATGGCGCGGGCAACTTATTTGAAAAAAATCGCGGTGGACCCGGAACACGTTGCGCCGACCCTGAATATGGGTGTGACGATTGACCACTTTTTTTCCATTTCCGTTGCTTTGTTGAGCGGGATAATCTGGTTTAAACTTGGCTATCAGTATGTTTTTGTGCTCGGCGCGCTTATTGCGGTCGTCAACTTTTTCTCCGTCCTGAAAATCAAAATTCCCCTCCGTGCCACTGAATAACTCGGATGTTTGGTTTGTAAAACACCCTGCGTGTCAGACAAAACTACGTAACTCCGAGGCGAGCCTCTCCGTGTTCTCACCCGTGGTTCGGGTGAGCCCCGGATACTCACCTCTCCGTTCTGCTTGTTTTGTTCCTGACACTACGTGAAATTTTACTTAACCAAACACCCTCGTTTGAAAAAATACAAATAACTTTTCCGTTCAGCCTTTTTCTAAGCGCTTAAAAATTTATCCAACTCAATCATTTATATTTCCCGCCTGCCTTAACGAAATTGGCTTATGCTTCTGAATCTCGATGGCAGATTTACGCTGGCGGTCGTTTGGTTGTAGAGCATCCACCAGCGCCATGGTAACGTCCACGAACTCCGCCGATTTGTATTTGGCAAGCGTCTTTTTATCCCATTTTGACACGATTACTTCAACGCCGGACTTTCTGGCGATTTCAGGTAACTTGCCCTTGATGTGTTCAAGGATGTTATCCACCGGAGCCGTACTGAAGCCCTGTTTGTGCAGCAGCACCTGTTGCGCTTTTCCCTGCGCCTCCAATTCCGCCATTCGCTTTTTGTTTCCTTCGTTTTTCGCCTTTTCATACTTCGTCGTCAGTTCTTTCATGTCTTTGTTGAAAGCCGTTGTGCCGACGTATGCCGCCGCTACGGCGCGTGAGTCATATGTTCCCACCCGCGCAATCGTAGTTTTCGGAACTGTCATAGCTTTATTAACCGGCGCCGCAAACAGTGGATACGACAGCGCCAACGTGCCGATAAGAAGCAGTAACTTTTTCATAGACACCCCCAATTGAATACCGTTATTCTTCGTATTGAAAGACATCTTCCAGCCGGACGCCGAAAACATGCGCAATCCGGAAGGCGAGTTCCAGAGACGGATAATATTTTTGGGCTTCCAGGGCGATGATTGTCTGGCGCGTGACGCCGGTCTTGCCGGCCAGTTCTTCCTGCGTCATCTCCCCGTGTTCGAATCTAAGCCGCCTGATTTTATTCTCAATGCGGTTTTTCATTCGCCCGCTCTCCTTTCTTGCAATATTACTGCAATCGCGTAGACCGTTTTTACCAGCCACAAGCCAATTGCTACTTGGAATGCGTAAGTGGCCCCAGGCAGATGCCAGGTGCGAGAATCGGAAAGTATTCCCGCCACGACGCCCCACAGAGCGAACGCGACCCAGAAAATACCAAGTGATACGCGCGCCGCGTTCTTTTGGACAAGCATTTCCCGCTCGTCATATTTCGGCATACGGTATCTCAATCGGATGACCTTCCGGTTCCTCCAGGCTATCAGGAGTGCGAAAACGGCGAATGCCAGTGTGGGCGTCCAGGCAATTCCATTTTTTGGATATGCGGTAAGATATACCCCCTGCAGCACCGCCCACACGGCTGTAAATATTAAGATGCTTAATGTTTTCTGTCCCCGGCGCAATGAAAAATCATCCTCGGGTTTCATTTCCGGTTCAGGTCCGACCGTAGGAAACATTGCGAGAATTCCCAGGAACCCCAGCAATCCCAGCCAGCATAAACTGTGTATTAAGTTGTGAGTCAGTGCGTATGCTGTGCCGACCGCAATAACAGCCAACAACAAAACCGCAAGTTCTTTCACCGCGTCTTTCTGCAACCGCGTCATCTTTTCCTCCTTTGGTATTGTTT
>Ga0172380_10002299_pt1 | contig 29988 bp, 26 predicted proteins | sample Leawe162metaG_FD_119747 | JGI IMG/M metagenome (GOLD analysis project Ga0172380, IMG submission 119747) | Leachate microbial communities from a municipal landfill in Southern Ontario, Canada - Leachate well 162 metaG | ecosystem: Engineered > Solid waste > Landfill > Unclassified | place... | reverse complement strand
GAATCCTGCATTTCGAAGATCAACCGAAGCGTACATCGGATCGCCCAATGGTTCTCGATAGGTTTCGAGCCATTTCTTAATCTCGACTTCTTTCTCTTTGAAAAGTTGAATGAGTTCTTTCATATATTACGTGAGGATATGTTGACCTGCTCTTTGCCTGAGAAGATGATCGACGAGAGTGATTGCTGTCATGCTTTCTGCTACGGGAATAATTCTTGGAACGATGCATGCGTCGTGGCGACCCTTGATTTCTATCGTAGTTTGTTTTTCGTCTATCCCTATGGTTTCCTGTTTTTTGCCGATACTTGATGGTGGCTTGATGGCTATTTGTATGACAATTTCTTCACCGGTTGAAATTCCTCCGAGTATACCACCTGCATGATTTGTTTCGGTGACGATGTTCCCGTTTCTCATTTTGTAGTTGTCGTTGTGTTCTGATCCGTGCATTGCTGCAGCATGGAATCCCTCACCGAATGAAACTCCCTTGATGGCCGGAATTGAGAATATCGCTTTTGCGAGGTCGGCATTGAGTTTATCGAAAACCGGTTCCCCGAGTCCCTGTGGGGGATTTTGAATGCGTACTTCTATCATTCCACCTATTGAGTCACCTTCGTTTTTCGTTTTCTCGATGAGCGCGAGCATTTTTTCCGTAGCTTCTGGATCGATGCAGCGTAGGGGAGAAGAGGTAATGGTCTTTGAGTCTAGTGCGACCAGGTTAGTCCTAGATGCTTCTATTTCTCCAATTTGAACCGTATGTCCAATAATCACACAGGTTGGGGCAAATGAGGTAAGAATCTTCTTTGCAATGGCACCTGCGATGACGCGAGACACCGTCTCGCGTCCGGAGGCCCGGCCACCGCCGCGATAGTCTCGAAATCCATACTTCAGATCGTAGGCGTAATCGGCGTGGCCGGGCCGATACACATCTTTAAGATCCCCATAGTCTTCCGACCTGTGATCTTTATTCTTTACCATTATTGAAATAGGCATTCCTGTGGTCTTTCCTTCAAAAATACCCGACAATATCTCGACGATATCCTCTTCTTTTCTCGCAGTTCCGCCACTTTCTGTTTGAGGCTTTCTTGCATCGACTTCTCTTTGAATATCCTTGATTCCAATCTCTATTCCCGCCGGACAGCCATCTATCACAACACCAAGAGCGGGTCCGTGAGACTCTCCCCATGTGGTGACTTTAAAGACCGTGCCTATGCTGTTACCAGCCATTGGTCGAAACGGTTATGGAATGATTGTAAGCAAAAATCAGCTTTATTCTGCCTTCTTCTCCTCTTCCTCTGCAGCTCCCTTTGACTTCTTTGTCTTGGTCGCAGCCTTCTTGTCGTCGGAAACCTTTTGTCGAGCTCGGAATTTTTCAACACGACCAGCAGCATCAACGAGACGCTGTTTACCTGTGTAGTATGGGTGGCAGGCTGAGCAAAGTTCAGTCTTCATCTCTTTTTTTGTAGAACCAGTGACAATAGTATTTCCGCAAGCGCAAGAAATAGTCATTTCTGAGTGGTATGTTGGGTGAACGCCTGTTTTCATAGTGTTACGATAAGGAAAATGTAGTTATTTCAGCTTCATTTACTCGTGATGTTCGGCCTTATGCTGCTTTGCACGTCTTTTTGAAGCCCTGGTAATATAATAAAAGAAGCCTAAAAGCGCAAGAGCAATTGCGGCAGCCAAAAGTCCTCCTTGTGTCAAGAGAACTGAAGCTGTTCCGTAAAGATTGAAGCTTTTCGTCTTCGTTTCTCCGTTATTATCTGTTATTTGAAGCTCAACTTGATGAGATCCCGGTGTCTCTACCTTAATGTCTACTGCAATACCTTTATATACCGTTTTTCCGTCCACTACCCACTTTGCAGTCTCAATCTTTCCGTCAGGGTCAATACTTGATGATGCATCGAGATGAATCGTGTCTCCAACTTTTACCACAAATGGAACGTTTACGTCGTTTGCTACAGGGGCTATGTTCTTTGGAAATGAATCTTGTGTGTTTGTAATTCCGTCTCCATCAATATCAGTATCTGCATTGTCTCCAATTCCATCATGGTCAGTATCTTTTGATTCTTTTGGATCAAGAGGAAAGGCATCTTTATTGTCTGGTACTCCGTCTCCATCGGTATCAGTTTTTTTAGGATCAGTTCCGTTTTTTACTTCTACGTCATTTGAGATAGTATCTCCATCAATATCAGTATCTGCATTGTCTCCAATTCCATCATGGTCAGTATCTTTTGATTCTTTTGGATCAAGAGGAAAGGCATCTTCAGTATCAATAACTCCATCGTTATCGTCGTCGGTATCCGCATTGTTTCCAATTCCATCGCCATCCGTATCTATCCATTCTTTTGGATTTCTTGGAAAGGCGTCTTCGCTGTTTATCGTACCATCGCCATCTATGTCCGTATCTTCGCCGTCTGCGACTCCATCGCCATCTAGATCTGCGATAACGCTAACATGTATTATCGTCGTGTTATTTCCTGCATTGTCGCCATTTTGCCAAGGAATAATCTGAACCCTAATATCATGTTCACCTGCAGATGGAATCCAGTCCACAAATACATCGTCAGTTCTTCGGCTAAATGCTGAAATTGGTTGATCTGTTCCGATCTGTTTTGGTCCTATTGTATCCACAAATCGGACAACCCCATAAAGATCATCACTGCTGTTGTTTTTTACTGTTGAGTAAATGCGTGTTTTTCTTCCCTCGGAAAGATGAGGATTTGAAAACTGCACGCTTCCAGGCACAAGCTCAAGATCTCCCGTTGCTGCAAATGCAGTGAGCGGAAGCGTCAATGAGCTGATAATGATGAGAATAAGTGAACCTGCGCGTAATTTCATGTGCTTATTTTAGCACTGATTTATTTCTTACGCGAGCTCTGTCTGTTGCTCCGCTGCCTCGGCTGTTTCTGCCTCCTCTGGAGTTTCTGCGTAGAGCGTTGACATTGATGCAACCATGTCTTTTTCATCCATTCGCATAAGGTATACGCCTTGAGTTGCACGTCCCTTTGAAGGAACTTGTTTGAGATTGAGACGAATAACTTGTCCTGCTTTTGAAATCAAGAGAAGGTCTTCGTTTGTATCTTCGTTGATAACACGTGCACCGATAATATGTCCTGTTCTTTCGGTAACATTTGCTGTCTTCACGCCTGATCCACCACGTTTCTGGAGTCGGTAGTCTTCCATTGTTGTTGACTTACCCAAGCCGTTTTCCATGATAACCAAGAGTTCTGCTGTTTTTGGATTCTGGATAACGTCCATCTCGACAACTCGGTCGTTGTCCTTGAGTGAGATTCCTCGTACACCCATAGATGCACGACCCATAGGACGAACGTCACTTTCGTTGAATCGAATCGACTTACCGTTTCGTGTGATGATTACGGCTTCTTGCCCCTTATTACTTTCACGAACCCATTCGAGAGAGTCGTCGTCACGCAATTTGATTGCGATCATTCCTGTTTTTCGTACGTTTGTGAAATCTTTAAGTTCTGTCTTTTTGACATGACCCTTCTTTGTCGCCATAAAGAGGAACTCTCCCTTCATATTTGATCCTGCGGCAAACATAGCTGTAATAAACTCGCTATCCTTGAGTTGGAGAAGGTTGACGATCGCCTGACCACGAGCTGTTCGTGATGCGACTGGAATGTCGTATACTGGAATCTTGAAGACACGACCTGTGTTCGTGAAGAGCATGATCTCATCATGAGTCATTGCGCTTCGAACGATCTTGATCTCATCTTCTTCCTTTGTAGTTGCGCCAATAATTCCCTTACCACCGCGGTTTTGTGCACGGAAGGTTGAAGGCGGCATTCGCTTGATGTAGTTCTCCTGTGTAAGGACGACAATCATCGCTTCGTTTGGAATCGTATCTTTTTGAGAGATCTGCCCAACAGCCTCGGTGATAACCTTTGTCTTTCGTTCTGATGCGTATTTTTCTTTTACCTCTGAAAGTTCCTTCTTCATAATCTTGAGAACCTTTTTCTCATCTCGAAGAATTGATTCGAGCTCTTCGATAAGCGCGAGCAACTGTTTGTATTCATCTTCGATCTTCTTTCGTTCAAGTCCCGCGAGAGTCTGAAGACGCATTTCGAGAATGGCCTTTGACTGACGATCGCTGAGTTTGAACTTCTTCATCAACGACTCATGCGCCTCTTCTTTTGTGTCAGATCCTCGGATCGTTGCGATAACCGCATCGATATTGTCGAGAGCGATCTTTAAACCTTCTAAGATATGAACACGATCTTGTGCGACACGAAGGTCAAACTGTGTTCTTCGAGTAATAACTTCCTTTCGGTGTTTGATAAACTCGAGGAGAACTTGCTTGAGGTCGAGAAGACGTGGTTGAATTGAGTCGACGAGAGCAATCATGTTCATGTTGAACGATGTTTGCATCGGAGTGAGTTTGAACAGCTGGTTCAAGATTTTCTTTGGATATGAGTCTTTTTTGAGCTCAATAACAACACGAATACCTTCTCTGTTTGACTCATCACGAAGATCGCTGATTCCGATAATTTTCTTTTCCCGGACGAGATCTGCGATTTTTTCAACGAGTGTTTTTTTATTTACCTGATATGGAATTTCGCTAATGATAATTGCGAACTTTCCACCTTTTCGTTCTTCAATATCTGCAACGGCTCGCATAACCATACCTCCACGTCCTGTGGCGTATGCTGTTTTGATCGCGTTGACGTCGTAAATGAGACCTCCGGTAGGGAAGTCTGGTCCTTTGATAAACTGCATGAGATCATCAATAGTTGCTTCTGCATTGTCTGCGACGTGAACGATAGCATCAACCACTTCGCCGAGATTGTGTGGGGGGATAGAAGTTGCCATACCAACGGCAATACCCGTTGAACCGTTTAAGAGAAGCTGTGGGATTCTTGTTGGCATAACTCGTGGCTCTTTCAATCGTCCATCGTAGTTTGGCTGCCATTCAACGGTGTCCTTTTCAATATCTGCGAGAATTTCCTCTGTGATCTTCTCCATTTTTGATTCTGTATAACGCATCGCAGCTGCACCATCACCATCGATCGAGCCAAAGTTACCCTGACCTCGAACAAGTGGATATCTCATAGAGAAGTCCTGTGCCATACGAACGAGTGCTTCATATACTGAGCTATCGCCGTGTGGGTGGTATTTACCGAGTACCTCACCGACGATCAAGGCTGATTTTCGGAAAGAAGATCCAGATCCAAGTCCAAGTTCATGCATTGCGAAGAGGATTCTTCGGTGAACTGGCTTGAGACCGTCTCGAACATCCGGCAAAGCACGTGAAACGATAACGCTCATCGCGTAATCCAGGTAGCTTTGTTCCATTTCTGTTGAAATTTCCTTCTTGACAGATTCTCGATCTGTTGAAATTATCTGTTGTTCTGCGCCGTCATTTTTTGGATCTTGTTTGTCCGATTTCTTTGATTTGTCTGCCATTTTATGGGGTTTCGAAAAATACCTGGGTTACTTTAGCACAAGGTCCGAATACTGACTAGAGGATAATGATGGTCTAGTAATGATTTCTGGGGTTTCCAGGGAAGCTGTTTTGGCCACCTTAGCTGTCTTGTGATTTATCGTTAATTGTGCTATAATGATCCGATATATAAACATAAATCGAAATGGCAGAACAAGATACAACTTTGACTCCGACCACGACTTCTGTTGAACCAAGTTCATCATCTGAAACGGTTCAGGCAGTAATTTCCGAGACAACTTCTGAAGTTTCTCCTGTAGAAAATACTTCTCCTGAGAATACTTCTTCGGAAAATTCTTCCGTCGCAACATTACCAGCTGAAACTTCATCAGCTACACCGGCTGTTCCTGCGTGGATGAATTCTGTTGGCGTGGTCCCTGCTCCAACTTCAACTCCAACTTCAGATTCAGTTCCAGTTGCCGAGCAAGCGGAAGCGAAGCGAGGCATGTTCGACGCTTTCAAGACAGGATTTTTAAATAATCTTCAATTTCTTCAAAAGCGAAAACAGCAAATGGCTGGAATAACTCTTGCGGCTCCTGCTGATTCCGAAGCCTCCCCAGTGACTGATACATCGGCAACTTCTGTTGCGACAACATCTTCTCCCGCTACACCTGCCGTTCCTACAAAACTCACTGACAAAGAGAAAAAGGAACTTCTTGATGCAGAGAAAATTTATCAGAACGGACTTTCCTCTATTCGAGATCTCATTTCTCCATCATCTATGGAGATTCGATATGACATGATTCGAGTTGATGGTCTCTTTGCTCAGACATTCTACGTCTTTACCTATCCTCGTTACCTCGATATGAACTGGATGTCTCCACTCATTAATTTTGAGGTATCAATGGATATTGCTCAGTTCATCTACCCAATCGACTCAGCAACGATCATGAAGATTCTTCGAAAGAAGGTAACTCAAATGCAGTCTTCTATTCATATGGACCAAGAAAAAGGAAAGACTCGTGATCCTGCTATTGAAACGGCTCTTGAAGATGCTGAACAGCTCCGAACAGAAATTCAACGAGGTCAGGAGAAGTTCTTCCAGTTTGCCCTCTACTTTACTATTTACGCTGACGACGAGAAGAAGATTCAGAATGTAGCTAAGCAGCTCGAAAGCCTTCTTGGTGGAAAGCTTATTATGACACGACGTGCGCAGATTCAGGCAGAACAGGGTTTTAACTCAACTCTTCCAATTTCTCTTGATCAACTCTACGTGGTTCGAAATATGAACACCTCGCCACTTTCAACAACCTTCCCATTTACTTCATCTACTCTTACTTCCGATGAAGGTATCTTATATGGAGTAAATCGCCACAACGACTCACTCATTATCTTTGATCGCTTCGCATTGGAAAATGCAAACTCGGTCGTCTTCGCTAAGTCTGGTGCTGGTAAATCTTATGCCGTGAAGCTTGAGATTACTCGTATGTTGATGCTCGGAACCGATGTTATTATTATCGATCCAGAAAATGAATATGAGGCTCTTGCGCAGACTCTTGGTGGAACCTATCTACGACTTTCACTTAATTCTGATCGACGTATCAATCCTTTTGATCTTCCACCTCCACTTGCTGATGATATTACTCAGCCTGGAGATATTCTTCGCCAGAACGTTATTACTCTTATTGGTCTTCTCAAAGTCATGCTTGGCGAGATGACTCCAGTAGAAGAGGGGATTCTCGACAAGGCGCTCATCGACGTCTACGCCCTTAAAGGCATTACGATGGACGTAGTTGATCCTTCAACATTTACACCTCCAACGATGGAAGATCTCTACGACCTTCTCTCTACTATGGAGGGTGCAAGTAATCTTGCTCAACGTCTTCAGAAATTTACCTCAGGTACCTATAGCGGTCTCTTCAATAAACCTACGAACTTGAATCTTGGAACAGGACTCATGGTCTTCTGTATTCGAGATCTTGATGAGGCACTTCGACCAATTGCGATGTACATCATTCTTAATTACATCTGGGCTCAGGTCCGACGTGAACTTAAGCGACGTATTCTCGTTATCGATGAGGCATGGTCAATTATGCAACATGGCGATTCTGCCCGATTCCTCTTTGGTCTCGTTAAGCGAGCTCGAAAGTACTACCTTGGAATTACGACTATTACTCAGGATGTGGAAGACTTCTTTAAGTCTGAATATGGAAAACCTATTATTACGAACTCCTCAATGCAGCTCCTTTTGAAACAGGCGCCTGCTGCGATGGATTATCTCGGAAAAGTTTTCAATCTTACGGAAGGGGAGAAGTATATTCTCCTTAATAGTGGTGTTGGTCAGGGACTCTTCTTTGCTGGAAATAAGCACGCTGCCATTCAGATTATTGCCTCATACGGTGAAGATCAGATCGTTACAACAAATCCAGAACAGCTCTTGAAAAAGATTCAGAGCGATAAGCAAACTGCTGCAGACGCAACAGCAGTAGTAGCCGCCGCCGCAGCAGAAACTCCATCATCAGCAGTTGTAGAGGCCGAAGTAATTCCTACTCCTGCCGAGACTCCCGTGACAATCGAAACTCCGCCAGTTGAACCGTCTGTTTAATTTCCGAGTGCGTAGTTAAGAATCTCATCACCGTCCGTATTTGGATTATCTTTTATGGTGACGTCTGGAATGATTGGATTTTCAGTAAGGTTGTGTTCCTGAGGAGTTTGCCATTTTCCGATCGTCTGTTTGTAGAGTGATCCGTCGGTGTAGTCGGTAATTTCCTGAACTGTACCTTTTCCAAAACTCTTTTCACCAATGAGCGTTGCTCGTTGATTTTCCTTTAAAGATGCGGCCATAATCTCTGATGCTGATGCGCTTCCACCGTTGATAAGTACCTTTACTGGAAGATTGGCAAGTTCACCATTTCCTATAGAATAGAATATAACTTCTGGTTGAAATGAATCGAGTTGGACACGACCAGAGGTTCCATTTGACTCATTGAAAAAATCTTCGGCGTTTGAGCGAGTTGAGAACTTCAATGAGGCAAGTCGAGTTTTTGCTGGTACAAACATGTCGAGCATTTGGAGTGATGCATCAAGGTATCCACCTGGATTATCTCGAAGATCCACGATAACTGATTTTGGATTTTTTAAGAGAAGTTTTTTTGCAACTTTTGTAAAATCGCTGCCACTTGATTCAGTGAAATTTCGAACAATGATGTATGCTACATTTCCCCTCATTTCTCCTACAACCGCATCGAGCTTAATGTGTTCACGAACAATAGAGAAGTTCATTTTTTTACCATCTCGTTCGATAACTAAATTCACGCTTGTTCCCGTCTTTCCCTTAATTTTATTTGAAACTTCCGTAAGTGATAATCCCTTCACGCTCCGATTGTCTATTTGGAGAATGGTGTCATTTGCCTTCAGTCCGGCCTTACTTGCTGGAGTTCCCTGAAGAGGGCTGACAATTTTCACAACGTTATCAATTGAATCTATGGAAATTCCAATTCCATCGAACTCACCTGAAAGTGCTTCTGAAAAAGATTTTGCACCTACTGGTTCCTGAAAAACCGTATATCGATCGTCGAGCTTGTTTACCATTCCATCAATAGCTCCGTACAGTAACTTATCATCATTTATAGGCTCTTTTCCTACATATTTTTCATGCATCTTGTTCCATACATCCATCAAAATTTTAAATTTCTGATTGCTGGTGAAGCCGTTGACCGGAGTATTGTCTGTCGTTTGTGGTACTTGAATAATTCTAATCGTTTGAGTTGATTGTGGTGTAAGTGTGCTGATTTTATGAATCGCATCCGCAACTTCTGCTCGTGTCATTTTTGCCATTGGCCTGAACTTATTTTCTCCACTAAAAATACTAAACTCACTTGCTGTTTTTGCGATCGAGGCATATCTCGATCCTGTGTGAATATCGCTAAATGGGATCTCATCCTTTGTGTAAACTCGAGTAACCCCAATTCCCATGATATCAAAGATTATCTTCAAGCCGTCTCCACGTGATACTTTTTGTCCTGACAAGAAATCTTTTTCTGTTTTTAATATTCCTGTCTCCACGGCCTTCTGCACGTATGATGCAAATCGTGATCCTGTTCCCGTAGAGATATCACTGTCTGGAAAGTATCCCGCCGCTCGCCAAGCGAGTTCATAGAGCTCACCTTTTGTGATGATTTTTTCTGGTGCAAATTTTTGTAATCCATCTGGGGTAATTCCTTTTTCTTGCATCCATTCAATTGACTGCTGATTTAGACTGCCATTTTGAACGTCAATAAAACTCGCTGATACGACATTTGATATACAGAGACTCAAGGCTAGGGTTAAGATGAGGATTTTTTTCATGAAAATAGGCTCAAAATGGGTAAAAAACGTGAATTTACTCTACTATTTGAAGCTGTTGCTGGCAAACCACCTGCATTGACCAAAGCCGATAAATTTGGTATAATATAGGGATTTATGAAAAAAGTTATTCACCAGTTCGTGCTTGCCGTTGTCAGCCTTAGTTTTGTCTGGGTTAGCCTTAGTTGGTTTACAGATGTTCAGGCGTATATTGTCGATGACCAGAAAGATATTCTTCTTACTTTGGATACTGGCGTTACGGCAAGTTTTCAGAAAGCAAATCAAGATATTTGGCAGGACGTGTCTTCTTCTCGCATTGTTCAAGTAGGGGACGTTCTTTTGTCGAAAGATCTTCCTGGTGTACGCGTTACTTTTCCTGGAGGCGGGGAACTTCGACTTGCTGAGAATACTTCTATTCAGCTTTTTCAAAATGAAACTGATGATGGTGGATATCACGTGGCTCTTCAGTCTGGAGAGGTGTGGGTAACAAGCCAAGGAGCTCTTCATTCTATTTCTGTTTATGTTGCAGGTGGCACCGTTGTCTCTTCTCGGGATGGAACTTGTGATGTTTCATACAAAGACGGTGAGGTTAATGTATATGCTGCTAAAAATCCTGTTCGTTTAGGATTTTACATGCCACTCGCAAAACTTGTTTCAACTCCTTCTATACTTAATAGCATTCTTATTACAGAAGGAAATCGACTTACTGTTACTCTTTCTAAAATTCAACCAAAACTCGAAAAGCTTCTTTATTCTAAGTTAATTAAAGAGTTTCAATATGGCCCACTTTCCCTAGACTCTTTGAATAAAAATACATGGTTTCAGCGTAATATTGCTGGGGATGCCTTGAGACGAGATAATCTTTTGAATCATATCACTCAGATTATTAAAGATAGGGGATTGTCTATTCCTGATCCAGAAAGCACATTTGCTGGACTCATGGATCGAGTTCATGATGTCCGATTTTTACTTACATTTGATCCTCGAAAAAAAGATCTTCGAATTGCAAATGATGCGCTTGTTCATCTTGATGACGCTCTTTATTACTATGCGACTTCGCAACAGGATAAGGGAGATGTTCGTATGCAATTATTCAAGGCGAGGTTGCAAACTATGAATGATAATAAGCAGCTTATCTCATATATTTCCGATGAACTCTGGAATCGATTTCAGGCATATGCCATTTTTGTTCCACAGGACGGATCTTTGTTTCGTATTCGCACAGAACTTCGAGAAACGCTTTTGAGTCTTCGTAGCTATGGACACAATCTTCCATATGTTCAGGCCTCACAACTCGTTCGATCATATCTTTATGATGTGTATCAATCTCTCCATTTTGACAACTCTATGAGTCGCGATTTGCTCTCAACATATTTCTCGGCTTTTCATAAGATATTTTCAGGTTATTCTGCAGATATTGTTAAAAATCCATCTGTTTTAGCTGAAGAAAATCAGATTATTACTCAGCTGTATCTCAAAGACCCTATTTTTTATCAGGAAACCTATTTTCAGAATGCCTTCGATCTTCAATCTCAGTGGCTTAGCCTGCTTCCTGAAGGTCGCGATAAGAACGAAGAAAATCAGACGCTTGTTGCCTCTAAGATTGAGCTCATGAAGCGACTTCGTCTTTTCTTTTTTGATGAAAAGATTGAGGTCAAAGATGCTAGCCCTGTTTTATTTAGACTCCTTTCCGATATTTCAAGCGCTCTTCCTGATACCGAAACAGCTGTGGCTCAATACTTCAAGAAAAATCTTGATGATCAAGAAGACTTTTGGCGCTACCTCAATAGTAGTGATTTTTCTGAGTCAAAACTTTATGGTCAAACCCATAAGGATCGTTTTTCTGCTTTCTTGAAGAATAAGCAAGATTTGGGTGAAATTGATAAGATTCAAAAAGGTCTTCTAGGCACCCTTCCTCCTGCTTCCGCAGAGTCAAAACAAACATTAGCTGATATTCAAAAGGCCTTTACTGGTTATGGGGTAAAGAATCTTAAACTTGCTCCGCTTCTTGATAAGGACCAGGGTCAGGTATTTATTGAATCTGCTGATTACAACGGCATTCCGTTTAGTGCGATTTACGATCGTGATAGAAACTTAATCTCAGATATTAAAGTATATAATGATACTATTCTGAGCGCCTCAGTTCCTCTTGATCGAATTAAGAATATCTTTGTCGTCAAATCTCAGCAGCAAGACCAAACCCCGCCGACTGATTCTACGGTAGATGCTTCTTCTAATGATCGAGTTGAAAAGGTGGCTCAACTTTTCTTATTGAAAAAGCTTCAAGAGTTTAGTTTTTCTCTAGACCCTGCGCAAATTACGACGATTGATTATGCTAAGAAATTATTTCAGGTTCGTGGGGCAAAGTTACCTTTTGATAAGAGCCAGATTTCTGTCGACTTTATCGTTGATCTCATGAAAAACAGCATCTCTTCTGTTCAAGTGACTGTTTTGACTTCTAAGCAATCAATGCCTGGAGAATTTGCCTTTGATAAGGTTGTTCCTGCTATTCAAAAGTACTACGACCAGGAGTTCTACAAAACTCTTCCAGTCGCGCCGTAAACTCGCTTCGATTTATCCCTGAAGTCTTCCGAAAAAAGCCTGACATTGTTAGAAAAGTATGATATAAGGTCTTCGCCTTTATATAGTTTTCTTTTTGTTTATGGCTGACCAGAAGCAAAGTTCAAGTTACGGTGCGGATCAAATTCAAGTATTGGAGGGCTTAGCGGCCGTTCGAAAGCGCCCAGGTATGTATATCGGTACGACAGATGTCGCTGGTCTTCATCACTTGGTTTGGGAAATTGTGGATAATGCGATTGATGAAGCGATGGCTGGTTATTGTAAGAATATTTTAGTGACGCTTCATAAAGACGGGGCTTGCTCTGTTGATGATGATGGTCGTGGTATTCCGGTTGATGTTGTGAAGAAGACTGGTAAATCAGCTCTTGAAACCGTTCTTACGGTTCTTCATGCTGGTGGTAAGTTTGGCGATGGGGGATACAAGGTTTCTGGTGGTCTCCACGGCGTTGGTAGCTCTGTTGTTAATGCGCTTTCAGTGAAACTTGTTGCTGAAGTTATGCGAGATAACAAACTTTATCGACAGGAATATAAGCGAGGTGATCCGGTTACAAAACTTGAAACGGTGGGGAAGTCAGACCACAATGGAACGAGAATTACATTCTACCCGGATTCAGAAATCTTCGAAAAAACAGAGTTTGATTTCATGACGGTCATTAACCGTATGCGTCAGCAGGCGTATTTGACGAAGGGTATTGCTATTACTATTTCAGATGAGCGAACAGAACAGACATATAAGTTCTATTTCGAAGGAGGTGTTCGCGCCTACGTCCAGCACTTGAATCAGAAGAAAGATCCGATTGGTGAAGTTATGTATGTCGACAAGGATGTTCCAGAAGGTAACATTGAAGTTGCTTTCCAGTATTCTCAGTCTTTCCAGGAACACACGTTCTCTTTTGCAAATAACATCTTCACTCCTGAAGGTGGTATGCACCTTACTGGTTTCCGATCTGCTCTTACTCGAACTATCAACGGTTACGCTCGAAAGCATGACCTCTTAAAAGAGAAAGAAGAAAATCTCAGTTCAGAAGATGTTCGTGAAGGTCTCACGGCTGTCATCTCTGTTAAGTTAGCAAATCCACAGTTTGAAGGTCAGACCAAGAGTAAGCTTGGTAACCAGGAGATGCGAACTGCTGTCGAAAGTGTCTTTGGCTCATATCTTGATATGTATTTTGAAGAGCATCCTGCGGAAGCTCGTGCTGCATTCGCTAAGTGTGCGCTCGCTGCTCGAGCCCGTCTCGCAGCTCGCGCCGCCCGTGATACCGTTATCCGTAAGGGTCTTCTTGATGGCCTTACGCTTCCAGGTAAACTTGCTGACTGTTCTTCTCGAGACCCAACCATTTCAGAACTCTTCCTCGTTGAGGGTGATTCTGCTGGAGGTTCCGCAAAACAAGGACGAAATCGAGAGTTTCAGGCTATTCTCCCACTTCGAGGTAAAATCTTGAACGTAGAGCAGGCTCGTCTCGACAAGATTCTCGCTAATGCTGAAATTAAAGCCCTCGTGATCGCCATGGGCGCCGGAGTTGGTGAACAGTTCGATGTTACGAAACTTCGATACAGCAAGATTGTCATTATGACGGATGCTGATGTCGATGGTGCACATATTCGAACGCTCCTCTTGACTCTCTTCTATCGCTACTTCCGTGCTATCGTCGAGGCTGGTCATATTTATATCGCTCAGCCACCACTTTACAAACTTGCTGCTGGTAAAACGACTCGATATGTTTATAGCGACGAGGAAAAAGAGGCAGCCCTCAAAGACAAGGACTTCAAAGACAAGAACGTAGGAATCCAGCGCTATAAGGGTCTCGGTGAAATGAACCCTGAACAGCTTTGGGAGACAACTATGGATCCTTCAGTCCGAAGCATGCTTCAGGTAACGATTGATGATGCTGAACGAGCTGACTTGGTCTTTGATACACTTATGGGTGCTGAGGTAGCTCCTCGTAAGAAGTTCATTCAGGCCCATGCGAAGTATGTCAAAAACCTGGATATTTAATCCCTTCTAGCTTTAGAAGATGAATAATTTCCATTTGACTCTCGAGCTTAGGTTTGTATAATAGGGTAGCTTTGTTTTTACTCAACACTTATGGCAATTACAATTTTCCGCAACACAAAAGAGTCTCCTGAACGTTTGATCGGACGTTTCAATAAAAAGGTTCAACAGAGCCGTGTTATTGTAACTCTCAAATCTAAGAGATATCGATCAAAAGAGCTTAGCGAACGAAAACAGCGAAGTGCTGCTCTTATGCGAACGAAGTATCGCAAGATGCGAGAAAAGTCGAAGTTTTATTAAGACTCTTCAAGGCTTCTACTCTGTAGAAGCCTTTTTTGTTTATTCTTTATGATTATCAAAGAGCTCTTACAGAAATCTACTCAGGAACTTCCAAATAGGGAGCTCGGTAGGCTTGAGGTAGAGGTTCTTTTGGCTCATGCCTTGGGCTTCACGAAAGAACAGCTCTTTTGTGCTTATGACCAAGATGCCCCAGATGCTTCCCTTGATCTGTTTTATGCTGGACTTGACCGACTCAAGGAAGGCGAACCTTTGGCATATGTTATTGGAGAAAAAGAGTTCTACGGCCTGTCTTTCAAAGTAGGGAAGGACGTTTTAATTCCACGTCCCGAGACAGAGTGGTTGGTGGAAAAGATTATTAGTCTTTCCAGGAGCCATTTCCCAACAGAAGCTTCTATCGCTGATATCGGAACAGGATCTGGCTGTATTGGTGTTAGCTTGGCGAAGAATTTACCTACTGCAAAGATCGTATTGGTAGATATTTCTCCTGATGCTCTCGATATTGCACGAGAAAATGTTTCTCGACATGCGGTAGGTGATAGAGCTTTGGTGATTCAGGGTGATTTATTGAATACAATAATTGATCAACATTTTGATATTATCGTGGCGAATCTTCCGTATATTGGAGAGAAGAAATTTCACTTTGTCGCTCAAGATGTTGATAAATATGAACCGCATATTGCCCTTTATGGAGGCCATGATGGACTTCAGTTGTATAAAAAAATGTTTCAGCAGATTCAAGACATGAAATCGAAACCCTCCTATCTTTTTGGTGAGTTTGGATTTGCTCAAACCGAAGATATTTCTTCTTTATTGGATACTTTTTTTGTTCAATCTGGAGGGGTGTATGAGATTGTTCCAGATTTGGCCGGTATCGACCGATATTTCATTGTTTCTCTTGCCGGTTTACCTCTATAATGACCCGCGATATGATTGATAAATTAAAAAAGTTAGTAGACGAGTACAATGGTCTTCAGGAACAGCTTATGTCCCCTGGAACTGCGCAGAATCCATCTGAGCTCAAGCGAATTGGCCAGAGGCTCAGTCAGCTCGAGTCAGCAAAAGGTCTTTATGAAGAATATCTTGAGATCGACTCTGCTCTTCGTGATTCCCAGGAAATTCTTAAAACAGAGACTGATCCTGAAATGAAGAAATTTGCCCAAGACGAGCTTGAGCAGGCCGAGGCTAAAATGCCTACCTTGATGGAAAAAGTTCGATTGGAGCTTATTCCAAAGGACCCTAATGACGCTCGAAACTGTATCGTGGAAATTCGCGCTGGAGTTGGAGGTGAAGAGGCTGCACTTTTTGCTGCAGAGCTTGGACGAATGTATATTCGCTGGGCTGAAAGCCATAGGTACTCTGTCGAGCTTATGAGTCAGTCCGAGGCGAGCGCTGGCGGCATGAAAGAAATGATTTTCAAGATTACTGGTCAGGGCGTGTATGGAAAAATGAAATATGAGTCTGGTGTTCATCGTGTTCAACGAATTCCTTCAACGGAGGCGCAGGGACGTATTCATACTTCTACTGCCTCTATTGCTGTTCTTCCTGAGGTTGAGGAAGTGGATCTCGAGGTTCGAGATCAGGATCTTCGTATCGATGTGTATCGCTCTGGTGGTTCTGGTGGACAGAGTGTGAATACGACCGACTCAGCTGTTCGTATCACTCATATGCCAACAGGTATCGTCGTAGCGTGCCAGGATGAGCGTTCTCAGCTCAAAAATAGACATAAGGCTATGTCCATTTTGCGTGCGCGTCTCTTTGCCTTTGAGGCGGAGAAGCGTCAAAAAGAGCTCGGCGATACTCGCCTCGCTCAGATCGGAACTGGTGATCGATCAGATAAGATTCGAACGTATAACTTTCCTCAAGATCGCGTTACTGACCATCGTATCAAAGTCAGCTGGAGCAATATTCCAGGAATCATGATGGGGGAGATCGATCATATTATGGATGCCATGACCGCTACCGATCAGGCTCAGATACTGGCCTCTGGAGACGATGATGACGATTAAAATCGTCGAGACTTCAGGTGATCTCGAGAATAGATGTCTTTATTTTTTCTCCTCTATCCAATGACAGCCGAGACTTTTTTTCCGTGCCTTCGCGGCCTGGGTAATAAGAAGTCCGACTTCAAGAAGGTTTCTCGTTTCGATGAGGTCTTTGTTGATAAGATGCCTTGGTGGAAGTATACTTTGAATTCTCTCTAGTTCAAATATGGCTTTATCAAGCCCATTTTTCGTTCTGTAGATTCCGACGAAGTTCCACATAATTTCTTTAATTTTTTTTCGCATGTTTGCGAGTCGAAAGGTTTGATGGGCGATCGTATAGACTGGATGTGTTGTTTTTTCTTTGGACCCTAACTTCTCCTTCTCTTTTAATACCTGTTTTTTGAGAATAGTTCTCCCTACTTTTTGACCATATACTGCCGCCTCTAGGAGAGAGTTTGAGGCGAGACGATTGGCTCCATGAAGTCCCGTATAGGCCGTCTCTCCGACAGCATAGAGGTGAGGTATAGTTGTTTCTCCATATGAATTCACGCTTACTCCTCCACAAATGTAGTGCGCTGCTGGCGTGACAGGAATGAGATCTTGTGCGAGATCTTTCTTGAGTTTTTTATGTATGGCTCCGTAGATAGTAGGGAAGCGTTCATGTATCCATTTGGCTTTCTTATGCCGTATATCGAGATATACTTTTCCATTTTTTTGCTCCTGAAAGATAGCCTGAGAAACCTTATCCCTTGGTGCTAGCTCTCCTCGGTCGTCATAGTTTTTCATGAACTGTACCTTTTTGCTGTTTCTCAGAATTGCTCCTTCTCCTCGTAAAGACTCGCTCAAAAGAAAGTGTGGATTTGAACTATCAAGGAGGGCTGTTGGGTGAAACTGAATGAACTCCATATCTTGTATCTTTGCCCCAATTCGATGCGCCATTGCTATTCCATCTCCCGTCGAAACAAGGGGATTGGTTGTATGTAAATAGGCCTGTCCTGCACCTCCCGTTGCCAGAACGATGTCTTTTGCGTATGCCGTTTTGATCGTATCGTTTTGCATGTACCAACATCCATGGCATGACACACCCGCCATGATCAGATCTATCGCCAAAGCATTTTCCACAATACTGATGTTTTTTTGTTTTTTTATGGCTCTTACAAGCGCATCTTCGATGGTTTTCCCTGTGGTATCTTTTGTGTGATGGATTCTATTTCGGCTATGTCCGCCCTCTAGAGTGAGCTCTTCCTCGAACTCCATCCCATAGGACTCGAGAAGTCTAATGATCTCGGGTGCCGAAATAATAACTTCTTTGACGGTGGCCTTTTTGTTGTGATGGGCTCCTGCTATCATCGTGTCCTCTTCATGTTCCTTGAAAAGATCTCCTGTTTTTTCATTAACAGCAGCCATTCCTCCTTGTGCGAGTTTTGTGGCACTTTCTACGAGTTTCTTTTTTGTCAGAAGGAGGATTTTTTTCTTTTCAGAGAGGGTGAGGGCCGTCATAAGGCCACTTATTCCTGAGCCAATAATGATTGCATCAAATTCTGTATGAGTCGTTTTCATGGCAGTAAAAGAGTTGGTTTTCGAGATTTTTGATCTTTCTTTTGATATCATACTCTTTATTTTTCGTCTCTGAGATAGGGGATAGTGATATATCTTTTATGGCTTTATATAGAGGTATTCTTTCTTTTTCTATCGTCTTTAATTTATCGAGAATGTCTTTTTGGAGATGTGGGCGGCTATTTTTTGAGTCTTTTTTGAGGTGAGTGGTGAGTTGAGATGCACCTGTTTCGAGATAGATGATGATTCCCAATTTCTTAAGAACTGAAATATTTTCTTTTTTCAGGATAGCTCCACCTCCTGTTGAGATAATGATTCGTTGGTTTGGCTTAAAGGTCTTGAGTATTTTTGACTCCTTTTTTCTAAAACTTTCCCATCCATGTTTTTGAATATACGTTTCGATACTCATTTTTTCTTTCGTGACGAACGTCTCGTCCAGATCAATAAATGAATAATCCCACAATCTTGCTAATTCCTTTGCTAGACTCGTTTTCCCCGACCCAGGCATACCGACTAGTATAAAATTTTTATTCAAACTTAATATCGTTTTTCGATAGTCTTCCCAGTACTTTGTATAACTTTTTTGTACTACAACTGGATTCTCGATTGATATTGAAGGATATATCGACTTTGGAATGGAGAAAACCATTGCCATGCGATGATCATCATATGTGTTTATTCTGGCTTCCACGTCTACTTTTTCACCTCTTCCTATTGTAATGGTATTATTTTTGAGTTGTACTTTTGCCCCGAGCTTTTTGAGCTCGTTACTCATGGCGAGTAGACGATCACACTCTTTATATCGGAGGTGACTTACATTTGAGATAGTGGTTTTATCTTGGGTAAGTGCGCAGATCATCGCTAGAGTGAGGACTGAGTCAGGTATCTCTCGAGCATCAATTTTCTTAAGTGGTTTGAATTTTCGAGGAGGGGATATGAGTAGTCCCGTTTTTGTCTGACCCACGTCGCAACCCATCTTTTTTATATATTTGAAAAACTCCTTTTCTGCATCTAGATCAGATAGAATCATGTTTCTGACTAATATTTTTGTACAGTTAATGACACTTATCGCTATAATATAGCTTGCAGATGCTATATCTACCGGTATTGTTATCTTTTTTGATCTATTTTTTTGTACATTGTCTTTGCTCCATAATTTTATGAGCGTCCGTGTTGTATCGAAGTAGCTTTTTGATCTGCGATCCCCCGTGGTTTTGATAGTCGTTTTCTTTTGTAGAAATGGTGCGATGAGGGATAGGGCCGAGGCGTACTGGCTTGTTTTCTGCATTGATATGTTTATCGTTCCGCCTTGAGGTACCTGAGGGTGAATGCATACTGGAAGGTGACCAGCCTCTTCTTCATACGTTATATGTGCCCCGAGTTGATTCAATGCATCTACGAGTTCGGCTATTGGTCTTTTCTTTAAACCCGCGCTTCCACTTAGAATAATTTTTTTATTCAGCGTTGCTGCGTATGCCAGGATAAATCGGCTTGTAGTTCCCGCATTTTTCGCATTTATTCTGATTACTTTATTGCTATATTTTTCTTTTAGATCAATTTTTTTATTCACTACTATGTCTCTCGAATCTTCTTTTTCTTGCACGTCGATCTCTATACCCAATTTTCGAAGGGCTTCTATCATGGCATTAACATCGTCTCCGTATGGCGCACTCTGAATAAAGCTTTTGCCTCCGAACAGAGCGGCTAGTACAAGCGCTCGATTTGTAATGCTCTTTGATCTTGCTGGATTATAAGAGAACACGTTCGATTTCATTGAGCGGAATTTGATAAGCTTTGGATTTTCCAAGAGAAATTGGTAGATACATTGTTATGGTTTCTCGGTCTCTTTTTTTGTCACTACGAAGCGCTTTTCTGGCTTTTTCTTTTATGGCTTTTGGTGCAGTAACAGGAAGTCCTATCTTCTTGAGAAGTGATGTGATTTTATGAGTTACTTCTTTTTGAGTAATTTTTTTGTTCAATGCTATGATATTTTCAAGCATCATCCCCATACTTATGGCTACGCCGTGCTGGTAGGAGTAACCCGATGCTTTTTCGATTGCATGGCCTATGGTATGCCCATAATTAAGCTTTTTCCTTAGGTTGGTTTCCGTCATATCTTTACTTACAATCTTTCCCTTAAGTTTTATGCATTGTTCAATTATATTGTTCAGTATTTTTGTATCTTTTTTGAGGATGTTTTTGTAGTTATTTTCAATAAAGGTAAAGAGCGATTTATCCATGATTGCCCCCATTTTTATCGCTTCTGCGAGTCCGTTTTTCAACTGCTCTCCTGGTAGTGTTTTGAGAAACGCCGGTTGAACGAATATAGCTGCTGGTTGGTAAAATGTTCCAATCATGTTTTTTCCTTCGCTTGTATCAACTCCATTCTTTCCTCCAATAGAGGCGTCACACATAGCAAGAAGGGTTGTTGGGATTTGAATAAACTCGATACGTCTCATGTAGATAGAGGCGACAAATCCACTAATGTCTCCGATCGTTCCACCTCCTAATGCGATAACGACATCGTTTCGGGTTACTCCTTCTTTTGCGAGTTTTGAAACGAGCTTCTCGATGGTTGAGAGTCTCTTGGAGGTTTCTCCTGGGTCGATAGCTATGATGAAAAAATCTTCTGGAAGGTTTTCAAGTTCCTTTCGATAGATTTTGGCGATGTTCGTATCTGTGATGATAGCGTACGTCTTTTTTCTTTTAAAAACCTCGTCCTCGAAAATATCGGAGATTGGTTTTCCTTCGTACCGCTTAATAAAGGTTTTTTCTGTCTTTGGGCGGTAGGTGAGTTTCATGGCGTTATGATATATGCCTATCGATGGCGAGTGCAATTTTTTTGGCTCGAATCATCATCTTTTCAAAATCTTCCGGGAGGAGTGCCTGCTTTCCATCACAAAGTGCTTCTTCTGGATCGGTGTGAATTTCGAGCATAAGTCCATCTGCTCCAGCGGCGATGGCTGCGTGCGACATAGATGTTACGAGAGACGCCTGTCCTGTTGCATGACTTGGATCGACGATGATTGGTAGGTGAGAAAGTTCCTTGATAAGCGGAACAGCAGAGAGCGAGAGGGTGTTTCTTGTCTCGCGTTCAAACGTACGAATGCCGCGCTCGCAAAGAACGACGTTTGGATTTCCGCCCGCGAGAATGTGCTCGGCTGCAAGTAAGAGCTCTTCGATAGTTGCTGACATTCCTCGCTTGAGAAGGACTGGTTTTTTTCCTTTTCCGAGTTCTTTCAAGAGAGGGAAGTTTTGCATATTGCGTGCTCCAACTTGGAACATGTCGGCGTACTTATCCACGAGATCGATATCTCGAATGTCGAGAACTTCTGTGACGGTTGGAAGGTTGACCTCGAGACTTGCTTCTTTGAGTATTTCTAAGCCTTCCTTTCCGAGACCTTCGAAGTTGTAAGGATTTGATCGTGGTTTAAAAGCGCCACCTCGAAGCATCTTTGCTCCAAATTGCTTGGCAACTTTTGCGCAAGCAATCATCTGAGTTTTACTTTCGATGGCGCATGGTCCTGCGATGATAATAATTTCATCGCCTCCAAATTGAATGCTTCCCACTTGTATAACGGAATTTTTTTGGTGCGCTTCGCGACGAGAGAGAAGTGTCATACGTTTTTGTATATATTTCTTTCAAAAAATACTTCCTCTACATTTCACCAAAGGTCGAAATCTGAATCATCCATGGCAGCTTGGGGTTAAGGAGAACTGGTTGAGTAGAGGACCTTTATCATAGTCCTGTAGCGGCAAAATGTCTATTGCCGTATGTGGGTTTGTGTTATGTTTGGCTTAGGTGTTATATTCTTCGAAGCTATGCTTTTTGATACACATTGTCATTTGATGGATTCTCAATTCGAAACCGATTTAACGGCTGTTTTGAGGCGTGCGGCTTTGGAGCGAGTTTCTGACATTTTGAACCTTGGTTGTGATGTTTCAGGGTCTTTACTTTCAGATAAAATGTGTCGAAGTGAGTATCGGGAAAAGATGGTGCGAGAACTTGGCGAAAAGGGAATTATTGCGGAGAGAGTTCCTCGATTATATGGATCACAGGGAATTCATCCTCACGACTCGAATCAAGCGAACGATGAGGTGATGGGGGAGTTCTTGAATACGATTCGAGCGAACTCGCAGATCGTGATCATAGGGGAGACGGGGTTGGATTATTTTTATATGAATCAGCCGAAGGAGGTTCAGTTGAGCTCACTTCGTCGACATATGGTGCTCGCGCAAGAAGCGGGGTTGCCGGTTTCGATTCATACACGTGATGCGGCTGAGGATACTATGATGATTTTGAAAGAGTTCCCGAAGGTTCGATGCATCATGCACTGTTTTTCCCAGGATCGCGCCTACGCTGAAGAGATCTTAAAAATGCCCGCAGGACACATGATTTCTCTTAGTGGGGTTGTGACGTATCCGAAGAATGAAGAGCTGCGCCAGGTGGCCTACATGGTCCCTGCTGATCGATTACTGATCGAAACTGATGCGCCATACCTCGCACCGCAAATTCATCGTGGTCAGCGAAATGAGCCAATGTTTATTTCAGGCACGGCAAAATCTCTCGCGCAGGTGAGGGGAGTTTCGTTTGATGCATTGGCCGAGTTGACCATGGCGAACGCTAAGCGCTTTTTGGGAATTTCTGATTGAGAACTTTTCCGATACACTCGGCGAGATTTTTGAATTTTGCTGGAGAGATGATGTCGGTGAATCCAAGCTTTGTCGCTTCTTTAAGGCGCTTGTCGATTTGCGTGACGTTTCTGATTTCTCCAGAGAGTCCAATTTCTCCAACTGCTACGGCCGATGATGAGAGTGGCTTTTTTCGGTAGGCAGAGGCGATTGCGAGAGCGACTGCGAGATCTGCCGCAGGTTCTTCGATGTTCATTCCTCCTACGACATTTACGTAGACGTCTTGATTGCTGAGATTGAGATTGGCGTGTTCTTGAAGAACCGCAATAATCATCTGGAGACGGTTCGTGTCGAAACCGTTCGTTGATCGCTTTGGATAGCCAAAATTCGTGACTGACGTGAGTGCTTGAATTTCAATAATAAAAGGTCTCGTTCCTTCGATCATCGAGGTGAGGCACGATCCAACTGCCTCGACATTTCTTCCATTAAGAAAAAGTTCCGATGGATTTGAAACTTCTCGTAAGCCTTTTTCTTCCATTTCAAATACCGCAACTTCGTTCGTGGATCCGAAACGATTCTTCGTGCTGCGAACAAGTCGCAAGTTATGATAACGATCACCTTCGATGTAGAGAACCGCGTCAACGAGATGTTCGAGTGTTCGTGGGCCGGCGAGCGTTCCTTCTTTAGTGACGTGACCGATCAAGAGAACCGGTCTGTTCCAGAGTTTTGCAGCGTGCATCAATGCTTCTGTGCAGAAGCGAACCTGACTGACCGATCCTGCGGTTCCTGCCATTTCCTGAGAAGATAGAACTTGCACTGAGTCGACGACGACAAAGTCGGGCTTCATATCTTCGATACTTGTAAGGATGTGTTCGAGATTGTTTTCCGTTTGAATTTGAATGTGCTCTGAAGTAATTCCAAGTCGATGCGCTCGTAGTGCAATCTGCTCAACAGACTCTTCGCCCGAGAGGTAGAGAACGGTTTTTCCTTGTTGTGCGATATTGCCGCATATTTGAAGGGTAAGTGTCGACTTTCCGATTCCAGGTTCGCCCGAGAGGAGCGTCAAACTTCCTTCGACGATTCCACCACCAAGGAGGAGATCGAGCTCACTCATCTTGGTTGAGAGACGATTTTTTGGATTAGGAAACGTACTGAGTGCGCTTCGTTTACTTGCTGGTAGGTGTTTTTGAACTTGTTTCGCCGCATTTTTTCCTTCGTTTTCAGGCTTTCCGACATTGACGACATCTTCTACAAAACTTTCCCATGACTGACACTCTGGGCAACGTCCGAGCCATTTTGGATTTTCATACTGGCAACTTTTACATACGTAGATGGTTCTGAGTTTCATATCTTTAAAAGGTTACGATATACGGCTTCGGTCTTTTTCACCATATCCTTCACTTCATACAATTCTCTAACATTTTCATAACTTTTTTCTGACATTTTCTTACGGAGCTCTTTTGAGGCGAGAATTTTTTCGATCGCTTTTTTAATGGCCTTAGGGTTTTTTGTTGGTACGAGCATGCCGTTTTCTCTGTCTTTTACGATCTCGGGGATGCCACCATTATTGGTTGCGACGATTGGAAGTTTCGCCATCATCGCCTCGAGAAGAACGAGTCCAAAAGCTTCGTTGAGACTTGGAAGTACGAAAACATCGCTACTTTTGAGAATCTGCGGAATGTCGTGACGACGGCCGAGAAGTTTTACATAATCCTCGAGTTCGTGTTTCTTGATAAAATCTTCGTAATGTTTTTTTTCGTCGCCATTTCCAACAATAATGAATTTGATATTTCCTCCTTCTTCTTTGAAAAGTTTTGCCGCCTCGAGGAGGTAGATGATTCCTTTTCTTGGATGAAGTTCTGCGATGCAGGTAGCGATTGGCGTTTCTCCGTCTGTTGTAAATTCATCTTTGCGGAACTCTTCACGGTCGGTGAGCGAGAAGGAAAGAAGTTGTGATTCGAACCAGGTCGTATCGATGCCGTTATGAATCATGACAATCTTTGACTTCAGAAATGGATAGAGCTGAGAGAGGAGTTGTTTATTTTTTTCGGAAATTGCAATAACCTGACTGGCGTCTTTGATGAGTTTTTTCTTGAGCCAATCTTTGACCGAAGAGAGTTGGAATGGGTCGTGTTCGGTAAACATATAGGGAATTCCTGCACTTTTTGCCGCCATGAAACCGTATCTGCCACTGGCTGGATTCCAGACGTGAATGTGTATGAGACTGATGCCTTCTTTTTGAATGAGCTTTTTGAGCTCGAAGTACTGACCCGGGTGGTGCTTGTGACGGTTTTTGAGTCGATGAACAGTTACCGTCATGTCCTTAATCTTTTTGCACCAGGTGTCGAGGGCTGGGTCGGATGGGCAGGCAAGTTGAAGCTCATACCCTTGGCGGTCGTAAAACTTAAAAATCGACAGCATGTGGTTTTCGGCTCCACCAAGCTGTTTTGTGTCCGTAAAAAGTAGTATTTTTGGCTTTCGTTTCTCCATGGCCTCCATGATAGTAGAGAAGTGCTTGAAACGGAAGCAAGAAAGTGGTACTTTTTCTCCGCTTGAAAATCCGTATTTGAAATATCGTGGGTCCGTAGCTCAGTTGGTAGAGCAGTTGCCTCTTAAGCAATTGGTCGCGCGTTCGAATCGCGCCGGGCCCACCAGAATCTCCTCAAAGAAAACCTTCCTTACCAGAGGTTTCTTTTTATTTGTGCTTGAGGAGAAAATTACGCATAATGTCCTCGCTTTCCCTGCCGGGGTGGTGAAATGGTATACACGAGAGACTTAAAATCTCTTATCCGTAAGGATGTGTGGGTTCGAGTCCCACCCTCGGCACCACAATTTTCTATGGTTGATTCACAAAAGATTTACGAAAATATCTTACAGCTCCTTGATACGCATGGAGTTAAATATAAATTGTTTTCTCATCGCTCTGCGTTGACGTATGAGGATCTCGCTGTAATTCAACAGGAGACGGGTTTTGTTGGAACGGAGAGTAAGTGCATGGTGATGAAAGCGGACGATCGATTTATCGTGTATGTCACGCTTCAGGGAAAAAAAGTAAACTTTGATCGAATCAAGGAAGTTCTTGGCGCGAAGAAGGTTCGACTCGCCTTGAAAGAGGAGCTCTTCGAGCACTTCGGCGCAGAGCCGGGATGTGCCTATCCTTTTGGATTTGATTCGCAGTACGACTTGTATGTTGATACGGGAGTCTTTGATCAAGAGTGGATTTTGTTTAGTCCGCTTTTTTCTACAAAGACGGTGCAGGCGCGTGGCGGTGATTTGAAAAAACTTTTTGAAAATATTCCTGGGAAAGTTACGGAAGTTGCTGATTGGAATGTATAACTCACTTTTATGGGTTCTTTGGGGAACTGGCTTCGCCAGCGACGAATACGGAAAGAGTATCACCGAACTCTCGGTCTTCTTTTTAAAAAGCTTGTTGATCCGATGTACTTACCTTCGCATGCTGAGCTAGAAATGCTTTCTGATGATAGCGATCGATGGATTCGTCTTTTGACGCACGACATTCATAGGCCTATTTACGAACTCTGGAGCAGGGAGGTTGTTGATGCGTTGGCTCAGTATATTTGCGATCGATTTCCAGATGTTTCCGTCGAGTCCCCTGTGAGAATTCTTGAGGTTGGGGCTGGCGATGGGCGACTTGCTCATTTTCTTCAATTGAAACTTCGTGAACTACGACCTGATGCTTTTCAAATGTTTGCTACTGACTCTGGTGCTTTTGAATACAAACCTCTCGTTCATGTAGAAAAAATGTCCGCAAAAGATGCTGTAGTTTTTTATGAACCACAACTCGTTATTGCCTCATGGATGCCGGCAAATCAGGACTGGACAGGGGATTTTGAAAGAGCTCTTTCCGTGCAAGAATTTATTCTTATTGGTCCGGAGGTGGATCGTAAGCATACTCGAGTTTCTGAGTTTAATGCGCAACCTCTCGACGAGATCACAAGTTTGCTTATCTCACGAATGACTCCGACAAAAGAAAATTTGTCGAAGGCGGTTTCGTATCGGAGGAGTGTTTAACTGCGGTAGATTTTGTTTTGAAGGTTTTTTAGTCGTACCTCTCGAAGTGGATGTCTTCTTTTGGCATGCCGATTTTTTCACAAATGGCTGCCGTGTCGAGAACCATGGTTCCGACACCACAGATATAGACTTGTGTGTTCAGTGGTTCGGTAATGTTGTTTTCAATCCATTCCGTGACGCGGCCCTGGCTTCCTGTCCATGATTCTTCTGGGCGAGAAAGTGTAACGGTGTACGTGAAATTTGGATATTTTTTTGCAATTTCCTCGAGAAGCTCGGTGTAGAAAATATCTTTTTCGAAGCGGAATCCCCAGATGAGGTGGAATGGTTTGTCGTTTCCTTTTTCGAGCTGGTCGTTGAGCATACAGATGAGTGGCGTAATGCCCGTTCCTGTTGCGATGAAGATTGTTTTTTTATCGGCGTTTTCGTTGAATTTGAAAATTCCGAGTGGTCCCATAAGTGTAATAGGGGATCCTTCATTTACCGTTGAAAGCCATGTTGTTGCGCGTCCGCCTGGAACAACTTTGATGCACGTCCTGACTCGATCTTTTTCGTAAGGAGGTGACATGATTGAGTATGATCGGAAAAGCATTTTTGGATTTCCATCATCGACGCGAATATTGACGAACTGTCCTGCGCGAAAAGTAATTTCTGCTGGGTTCACGAGTTTAAACTGGAGCTCGTAGACGTCTTCAAGGAGTTGAATTCGTTTTTCGAGTACCGCGGACATCATAATAGGTGGCATGTTTGAAGGCGTTAAATCTTACTTAACAGAGAATGATTGAACGATGTTGTCCGCCTCTTTTTGCACTGAAGCGTCTTCAGCTGAAGCATATGAACCCGTTACGATGTACACTGTTCGATCGACAACGTAATATGTCTGAACGAAGGTTACAAGCGGATCTGTAGTTGTTCGCTTGCCCTCGAACTTGATTCGTAGCACTTTATCTTTGTTTCCCTTGATAGTTGTGTCGATCTCGTCACGGCTTTTTTCTACGAAATTCTGGAGTGCATTTTTCTGGTTGGCAGCTACGATCTTTCCGTAATCAAGAGAGCTAATTGTTTGGCTGAGGTTGTTTTTTACAATATTTACATTTGTGAGGAAGACTTCGTTTTTTCGATTTGCCTGGAAAACGATGACGGCATTTTTTGGGATGTCACTTGTAAACTCATTTTGCTTAATGGTGTTCCATGCTTTCGGAAGCGTAACCTGAAACTCGTCGTTTGTGAGTGTCTGAAGAACAGATTCTTCCACTCCTGTACCAGCTGTTGTTGTCGATGTTGTGCTTCCTCCAAGAGAGCATCCTGTTGAAAGGATAAGAATGGTCGATAACAATGGAGCGATTATTTTTTTGTTGCGTATCAACATAATAAAAAGTGAGGGGGTATATTTTTTAACGTACGTTTTGCATTGTAGACCATATTTCTCCTGCTGTTAATTTTAAAAGACCATAATTAGTCTCGTCTGTAAAACCTGCCACCCTTGATTTTTTTCTAAAGATAGATTATCTGGCGGTTTACATATTTCTTTATTTTTTGATTCTTTATGGGTCTTAATGTTTTTAACGGTGTTCTTGATTGCGATCAGCATACCAGTCCAGTCACCTCTGCGGCTGAAGCAAATGTTCAGAAGTGGCTTGCCGCTCGTGCTCCAAAGGCTCCTATTCAGGCTCCTCAAAAGAGACAGATAGCTTCGCTTGATGGCCATGCTGGGACAAGTCATGTTTTTCTTCCGGAGGTGAGTATTGGTGGTCCTAGCCTTCCAGCTCTTGCTGAGGCAAGAATGGCTGCTTACTTTGCTGCTCAGGCAAGACAGGTTCTTGATAGTGAAGTGTAGCTTTGTTAACATCTTGATCTTTGCGCTTATTCGCCCTAAGATACCGCTACTATGAGAATTGGTATCTTATCGTATTATCCGGCGAGTAAGCGTTCGAGCATGGAGGAGCTTCGGCTCGTGAAGGCAGCTCGAGAACTTGGCCATCAGGCTCGAATTATTCGAGTTTCCAGATGCCAGTTAGTGTATGACGGAGATCATCCTTCTGTTCTTCATGAAGGGAAGGCGTTCCCAAAATTTGATGTGATTATTCCTCGCGTTTCTGTTTTGAAGAATGTTGAACTTCATACTGCTATTTTGAAACAGTTTGAGTTGATGGGCATTCCGGTCGTGAATCGATCGAGACCTATTAATCGTGCGAAGAATAAACTCCATACCATGCAGGTTTTGAATCACCATGGTATTGGCGTTCCGAAGACGATTGTTTTACGAAGTCAGAAATATCTCGACTGGGCTATTAAACAGGTTGGGGGATTTCCTGTTATCATGAAGACGCCATTTGGTTCATATGGAAGTGGTGTTGTGATTGCTGAGAGTAAGCGAGCTCTCGCATCTTCTCTCGATGCGCTGTGGACTGCCTATGAAATTAATATCGCGTTGATTCAGGAATATATTAAAGAGTCGAAGGGAAGAGATATTCGATTGTTTGTTGTTGGGAGGAAGGTGGTTGCGACGATGATGCGCGCCGCTTCTAAGGGTGAGTTTCGATCAAACATTGAACTTGGCGGCGCGGGCGAAAAAATTGAAGTTACTCCCGAAGAAGCCGAGAATGCTATTCGTGCGACCGAAGTACTCGGTCTTGAGGTTTCAGGCGTCGATCTCGTTCGTTCTAACAAAGGCCCGCTCATTCTTGAAGTGAATGCGAACCCTGGTTTCAAAAAGCTCGAGGAGGTCACAGGACGTGACGTTGCTCGAGCTATTGTTGAATATGCTGTTTCGAAGGTTGTAAAGGAAGAGAAGTAAGTCGCACTTATTTCTTTATCCTCGCTTTTCTCCTTTCTTCGTAGGCTTCACGATATGATCGATGAGGCCGTATTTGAGTGCCTGTTCAGCCGTCATGAAGTTATCACGGTCAGTGTCTTTTTCGATGACACTAATTGGCTGACCAGTGTGCTGTGCGAGAATTCCGTTCAAACGATCCTTTGTTCTAATGATGTGGTCGGCATGAATTCTAATATCGCTTGCCTGACCTTCAGTTCCACCAAGTGGCTGATGAATCATGACTTCAGAATTTGGAAGAGCATATCGCTTTCCAGCAGTTCCACCTGCGAGCATGATCGATCCCATTGATGCAGCAAGCCCAACGCAGACCGTCTGAACATCTGGTCCGATTGAT
>Ga0172380_10002298_pt1 | contig 30000 bp, 26 predicted proteins | sample Leawe162metaG_FD_119747 | JGI IMG/M metagenome (GOLD analysis project Ga0172380, IMG submission 119747) | Leachate microbial communities from a municipal landfill in Southern Ontario, Canada - Leachate well 162 metaG | ecosystem: Engineered > Solid waste > Landfill > Unclassified | place... | reverse complement strand
TTTGCGTTTTTTGCTCGTGGCGTTTTTTTTGTTTGGGTTGGTTGGTTGCCTGACGCGAGGGCAACTGCCTAAAATGAATAGGGCAATCTCCTGAACGGGGTCACAGCTTCGCCCGTTTTCACAAGTTACTCTCCTTTCCACATCCGACCGCCGGGTTCTTTGCTGAGCAGTTACAACGAACGGAGAAAATCAGCTCTCAGAACCTGCTGGTAATGAGGCGGCTAGTCGCGATATGACGGTGCCTGCCGCAAGGTGGCAAAAACCGGTGAGGGAGGGATTCGAACCCTCGGTAGCCTTTTGGACTACGGCGCTTTAGCAAAGCGCTGCTTTCGACCACTCAGCCACCTCACCAACTGATTTTTAACTGCTTGCTCCAGTTTTTTTTGACCGCTGATTTTTGAACTTGCAATCCGGTTTGACGAGTTAACATTTGCACAGGGAACCACCAAACGCACGAGCGGGCTCAAAATTTGGCGAAAACCTCCATGCCGACGATCACGGGATTTATTTTGCGTGGTTTTCCATGCGCGGCAAGCAAATTAAACCTGAAAACGGCATCTGCGAAACACGATGCTTTGCTGGTTGTGCCCCCCCGGCGCCAAACGCTTGACTGGCACCTATTCACGAAGCGCTATCGTGCCGGGTTTCCGTGTTCGCTACAGGAAACGCCGTTTTCTGGTGTGCGCCTGTTCAAGACGGAAGACAAGGCGCTGGCCGACATCTCCCGCAGCAGTCGGATTTCGTATTTTTTCGGTTTGCCTCGGGGAGTTAGCGGGTAAAGTGCCGTGCTCTCATGATTTCATCCACCGAAAAGCGACTCCGCGAACTGCTTGCCGAACGCATCCTCATCCTGGACGGGGCAATGGGGACAATGGTCCAGCAATACAAACTGCGGGAAGCCGACTACCGGGGGGCGAGGTTCGCGGATTGGAAGGGGCAGGATCTGAAGGGAAACAATGACCTTCTGGTGCTCACGCGCCCGGATGTGATCCGCGAGATCCACAGCCAATACATCGCTGCAGGAGCGGACATCATCGAGACCAATACGTTCAGCGGCACGGTGATCGCCCAGGCGGATTACGGGTTGGAGGAGCTCGTTCCCGAGCTGAACCGCGAGGCCGCGAAGCTGGCGCGCGAGGCGGCGGATGCCTGCACCGGGCGGCATATTTTTGTGGCCGGGGCGATCGGGCCGCTGAACCGCACGCTCTCGATCTCGCGCGATGTGAATGATCCGGGCAAGCGAGATGTGACGTTCGAACAGGTTGTCGCGGCGTATCTCGAGCAGGTCATCAATCTTGTCGCAGGCGGGGTGGACATCCTGCTCGTCGAGACGGTTTTCGACACGCTCAATGCCAAGGCCGCGCTCTTTGCGGTCTCGGAATTTTTTACCGCCTATCCGCGGCTTCCGGTGATGGTCTCAGGGACGATCACCGACCTCAGCGGCCGCACGCTTACCGGGCAGACGGTCGAGGCGTTTCTGAATTCCGTTTCCCATTTTCCCCTGCTCTCCATCGGCCTGAACTGCGCGCTCGGACCGAAGGAAATGCGCCCGTATATCGAGGAGCTTTCGCGGATCGCCCCGTTCCCTGTGAGCACGTATCCGAATGCCGGCCTGCCGGACCCGCTTTCGGCGACCGGATTTCCCGAAACGCCGGAGAGCCTCGCCCCGCAGCTCCTCGAATGGGCGGGGCAGGGGTGGTTGAACATTGTCGGCGGTTGCTGTGGAACGACGCCCGACCATATCCGCGCGATTGCTGATGCCGTGAAGGGCCTGCCGCCACGGCCGATCCCAGAACGCGAAGCGACCCTGCGGCTCAGCGGTCTCGAGCCGTTCACCGCGCGCCCGGAAATCCCGTTCATCAATATCGGCGAGCGCACGAATGTCACCGGGTCCCCGAAATTCTCGAAGCTGATCCTTTCCGGAAATTACGACGAGGCGATCGCGGTCGCGCGCCAGCAGGTCGAGGCCGGGGCCCAGATCATCGACATCAACATGGACGAGGGCATGCTCGACGGGGCGGCCGCCATGACGAAGTTCCTGAACCTCGTCGCGAGCGAGCCCGACATTTCGCGGGTGCCGGCGATGATCGACTCCTCGAAATGGGAGGTGATCGAGGCCGGGCTGCGCTGCATCCAGGGAAAGGGGATCGTGAACTCCATTTCGCTCAAGGCCGGCGAGGAGGAATTCAAACGCCATGCCGCGCTGGTTCGCCGATACGGGGCGGCGGCGGTCGTCATGGCGTTCGACGAGAACGGGCAGGCCGACAACTACGAGCGGCGGATCGCCATCTGCGGGCGCGCCTACCGGATCCTTGTGGACGAGGTCGGATTCCCGCCCGAGGACATCATCTTCGATCCGAACGTCCTCACCGTGGCCACCGGCATCGAGGAACACGCGAATTACGCAAAAGATTTCATCGAGGCCACCCGCTGGATCAAGGCCAACCTGCCGCGCGCCCGCGTGAGCGGCGGCATCAGCAATGTCTCGTTCTCGTTCCGCGGCAACAACCCTGTGCGCGAGGCGATGCACTCGGTGTTCCTTTACCACGCGATCCAGGCCGGCCTCGACATGGGAATCGTCAACGCGGGCATGCTGGGCGTTTACGAGGAAATCCCCGCCGACCTGCGCGGCCTGATCGAGGACGTCCTCCTCAACCGCCGCGAGGATGCCACCGAGCGGCTCGTCACCTTTGCGGACACGATCAAGACCAGATCCAGCGGAGGAGCCGCTCCCACCACGGATCTCACCTGGCGGGAGGGCGCGGTCGAGGAACGGCTCAAGCATGCGCTGATCAAGGGGATTGTGGATTTTGTGGATGCCGACACCGGGGAGGCGTTCGCCAAATACCAGCGCGGGCTGCTTGTGATCGAGGGTCCGCTCATGGACGGCATGAAGGTCGTCGGGGATCTTTTCGGCGCGGGAAAAATGTTCCTGCCGCAGGTCGTGAAGAGCGCGCGCGTGATGAAGAAATCCGTCGCCTGGCTCACCCCGCACATGGAAGCCGAGCGCGCCGCGAACCCGGAGACCCGCGCGCAGGGCCGGATCCTCATGGCCACGGTCAAAGGCGATGTCCACGACATCGGCAAAAACATCGTCGGCGTCGTCCTGGCCTGCAACAACTACGAGGTCATCGACCTCGGGGTCATGGTGCCCTGCGAAAAAATCCTTTCGGCCGCGCGCGAGAAAGCCTGCGACATCATCGGCCTCTCGGGCCTCATCACCCCGTCTCTCGACGAGATGATCCATGCGGCCAAGGAGATGCAGCGGGAGGGATTCACGATTCCGCTCATGATCGGCGGGGCCACCACCAGCAGGGCCCACACCGCGGTGAAGGTTGCCCAGCACTACACGCCGGGCGTCGTCCATGTGCTCGATGCCTCGCGTTCGGTCAATGTGGTCAGCGCGCTTCTCAGCCCGGAGCAGAAGCCGGAATTCCTTGAAAAGCTCGCCGCGGATTATGAAAAGCTGCGCCAGGAACACGCCGGAAAGCAGGCCGGGCGTCCACAGCTCACGCTCGTCGAGGCCACGGCAAACAAATTCCAGGCCGACTGGTCCGAAATCGCGAAGCCATCAAAACTCGGGGTGATCCCATCCGATGTGCCGCCCGGGGAACTCGTCCCCTATTTTGACTGGTCGCCATTCTTCCACGCCTGGGAGCTGCGCGGCCGCTTTCCGGGGCTTCTCGATGATCCCGAAATCGGGCCCGAGGCGCGCAAGCTTTACGACGATGCCCGGAGACTCCTCGATGAGATCGTCACCAGGCAGATCTTCCGTCCGCGGGGAGTCATGGGATTCTGGAGAGCCGCCAGCACCGGGGAAGACATCCGGCTCTTCCATGAGTCCGGCCGGCCTCTCGACGTCCTGCACGGCCTCCGCCAGCAACAGAAAAAGCCGGCCGGCCAGCCGAACCTGTCCCTCGCCGACTTCATCGCGCCGGAATCCGCGGGCGCGCGGGATTTTATCGGCGCCTTCGCCGTCACCGCCGGGCGCGAGGTTCATGACGTTGCGGAAGGCTACGAGAAAAAGCACGACGATTACCTCTCGATCATGACCAAGGCGCTCGGCGACCGTTTCGCCGAGGCCTACGCCGAATGCCTTCATGAAAAGGCCCGCAACCTTTGGGGGTTCGGATCGGCGGAAAACCTGACCCACGAAGAATTGATCCGCGAAAAATACCGGGGCATCCGTCCCGCCCCGGGTTACCCCGCCCAGCCGGACCACACCGAGAAATGGACGCTCTGGAAGCTTCTCGACGCCGAGCGCCACACCGGGATCATTCTCACCGAAAGCCTCGCCATGCTCCCGGCGAGCAGCGTGAGCGGCCTCTATTTCGCCCACCCGCAAGCGAAGTATTTCGCCGTGGGAAAAATCGAACGCGACCAAGTGGAGAGCTACGCCGCCCGCAAAGGGATGTCTTTTGAAGAAATCGAAAAGTGGCTGCGCCCGTATCTCAATTACGACCCCGACAGCGCCCTCATCCGCCCGTGTTTGCCGGGGGCGAAGGGGTGAGCGATCACCCCACGATTCCCACGGCGCGGAATTTGTCCTCGACGAACCGGAAGTGGCGATCTGGCGCGCAGGCTTGTTCGATATCCCCGGAGCCGAGGTGCTTTGAAACCGTGGGCTCTTCGGAAAGATTTTTTGCCAGCCCGCCCCCCTCCTTCCAGGTTTTCATCGCGGCCCGCTGCACGGCCTCATAGGCCTCCTTCCGTTCCATGCCTTTTTCCGTGAGCATGAGGAGGGCGGACTGGCTGGCGTAAAGCCCGCCGGTGAGCCCCATGTTGCGCTTCATGTTGTCCGGGTAAACAAGCAGGTTGGCCACGAGCTTGGTGAGTGTCACGAGCATGTAATCGAGCAGGGTGCAGCTGTCGGGCAGGATAATCCGCTCGACGGAGCTGTGGCTGATGTCGCGCTCGTGCCAGAGCGCCACGCTTTCCATGGCGGCCACGGCATTGCCGCGGATCACGCGGGCCAGCCCGCTGAGGCGTTCCCCGGTGATCGGATTCCGCTTGTGGGGCATGGCCGAGCTGCCTTTCTGGCCGGGGCTGAAATATTCCTCGACCTCGAGGACTTCCGTGCGCTGGAGATGGCGGAATTCCGTCGCCCAGCGGTCGATGCTCGAGGCGACGAGAGCGAGTGTCGCCATGAATTCCGCGTGCCGGTCGCGCTGGATGACCTGCGTCGAAAGGGCGGCGGGCTTCAAGCCCAGCTTTTCGCAGACGGATTTTTCCACCCGAGGGTCGAGGTGGGCATGGGTGCCGACCGCGCCGCTGATTTTCCCCACCCGGATGCGCTCGCGGGTCTGCTGCAGGCGTTCGAGGGCGCGGGAAAACTCGTCATACATCAGGGCCAGCTTGAGCCCGAAGGTGATCGGCTCGGCGTGGATGCCGTGGCTGCGCCCGATCATCGGGGTGAACTTGTGTTCGATCGCCCGCCCGGCAACCGCTTCGCGGAGCAGGCGGATGTCGCGGGCCAGGATGTCCGTGGATTCCAGCATCTGGACAGCGAGGGTCGTGTCGAGAAGGTCGGAGGATGTCAGTCCCTGGTGGATCCAGCGCGCGGCCGGTCCGACCCGCCAGGCCACATCTTCCAAAAATGCGATGACATCGTGGTTGGTCCGCTTCTCGATCTCCAGGACATCGGCGATGTCAAACGCGCCTTTGGCGCGGATCTGTTCCGCATCCGCACGCGGGATTTGGCCGATATCCGCCATCGCCTCGCAGGCAAGCGTCTCGATCTCGAGCCAGATTTCGAGCTTGCGTTGGTCGGTCCACACGGACCGCATTTCCGGAAGGCTGTAACGTTCGATCATAAATGAAATATCCTGGTGGAGTTGAGGCTTGCGAATGGGGAATTAACCACAGAGGACAGGCGGCTGTCACGATTCAACCCAACCCGGGCAGGGCCACCAGGTTGAGCCCGAAGGCAAAGAGAAGCGCCCCGAGGAAAATGCAGACCGGCAGGGTCAGCACCCAGGCCTTGATCGACCGCGAACCCCTCACAGGGAGAGGCATTTCAACAAGCTCTTGTCCCACGTCAATGAAAGTGCGGCGCGAAAGCCGGAAAAGGAGGGTTTTTCAGATTGAACCCACCCCGGCAAGGGAAGAATATTGGCGGGGTGCCCGCGAAGCCTCTGCTGATCTACGATGGCGAGTGCCGGTTTTGCTGCCGGTGGGTCGAGGCATGGAAGGCGGTCACCGGGGACCGGGTGGAGTACGAGCGCTCGCAGGTCGCGGGGGCGCGGTTTCCTCAAGTCAAGCCGGAGGAATTCGCGCGCTCCGTGCAGTGGGTCGGGAAGGACGGTTCCATCCGCTCCGGCGCGGAAGCGGTGTTCTCCGCTTTGGCCACGGCGACATGGCATGGCCGGATGGCGCTGGCGCTTTATCACGGGTCGCGGGTCTTTGCGCGCGCGGCGGAGGCGGCCTATGCCGGGGTCGCCGCCCGCCGGGAATTTTTTTCGCTGCTCACGCGGGTGCTTTGGGGGAACGACGTGCGGCCGCCGGCCTATGCGGTATCGGGCTGGGTGTTCCTGCGCGCGCTCGGGGGGATTTTCCTCGTGGCATTTCTGTCCTTCGGGGCGCAGATCGATGGATTGATCGGCGCCAACGGCATCCTTCCCGCGGCGGACTTTTTCCAAGCCGTGCGCGATGCGGGGGTCGCATGGCAGTTTCCGAGCCTCTTTTTGTGGTGGACCGGAGATGCGGCCCTGCACGGATGGTGCTGGGCGGGCGCGGCGTCAGCCGTGTTGTTGATGGCCGGGGTCGCCCCTGCGGCGAATTTGGTTTTTTTATGGGCGGTTTACCTTTCGCTGAGCATTGCCGGGCAGGATTTTTATCAGTTCCAATGGGATATCCTGCTGCTGGAAACCGGGTTTCTGGCCATCTTCATCGCCCCGTGGCAATGGGGGACGAAAAAGGCGGCCTCTCCGCCACGGGTGGCGCATTTCCTCCTGATCTGGCTGTTGTTCCGGCTTCTTTTTGAGTCCGGGGTGGTGAAGCTGGCGAGCGGCGACCCCACATGGGCGAACGGAACCGCCTTGGACTATCATTTTTTCACCCAGCCGCTGCCGACGCCGGTTGCGTGGTTCGCGCAGCAATTGCCGGGTTGGGTTCATTGGCTGGGCGTGAAGGGGACGCTCTTCATCGAGCTGGCGCTGCCATTCCTGCTGTTCTTTCCGCGGCGTTTGCGGCTGCTCGGCGCGGGCGGCATCGCGTTTCTTCAAGCGCTGATCGCCCTCGCGGGAAACTACGGGATTTTCAATCTTCTGACTTTGGCCCTCTGTCTGCTGGCGGTGGATGATGTCGTGTGGGGCGGGCTGGCCGCCCGGCTGGTGGCCGGGACCAAGCAGCGATTTCTTCCACAGCGGGTGCTCATCCCGGCAGCCGCGGCGGTTTTTTTCCTCAGCCTCGTGCCATTGGCCTTCTCGTTTCGCCGGCCCGTGCCCTGGATGGAACCGCTGGCGCGCGCGCATGCCGGCATCCGGCCATTTCGCACGATCAACGGCTACGGGCTTTTTGCGGTGATGACGACCCACCGCCGGGAAATAATCGTCCAGGGTTCGGACGATGGGGTCAACTGGGAAACCTATGATTTTCGATACAAGCCGGGACCGGTTCGCCGGGCTCCGCCCTGGATCGCTCCCGATATGCCGCGCCTTGACTGGCAGATGTGGTTCGCCGCATTGGCCGGCGCGGGACGGACGCCGTGGTTCGAAGGCTTTCTGCTCCGGCTTTTGCAGGGGTCGCCGCCCGTTTTGGATCTGCTCGGGAAATCTCCCGCCTTCTCCGGCGGACGTCCGCGCTATGTCCGGGCCTTGGGCGACGGCTACACATTCACGACACCGGAACAGCGGAAAAACACCGGAAACTGGTGGAAAGCGGAGCCGCTTGCCATTGACTACCCCGCGGTGTCCCTGAAGGATCGGCTTCCGGATCAATCCCCGTAGCCGCCCGGGTTCTTGAGATGCCAAGCCCAGGCGCTTTTCACGATGGGCAGGATGTTTTCAAACTTCGGTTTCCATCCGAGTTCGGACCGGATTTTGTCCGAGGAGGCGATGAGGCGCGGGGGATCGCCAGCCCGGCGGGGTTTTTCGACCGCCTGGATTTCCCGTCCGGTGACATTCCGGCAGGTGTCGATGACTTCCCTGACCGACGTGCCCCCGCCGGTGCCGAGGTTGTATTTCGCGCTTTTCTCCGAATGGAGGGCGAGGATGTGCGCCTGGGCGAGGTCGAGAATGTGAATGTAGTCGCGGATGCACGTGCCGTCCGGGGTGGGGTAGTCGGCGCCAAAAATCTCGACGGACTCCTTCTGGCCGAGCGCCACTTTCAGGACATTCGGGATGAGGTGGGTTTCGACCCGGTGATCTTCGCCATAGCGCTCGGAGGCGCCGGCCGCATTGAAATAACGCAGCGCGACATAGGAAAGCCGGTGGATTTCCTCATACCACCGGAGAACCTGCTCGAACATCAGCTTCGACTCGCCGTAGGGGTTGATCGGTTTTTGGGGGAGCGATTCGTCGAGCGGCGTGCGGCCCGGAATCCCGAAGGTCGCGCACGTCGAGGAAAAGACGAATTTCCTTACCCCGGCCTCCACTGCGGCATCGAGGAGATTGATCCCCGAACAGACGTTGTTGCGGAAGTATTTCGAAGGGTTCTGCATGGATTCCCCCACCAGCGCGTGCGCGGCGAAATGCATGACGGCATCCGGACTGGCTTCGCCGAGGGCGTGGCCGATGACCGTCCGGTCGGCGAGATCGCCTTGGAAAAACCGGGCGCGCGGGTCGATGGCTTTCTTGTGGCCCTCGCTCAGATTGTCAAAAACCGCGACCTCGAATCCTTCGTTCAGAAGTTGCTCGACACAAATGCTCCCGATGTATCCGGCTCCGCCTGTGACAAAAATCGTCTTCATCGGCGTCGAACCTACTTCAGGCGGCACCTGGCCCGCAATGAAATGCTTCAAACCGGATCTGGTAATGGTCGCCGGAGTTTTCGGCAAGCCGGGTCACCGTGACGCCGAGAACTTTTGAGATCATGGCTTCCTCCATGACGATGGCTGCAGGGAAGGCTTCGAAGATCCCGGCGAGCGGGACATGGGATTCCACCAGGCAGCCCCCCTCGACTCTTGCCATGTGTCCGTCGGCGTCGCGCAGGGCGGCCAGCGCCGCGAGCCGGTCCTCCGGCGAAGACCTGGCTGGAAGGCTTTCCAGATACCTGGCCGTTTGCTTTTGAAAATGGAGAAAAAGCAGCTTCTCGGCGGCCGCCGCTCCGAAAAGCGTGCGCGCTCCGTGGAGAAGGGACACGGCCAGACGATCGTCCTCATTTTCAAACAAGCGCTGTCCTTTCGCCGTGAGGCGGTAAATCAACAGGGGCCGCCCGCTTCCATGATGCTGGTTCCGCGAGGTGATGTGGCCGCTTTTTTCCAGCACAAGGCACTGGGCCTTGACTCCCATGTAGCTCATCCCCAGGCGGGCGGCGATATCGCCCACCGAAAGGCCGCTGCTCCGCTTGAGATGATCGGCCACCGCATAAGCCGACCGGTTTGGAAGTTCCCGTTTGATTTTGCGCACCACCCCCCAGATTGCCGCAGCTTCTCCCCGATGGTCAAGAAGAGGTGACCACGCGTGTTCGCGGCAGGCGTTTGCGCGCTTGTCCCTGTCCCCGGCATGGCATATCGTTTTTCACCATGATTCAGACCATCGAAGCCATCGTTGACGGGCGACGCGCGGGCAATGGCCCTTTTCAGCAAGGCATCCCCGGCTGCGGCCTGGAACCGCTCCGGGGAGGACGCCACCTGGTCATGCCTGCCGCAGGCTCCATAGTCCGCTCGTGAATTTGCCGCCAATCGAATCCGTCCGCCAAGCTTTGGAAGGATTCTTCCAAAACCGCCGGGCTGCTTCCCTGATGCCCTTGCTCCTCGCGGCCTTCGCTCTTCTCTACTATTCGCTTTACGCAAATACCGGCCTCAATCCCGGCGGAGAGGGCGGAACGGCCGGCGTGGTGGCGATGCGGTTGATGTCGGGCCAGCGGCCGATCGTGGACACTTTCCTCGGATACAATGTGATGTGGTTCCTGCCGGTGGCCGGGTTGTTCGAGCTCACCGGCCCGAACTACCTCGTGCTGCGCTGGTATTTTTTCGCCTTCTGCACGGCCTCCGGGCTGCTGGCATATTTTATCGTCCACGGCCACACCCGCAACGCCTGGTATTCCGCGATTCCGGCTCTCGCGGTGATCCTTGTGCCGGGAATGATGTTCCGGAACTACATGCCGTTTCTTGGAGTCTTGAACGCGTTCCTGCTCACACGGGCGTTCGTGATCCGGAGAGACTCCGCGCTGAAGTCGTTTGCCTGGATGCTGGCATCCGGAGCCGGGCTGGGATTCACCTATTTGTTCCGCATCGATCTGGGGATATTTTGCACGGTGATTTTTTCCGGCCTCGCGGGGCTTTATCCTTTCGGGGAGCGAGCAGGTTTTTTCCGTCGCGGGAGCCTGGCTCTCGCAGGTGCGGCATGCGGGTTCCTGCTGGCCTGGGCGGTCCACCTGCCTGTTTGGAACGACGCAAAAACGCGCGGGTATGACCGCGCGTTTCTTGAGCAATATACCGGATGGCTGGGCATGATCCGCTCGGAATTCCACCAGCAGATGGCGGACTTTGTCGAAAACGACAAGCCGGCGGTGCCGGCAATTTCTCCGCAGGCTGCGGCCCCGGTGGCAGTCCCGGCGCAAACCCCGAATGCCGACTCGTGGGAGGACCGCGGCGCTCTGGCCCGCCCTCCGGTCTCGAATGTGGTTTACGGAAAGAAATGGACTGACAAATCCTTTGCGATCAGCACTTATTTTCCTCCCCTTGTCTCCGCGATCGCGATCGTTGTCGGCGGAGTCATGCTTCTTGCCGCGCTTGTCCGACAGGACGCGGAGGCGAAGGAGCGGCTGCTCTACCCGCTCACCGTGCTCGGCTGTGCGCTTTCGCTTTTTCCGCAGTTCTTTTTCTTCCGGCCGGATACCCCGCACCTTTCGGAAATGATGGTGCCGTTCCTTGCGGCGCTCGCGCTCTTCATTTGGACATCGGTCCGATGGGCGCTGGAAAGCAAAACCCTTGCGCCCCGGGCCGCCGCCGGAATCTTCGCCGCGCTCTGCGCCGCCACGGGAGCCACCTATTTTTCCCATGCATTCCCGAAGGAATCCGCCGGCTCGATCGCGGCAAAAAAAAGGGCCTCGCACGAATTCCATGCGCTCAACGGAGTGCATGTCAAAGTGCGAGACCGTGATGCGGTCTGGCTGGCCGGATTGCGGAATGCGATTCTACAGCATTCCTCACCCGGCGAATATGTCCTGTGTCTTCCTTACTCTCCGACCATCAATTTCATGACCGACCGGCCGTCGCCGCTTTACAATCTCTACGTGGACAATTCCACGGCGGGGAAAAAATTCGAATCCCAATTCGCGGACTTGATCGCGCGTTCGTCACCCCCGGTCGTCGTGATCGACCAGCGGCGGATCAACAGAAATGAGATCTCACGCTTCCGGAACTGGGCTCCGGGTCCCTACAAATGGCTTCACGAAAACTACGTGTATTTCGGACGTTACTACAAAAACGAAGTCTTTGTCCGCAAAGACAAGGTCTCCGGTCCGGTCACGCCCGAGGTCATGGAATTTTCGGACTGATCGCGACCTGCCTGCAATCATCCCCATCGGACGGTCACCGGACATCCGAATGCAGGCGGATATCAACGGTTTTCACCCCGGCCAGTCGCAGGGAATCCACCAATCGAAGCACCAGTCCGGACGGCGTGTCCGGGTGGGCACGGATTTCCATTTGCCCCTTTGACACCGCCTTCGCGATGAGCGCCGTCCCCTTCAGAAGACTCTCCGCGCGGGTGGATTTGTATTTTTTTCCCTTCCATCGAAACCGGCCGTCAGCCGACATTTCCACGACAGCGGGGGCCCCTTGAAGATTGGCAGCCAGGCCGGCCGTCCCGCTCTGGGGAAGCTCCGCCTGCAGGTCCACTTTTTTCAGCGAGGAGGCCACGAGGAAAAAGATCAGGAGCAGGAACACGCAGTCGATCAACGGCGCCATGTCCACCTCGATGGGAGCGTCCTGATCGGTCCGGATCTGCATGTCAGCGGATGGTGGAGAACAAGATCTCCTCGCTGCCGGTTGGCATGAGAACAACGGAAAACCGGGTGAATCCGGGCAGGTTGTCCACCCGCACGAGGATCTCATTCCGGCCTTTGAGAAACAGCACCTTGCGGGCTCCCTCGTTGCCGATGTGCCAGCCTTTGAGCGAGGCGGCGCTGCCGAAGACAGGAAGCCCGTTGATCCAGAGTTTCATTCTGTCGTCGGATCCGCAGAGCATCCACGCCTCGGTTTCCTGTTCGAATTCCAAGGTCGTGAAGGCATAGGTGGTGGAGTCCGGCACCTGGAGGGGAACCTCCACGAGCGGCTCGCGGCTCTGGATGAATTCCCACTTCAGCCGCCGGCCACGTTTGCCGGTGTATTCCGCCTCCAGATCGACGCCATCGGATTCCGGCGGAAAGGCTTTCCAGAAGTCCTTTTGACTCTCGAGTGGCCATGGTCCCAGAACATACCAGGAATCCAGAAAAATCGGGCCCGAGCGGGCGGGGTGGCCGGCGGTGGAAATCCGGGATGCCGCAAGCGAGGGAAGCGATTCACCCCTGTAAACAGACGAGAGCCACTTGTTGTCGAGAAGAGGAGGGGGCCTCAATCCGGATTTGGTCGTCTGAACCCGGCCCGGCACCGCGTCATCCAACAATGCCTGCGCGGAGGAAGGAGCCCCGCCTTGGGCGATCTCGTCGCCATAGTAACTCCGCATCAACCCGGTGAAATCCCGCGGCTCGGTCATGTGGGCGGCAGCGGAATCCGCCAGGAGAGTTTTGGCGGCATCACGGGTTTGTGGGTCCGGGACAATGGTCAGGCTTTCCACAGGGGTTTCCCCTTGGGCCAACTGGGCGGCCATCCGGTCGTTGTTCTCTGCATCCGCGGCCAGTTTCCCGGCCATTTCCCGCAGCGCCCGCAGACGGGCGGATTGCGAGGGATCGGATTCCGCGCTCAGGGTGAGTTGTCGGATCAGGCGTTCGAAATCGCGGCTGTCCGGTTGCGGGAGAATTTTCAATGCCTCCTCCGGGCTGATCCCCAGCTTTTCCGAGAGTTGGCGGGCCTGTTCACGGGCAAATCGTTCCCGTGCCTGACGCGCGGCATCGGCAAGTTTCAACCCCGCGCTTCGGGCGTTCTCCGCCGCACCGGCATCGGAAGGAGTTTTCTGGAATTCATCGAGGGCACGATCAAAAAGCTCGCGGACAGAATCCGCCGCTTCGCCGGAATCCTTCCGTTCTTGCATGGATTCGGGAGCGGGCGGCGGCGGCAGGATGCGGGTGATGAATTGATTCCGCGCGCCCGGAACCATGAGGACGATTCCGAGAAGCGAGACATGCGCCAGCAGGGAAATCCTGTAGAATTTTCCCATTCCCCGGCGATCGGAGAGTTCCGGAGCAGCAGTCATCGCGGAAGATTTCCTCCCTTCGCCCTCAGGCCGAAATTGGTGATCCCCCGCTGGCGGAGCATTTCGAGAATTTCGGCGAGATCTTGGACGGGGGCCTTTTCGTCCACGTCCAAACGCAACCGGGCGCCGCTCTGAACCTGCGCGAGAACATCGAGAACTGCCAGCAACTCCGTCCGGTCAACGGGGCGCCCATCCACATGGAACGCTCCTCTGGAGTCAACGACGATGACCCGCGGCGAAGCATTTTTGGCGTCAAACGGCCGGGCCGATTCCATGCGCGGCACCGAGACGGCGACCTGCCGGACGGGCTTTTCCAACACGCTTGCGACCAGGAAGAAGATCAGGAGGAGAAAGACGACATCGATCAGGGGAGCCAGGCTGATCCCCGTTTCGTCTTCCTCGTCGAGTTGCAGCCTCATTCCGAAACCGGCTTCTTCATCCAGGCGACAAGAAGCTCGTTGATTTCCTTTTCAAGCATCAGGCCGAGGCTTCCGGCCCGCAGACGAAAGAGATGGTAAAAGCCGAGCGCCGGGATCGCGATGACCAAGCCGACAGCGGTTGTGACCAGGGCTTTTGCAATGCTGTCGGCGAGAAGCGAGGCATCTCCCATGCTGCCAGACTGGGCTGTGATCTGAAACGCTTCGATCATGCCGATCACCGTGCCCAGCAAGCCCAGCAAAGGTTCCAGAGTCGCGACAACCGCGAGCAGATAGGCGGACTGCTGGTGTTTCCGGATCCCCGCGGAAGCGATGTCGCCGCAGGCGGAATTCAATTCGGAATACCCCATGTCCCGGTGGGTGGCCACGAAGGCGATCACCGTGCCCAGGAGGCTTTTGCTGGCATGGCCGAGGGCCACAACCTCCCCGTATTTTTTTTCCGCCCAAAGCGCGGAGGCCTTTTCGCGAAGTCCGCGCGGGACAATCCGGTTTTGGCGGAGACGGGAGATCCGCTCGAGGATGATGGCCAGGGCGACAATCGACAGGGCAAACTGGACCCAGATCGTGAGGCCGCCCTTGAAGACCTGATCCACCCAGTCCACTTCCACGGCGCGGGTTCCCGCCCGGGCAATGGAGCCCGTGCAAAGGATGAAAACAAAAAGCGGAATCCCCGCGAACTTTGAACGGTGAAAAGGCATCTGTCGTTCAAGCCGGGAGTCCATCGAGAAAGGCCTGTGTTTCTTTCGGATTGTCATGGAGTTCTGCGACAAATCGGGCACATCCCGCCTGGGCTGCCTGCAAGGCCGGAGGATTGCCCAGCAGGTGGGTCGCGCGAGCAACCATACGCTCAAAGTCCCCTCCCGCAAATTCTCCCGGACCGAACTTTTCAAACAGCCCGTCCGGATTCACATCGAGCGAAAGCAGAGCCGTTTCTCCCAGGCCGGATTGGATGAAGCTGTTGGGCCAGCCTTCCCACTCGGACGTGTTCACAAAAATCTTCGCGGCATCATAAACATCCTGCACTTCGTGGTAGGGAACCCGTTCGATGAATTCCACATTGGGCATGGTCGCCGCACGGGCTCTGACCGTTTCCCAAAGGGCGGCATCTTCCCGCGGGCACACCATCCGGCACCTGGCCTGCGGAAGCCGTCCGGCAAGGTCGAGAAAAAGATGCGGGCGCTTGATCGGCTGGCAGCGGGCGATCCAGAGAAGATCGATCGGCTTTTCAGCAGTCCTCGGCCGGGAGCGGGGAAGCATCAGATTGCGGTAAAACCCGCAGGACATGTTTCCCTTGGCGAAAAGCCGCCGCTGGTCTTCGGTCATCGCGAATCGGATATCGCACCGCCGCAGGGCATACTCGAAGAAAGCTCCCCGCACCGGGTTTTCCCTGCGGAACCCGCCGTTCACTTCCGTGTCGAGCCCGCAGATGAATCCCAGCCGGTAGCCGAAGAGAGGCTTCAGTAGATGGAAAATGAACAGCCATGTCGTCCATCCTAACAGGAACACCCATTCCGGGCGTTCCTCCCGCAAAATCTTCGCTACGCGCGGCAGCGCCAGCAAGGTGTCCTTGAGTCCTCCGGTTTGGAACTTCCCCGCGTTGCGGATTTTCACCCCGTCGTGGATCTCCCCGTCCTTCTGCCCGGTATCGCCGGCCGCAATTACCGTTCCGATGCCGCGCGAGGCCAGTTCACGGGCCAACAGCGCGACCTGCAACTCCGCCCCTCCGGAAACCCGCGTCGCGCTGCGCTCCAGCACGAGGTGCGCGTGGCTGGAATGGAAGAGAAATTTCACGGATTCTCCAGTTGTTTGGCAACAGCCGGATTTCCCGCGACGAGGGTGAGGGCCCGGACGTCGTGGAGGACAATAGCTCCCGCGCCATATTTCCCGAGCGCAGAACGACAGGCAAGCGGGGCATTCGGGCGAACCCGCAACGCAACCTTGCGCCGCATATCGCTGGGCGTTTTGAAAGCGTCCACAGTTGATTAACGCAGGAAATGCCGCTTCCAGACTGGAAGCGCGATGAGCTACGCCGCCGCAAGGAACGGTTTTTGCAGAACACGGCTTCGGGACGCACATGGGAAGAAGTCAAGCTGCGGGAACAGACGCAGCATGATTGTGCGCATCGTTTACGTTTATTGCTCTGTCTTTTCCATCGTGCCGCTGCTGCTTTGGAGTCAATTTCTCTCCCTGTCTGCCGCCCCTGATTTCAAACTGACTCACTACCACACCCTACGCGGCACGCCACCCGATCGAAACGGTCGAACAGGGAATGCGCACTGGCGGAAAGGATCTTCATGGGTGCCGGACGGCCAGAAGAAAAAGGGCCCGAAACAGAGGCAATCTTGGAAGGAAAGTTACGGGCAGAGACACAAGAAAAAAACGGGCGAGTCTCCTGTCGCGATAATGACAAAATTTGGTGAAAAGATGTTCTGAAACGACGAGTCTGAGATCCGGCTGGCGTGGCACCCGCGCCAGCAAATTCCCGTAGGTCCGCCAATACGCGCGGATTCCTTCGCGGGTTTCCGGCGGTTCGATCCATCCCTCTGCGAGGAATTTCAAATCCGCAGGAGCATCGCCCATCCCGGCGAAGCGCTGAAGATTCCCTTCCATGATCCCGAGAATCCCCCTGTGTTTTGTCGCCCCCGTGGAGGAGCCGTGCTTCGCCATGATCGAATCCGGGTGCTGGCGGTAGTCCACAAGCGCCTGGGACACGGAAGCCAGCCTGTGGGAGCGGGCGATCCGGCTCCAGAGGTCGTAATCCTCCGCGGCCGGCACCGCCAAATAATCGGCCCCATCGCGCAAAAAGAAGGCCGAGCTGTGGGGGAAAGGATTCCGGAAGCAGAGATCCCAGCAAATCGCCTCGTGGGACGAAGCCGTTCGGCTGAAGCCCTTCACCCGTCCGCGCGCATCCACGATCCGGGAATGGCTTCCCACAAAGCCGGCCCCGGGCGTGGCGAGCGCAAGGGCGTATTGTTTTTCGAGCCGCCGCGGGTGGCTGATGTCATCCGCATCGCACCTTGCGATCCACGGCGTCCTTGCCTCGGCCAGTCCGCGGTTCAGTGTCCGGACGATTCCAAGATTTCCGCCGTTTTCAAGAATCCGGATCCGGGGATCACGAAAAGACCGCGCGATCCCGGGGCTTCCGTCCGTGGAGCCATCGTCAACAACCAGCAGTTCAAATTCTCCGAAGCTCTGCCGCAGAACCGCCGAAATCGCACCGGCAAGAAACGGCGCGCCGTTGAAGACGGGCATGAGAACGGTGACGGGCTTCACGGGATCAGGCTCTCAAAGACCCCGCGGTGGGCCCGCAGCCAGGTTTCTTTTGAAAAAACGCTTTCCGCATGGCGGCGCGCGGCGCTCGAATATCCCGCAAGGTCGGACGCCACCAACTCGACGGCGTCCGCCATCAGCACCGGATCGGGCGCGTGATCACAATTGTCATCATCGGGAACAACAACCAGCTTGCCGGCATTTTCCGGAACCAACTCGGGCATTCCCCCGCTGCGCGAGGCCACCACCGGGAGGCCGGATGCCATCGCCTCGATCGGAACGGTCGGGCAGGGATCCTTGTATTTCGAATGAATGAGAATATGGGCCGAACGATAAGTCGCCGGAGCCTGTTCCTGCGTGAAAGCGGGAAGGATTTTGACCCACTGCGCCAGTTTTCTCTCTTCGATGGCAGCCCGCACATCATGCCCGCCGTTCTTCCAGTAAAAAGCTCCCGCGATCGTCAGCTCGGCGGGAACTCCCCGGGTTCTCAAAACTGCCAGACAATCCAGCACGGACCGCACGCGGTAAAAATGGTGGGATGTGCCCGCGGCCAGCAGGCGCAATGGCACCCCCGGCAACGGCTCCTCCGCCGGCGAAAATTTTTCGAGGTCCACCGGATTGAGGAGGATCCGAGAGGGGACATCTGTCGGCGACAGATACCGGTCGGCGTAAGCCTTGCAGAAGGCGCTCTGGTAAATCACATAATCCGCCAGAAGCAGAAGCTCCCGCAGCGGGGCGTTGAACCAGGGGAAATAATCCCCGCACCACGATCGGTAAGCGACGCCGTTCTGGTTCAGGACGACCTTGCAACCGCGACGCTTCGACTCCCGGGCCAGTTCGACCGCATAGGTCGGCGGTGCGCTGCTGACCAGATACAGGAGATTGAAATCCGGATAGTGCTCGGGAAATTCCTCGCGCAGGTGGATGAGTTTCACCTGCCCGCCGATTATCGGTTTCGCGGGGCCGCAAGGGCTTCCGCCACAGTTCAACCGGATCCCTCCGCCGGATGAAACAGGAGGAAGTTTGCGCAAGGACTCCACAAACCTGCGCTTGCGGTTCCAATGGTATGCGGACCGGAGAAATTCCTGCGCGGAATATCCCATCCGTGCCGGGAGACCGGGTGGCGTGGAAACGACCTCGCTGTCCCGCGGGACCGTCATGGAGACGACCAAGGAAGTTTGCGCCCGAGAAATTCTTCGAGAGCGCGGTTCTGCGGCGCGAAGAACGCGGCCAGTTGCCGGAAGGTTTCAGGCGACATGGTTCCGGAATATCCTCCTTCGCGGATCGTCAGTCATAGAGGCACCTTCAACCCAACCGCTTTGGCAAGTTTCCGCTGGTTCTGATCGAACGTCAAAAAATCGGCTGCGCCGATTGTCTTCGCCGCCGCAACGTGAAGGATGTCGAAACCCCGGTGACCTCCGACCGGAGTGTGCGCCTCCGAAAGTCTGCCGGCTTCGGCAAGGACATCGGCGAGGTTTGTTGGTTCGACGGAGAGCAAGCCCGTCAAGATATCCCGTTGAAATTGCTCCAAGAACAGATCGCGTTGCTTCACCGAAAGGAGCTTTCGGAAGAAAGCCAGCCGCAACGAATTCCCCAGCTCAAAACGATTCAGTTCGGAAATGGAGACGGAGGTTTTGAAGCGTCGCAGGAAGGTGATGGCCCTCGACGTGTGGACATCGCCTCCATAAAGGGAGTAAAGGAAACTCGTATCGCAGCAGGTCACCAATGCCCTCCCGCATCTTTGACAAGTTGGAGAGATTCCTCGGCCGTGAGGACACGCTCGCCGCTGCGATCGCGGGTCACCGCCTCGCTTTCGGCCCAATTGACGTGTTTGGGAGCTGGTTTCTCCGGCACCAGCCGCGCCAATGGTTTTCCTCTCCGCGTGATGATAATCTCCTCTCCCGCAGCGATCCAGCGGAGAAGACCGGTGTAATGGTTTCGCAAGTCGCGGACGGTTGCTGTTTTCATTGTGCTACAAATGTGAAGCGCTTCTTGCGGCTGTCAAGATTTCCTCAACGCCTGAAAAACCCGCTCGCGCGCTTCCAGCCAGGGCTGCACGGCGAACCGGGTTTCCGCATTCCGCCGGCAGATTCGGCCGGAGTTCGGCCACGGCGGCGGCGAGTTCGCGCCCGGGAGGGGAGTGCCGGTTGTCCCGGTCCCGCGGGACCGTCATGGGCACGACCAAGGAAGTTTGCGCCCGAGAAATTCTTCGAGGGCGAGATTTTGCGGCGCGAAGAACGCGGCCAGTTGCCGGAAGGTTTCTGGCGGCATGGTTTCGGAATATCCTCCCTCGCGGGCATGCGGAGTGGACGAAAAATCCGCCGGCGGAAGACCGAGGAACTCCCACACCCGCGCCGTCACTCCCGGGCCATCCCGGTAAAAATCCTCGCCGATGAGGAAAAGACAATTCTCACGCGGAAAGACAGCCAGCCAGTTTTGGAGGATCCGGTGATACATGCCGTTGAGGAGATACCTCACCGGACTGAACGACTGCCGGGCCGCAGCCTGCACAAGCGGATCGAGCGCGGGATCGGACAGCCAGCCCATCGAACGCGAGACCATGGTGTCGAAGGACTCTTTCTCATGCCCGGACTTGCGGAACATCTGGTAGTCCGACCACGCCCGTTTGACGGGGTCGCGAAAAAGAAAAATCAATTTCCCATCGGGGACGATCGCCCGGATCCGGGCGGGAGTCTCCGGGTGGATGAAATACTCCACGCTCGCCTCACCGGTCAGAAAATGGCCCGTGGAAAATGGAAAGTGCATCCGGCTCCGCAACCCGCTTGTCGGATAATGGATGAAATTTGTCGGTTCCTTGCGGGCCGCCCGGCGGGTACCCGGATGGAGCATGATCGCGTCATACAGCGAGGAAGTTCCGCATTTCGGAGCCCCCGGCAGGATGAAATCTGGAAGCCGCCGGAGCGGGGAAGTCAGCAGCCTCCAGGCTTTGGTCAGCTCGGCGGGGAGATCCGGGGACGTGCTCATGGGTTTTGCGATTTTCGACCGCTTGGGAGAATGGAACGAATCCGTCCGCCGATTCTCACGCCAACCGCCTGCCAGGTAAATTCTTCTTCCACCATTTTCCGTCCGGCCCTTCCCATCGAGGCGGCCAGCGCCGGATCGCCGAGAACCCTCAGGATCGCCGAAGAAAAGGCGGCTGTGTCGGAGGGATCGACAAGAAACCCGGTCACGCCGTCCCGGATGCGTTCGGCTCCCGCACCGTGCGGCGTGGTGATCACGGGAATCCCATACGCCGCCGCATCGAGGGCGACCATGCTCGCGCGCTCGATTTTACTCGGGACACAGAGCAACGCGGCTTTCCGGAACAACTCCGCCAGTTGCGCGGGGGGAACCCGTCCGAGGGCTTTCACCCCATCCGGCAAATCCTGCGGGCGCGACCCCACGAGCCACAGCTCGCAGGCGGGGATTTTTTCTTTCACCGCGTGAAATGCCGCGAGGAGTTCCGGGCCGCCTTTGATCTTCCATTCTCCGCCGACAAACAAGATCACGGGCTTGTCGGCGGCGGGATGGGAGATCTCCGCAGGCAGCGCAATGTTGATCCCGGTCGAGGCGACGAGGACTTTTTCTTCGGGGACCCCGTAGTCTTCAGCCACCGATTCCGCACAAAACCGGCTCAGCGTAAAAACCGTGTCCGCGCGCCGGTAAAGCGACTGTTCGTGTTCCACCCAGCCGCCTCCCACTTTCGCCGGAGATCCGCCGCCCGGCTGCCGTTTGTGGGCCCGGTGCGTGTGGTCGGTGTAGATGAAAAAGGGAACGTCCGGATGCGACGCGTCGAAGACCGACTGGGTTTGGAAAACAAACAACGTGTTCTCCGGACGGAGATGCCGTGCGATCCACCGGGACACCAGCCGCCAGGTCGCAACAAACCGGAAAACGAAATCCCACTGGCTGTGACGCCCGCGGATAAAAGTGACGGGATTCAAGACGAAGCCGAGCAGCCTCAGGAAAAGCGACTCCACCGGGTAATCCGGAAGAATGTCCTCCGCCACATCCAGCACCACGAGCCGGTTCTCCGGAAACTGCTCCCGGAGCAGGTCCGCGATCTTCGCATTCACGTGGGAGAAGGACCCGTATTTGACAAAGACGATGTCCTTCATGATTCCAGGGCTCCGCCGAGTTCCTTCAGATGTTGGGAAGCCACGACCTTCGTGGAGTAATATTGCCGGACGACTTCGCGAGCGGACGCCCTCTTTTCCTCCGCATTCTTTCCTTCCAGAGCCTCCTCAAAAGCCGCCCGCCAGGCGTCGTCATCATTGCAAATGCACACCGTGCGGGGATTCCGGCAACGCTCCGCGACAGTGAGATAGCTTGGCTGCGGGCTGGTGATCGCCGGAAGCCCGCACGCCAAACCCAGCGTGATTTTCCACTCCGTGTGGGACTGGTTGTAAGGATTGTCAAGCAGCCGCGGCGAAAGGATGACCCCTCCTCCCTGATGGTAAAGACGGAGAAGTCGCGGAATGTCCTGAAACCGGTGAAATGTGTGGCCGATCGTGGACAGAAATTTATCGATGCGCGCGGACTGTTCGGGCGAAAGCCGGCCTATCGCGGAAGAGATGTCTCCGGTCACGAGATTCAGATGGATCCGCCCCCGGAATGCGGTCATCGCTTTTTCGATCGCGAGAAAATCGACAATTTTTGCCGGCATTCCGCTCCACCAAACCTGGAGGCGTCCCTCGCGCACCGGCGCACCGCTATCTCCGGAAGGAACCATCCGCGACGGAATATTGTCCGGCACCCAGGCGGAAACCGGATTCCACCGGCGGCAAATCTCCGCAAGGTGGCCGGACGAAGCGATGACCCGGTCGGCAAGAGACGTCATCCGGATTGCGGCGGATCGTTGGGCGGGCGTCGGAACCAACTCACAGGGGAGCGACTCATTGCCCGCCCCGGTGTAGTAATCCACATTGGCCTCGAAGACGACCCTGCATCCTCTGCCACGCAGGATTTCCGCCAACCGCACACAGCCCGCCTCCATGGATTTGAGAAAAACGACCGCGTCGTATTTTCTCCATGGCTTGAAGAGTTCATACCGGATGTCCCGTCCCCGGTTGACCTCGTCCGCAATCCACCCGAAACGCATGAAGTGCATCGGGGAATACTTGTCCGGCCAACCGGCAAGCATATGGTGCGGACGCATCCCGCGCCGCAGGGAACTCCATGCCGGAATCCGGCTGTTGACGATGAATCCGACGCGCTTCAACAAAGTCCTCCGGGAGTCCGTCCGTCGTCCGGAAAAAACGCCGCGACATCCCGTTTCACGAGCGGTCCCCGTCCGTATCGCTGCTCTTTCCAATCGATCTCCGGTCTTCCCCTGAGCCGGCCCCAGAGCCCGCCGACCGCTTTCCGGAGGCTCCAGTTATACATGTCCATGATGTTTTTTCTCGGTCCCCTGCCCCGGGCGTCAACCGGCGAACGGGGCAGGAAGCAAACGTGCAGGCACCGGAAATCCGCTTCTTCCCACGAGACGCCCTGATGAAGGTCGCGCCGCAAATGGTCGCCGTAGCCTTCTCGAAAATCCACCCGTCCCCCGTGAAGACGTTCCAGGCACGGCCCCTTCCACGCATGGATGGCCGAAAAATTGTAAAGCTTCGTCATGCTGCGGCAGGGAGGAGCGAGGTGCCCTTCGGCAAATCCTTCCCCGAGGTGGCGGACATTGAGCACATTGCCGAAAAGACACCAGTCCCTGTCGAATTCCCCGCTCTCCAGCCGCCGCCGGAATCTCTCCAAACCCGCCGGATCGTAAATCTCATCGGCATCTACACCAAAAATCCATGTGGGAGTTCCGGCATAACCGGCGATCAAATCATGGCTCACCCGCGGATGCGAAGCATGGTGGTATTTGAGCTTCCCCGCTGATGATGCCTCCAGCGACTTCAGAATTTCCGTGGTTCGGTCGGTGGATCCGTTGTCCACGGCAAGGAACTCGTCACAAAAGCCGAGCGCATTTTTGACCGCGCGTTTGACGAAGCGTTCCTCGTTCTTCGCAAGGAGGATTCCGACGATCTTCATGTCGTTCCGTCCGCTCACAGCGGGATATTCACCAACCCCTCAACCAGGTCCGGACGGTTTTTGAATCGCGCGTAGAAGAGGTAATCCTGGTTGATTCGGCCTTTTTTCATCACGCCGCTCCAGAAGCAGGGGTATGGGCCGATGCGCGGATGACGAAGCCCGGCCAAAGCGCCGACCACCGCGTCCCTGCCGTCTCGCCCCGCGAAGACCAAAGCGTCACAAGCGCTGACGCGCAGCGCGAGGCGGACGATGCGGTCCCGGAAGTCATGGAGCGCAAGCGCTTCCGGCGTGGAGGTTTCCCGGGCATTCACCCGCCAGCAGGCCGAGAGCCAGTCTTCACGAACACCGCCCTTTTCCAAATCGCTCCCGATTCTCTCGAACGCCCATGGGGTATGCACGGAATCCGGAAGGCGATTGATGAGATGAATGAGGATGTCGTGGAGCCTCTGGAGATTCCACAACGCCGGATGCAGGGGAAGTTTCCAGGGTTGTGAGAGAGGCAGGCATTCCGGCGTGAACCCCTTCCAGCACGTCACCCTCCCCTTGCGCTTGTTCAGGGGACCGTAACCGCCGGTGACAAGGCTCGTCATCCCGAGTTCCTCCACCATCCCGGGAAGCGTCCTGCCAAGATGCTCCGCATGACATTCGGCAATCGGCGGATGGTCGTCCAATATCACATAAACCTGCCGGAAGCCATCGGCCAAAAGGTCCGCGCAGGCGGAAGCGGCGACACGCATCCAATCCCGGGGATCATCCCGCAACGGAAGCGCCCGCCCGTCTCCCTCTGCACCACAGAGAAAAATGCGCGGATGGCCGGACCAGAACCTCGCGATCCGCCCGCAAGTCCACTGCGCCAGCGGAAGATACCGCGGGGCAGTCGGCATGAGGATGGGAGGAACCATATCAAAAAACCTCAAGGCCCGGCCCGATCCGGCCGGCCAAACCATCGAGATCCATCTCCGCCAATTTCCAAAGCCCGAGGGTCCGGCCGTTCGGCGCGGTTTTTCCTTCTCCATCGGCAAGCCATGCCTCCGGTGGAGAAAACAGAAACGGTGTCTCTTCGAGATTGATCCGATAAAATCCACCGGTCGGCTCGGAACGATTCCGGCCCTGCCTGTAGGTCGTTGTCAGCAGCCAGGTGCTGCCGCTGGCAACCATGTTTCGCAGGGCGGCGAGGGCATCCCGATAGCTGAAATGAATCAGAAGATCCCGGCAAAAAACCAGATCCGCACACGGCGGTGGCCCGCTCAGAATGTCGCACACGGCAAACGTCCGGGAGGAACCTCCGAATTTCTTCCGGTTGTGCGCAATCAGCTCGGGCACCACATCCAGCCCGGTATAATGGACGCCGGAAAGATCGGCCCGCCTCATCCAGTTGAAATCCCCGCAGGGAATGTCCACCATCGAACGGACGCCATGCCGCTGCAAAAACTCCGGCAGTTCGTTCCGCAATTCCGCCGTGTAGGAAAGCGTCGAGCCGCTGCCGGACTTCGATTCCGCGCTGCCCCAGGCATTGAGACGGTAAATGTCCCGGAAAATCTCGGACGCACTCCGTCCTTCCAAATGATCGACGCGCCCTTTTTCAAAAACCAATCGGGCCACGAAACCGGGCAGCACCGGCTTGAGACGGTCCAGATATCTTTTCATCTCAACGGTTGAAACCCCGGTCCGCCATGAGCATCCGGCAGACATCGGCATAGTCCATCGCCATCCGGTCTCCCGACGGCATGTTAGCAAAAACCCTGCGCCGGAATTCCGGCAGGCGGGCCGCGACTTCCCGGATGGCACCGGTCGGATCTCCACGATAGCCGAGCCCGTATTTTTTCCCGGCTTCGACAATCCCGCCCCCGTCCTCATGATAGACCAGCGGCAACCCGCACTGGGCGCCTTCCACATGGTGCATCCCGCAGGGTTCCCAACGCGAGGCCGTGAGGTAGATGTGGCACTCGCGCAGCTTCCTCGCGAGCGGACGCCCGGTCATCGGACCGAAAAGTTCGGCGGACCGCCACTGGATACTTTTCGGCCAGCGTCCGATCACCCTCAGCTTGAAGCCCGGAAGCTTCCCGTCGGCGATGAGGTGGTCCACCAATTCGTAAATATCAAAACCCTTCAGCGGATTGTCCGACCAGTGGTGCGTGGCAATCGTGAGCGGCTCCCCCTGGCCGGCGTTGGCGCTGCCGAACGGATGGTAAACCGCGGGATCGGCCCCGTTGTAAATGCAACTGTGCGGACGGGACAAATCGAACCACTTCGCGGCAAAGTAATCCCGCAGCCACTCCGCGATGAAAACCGTGTGGTCGCAAAGCGCGTTTGTCTCGCGCAGAAGTTCGTCGATGTCGTTCGTTCCCTTGCGCTGGTCGCACTCGTTGATCCGGTGCAGGACCGGAACGTCCGGACGTTCTTTCCGGAACCCCCGGAGTTCCCTCAACCCGAACCGCTTGGCCGGATGATCGTTGCGCGGGTCGATGATAAAGACCAGATCCACCCGCCCCCGGAGGTGATACTGCACCTTGCAACCACGACGCCGCAAAATATCGTGCAATTGCCAGACAAACGGGCTCGCCCCGCCCCACGGAGAACGCGTCGGCACCATGCTGACGGCCACAACCGGCTTGGGGAATTTGGGAAATATCATAAAGTCGGTTCCTCTGCCTGAAGCAACAGCCGACAGGCCCGGGAGACCTCGGTTCCGCCGTCCGGGCAAAATGTTATGGCGAACATGCCGAAAAGCCTTCCTCGGCAAAATGCCGGTCAAATGCGAAGGCCCGCGAAAACAAAGTCACCACTCATCGGAGAGATATTCGTCGTGCTGTTCGGCAAGATTCCCCAACCCGCTTCGATACCGTCCGGCCACCTCCAAAGTCCTTGCCCATTTGTCCTCCTGACGCTGCCGGGCCAACCCTTCCTCTATGCTCCTCCTGGCCAGCTCCGCGATGCTGCAACCCAGTTGTACAGCGCGCTTTTTCATCTCCTCATAGGTGGATGGTTCCAACTGGATTTGCGTCCGAATCATGTCGTCATTATATTACCGCCGTGTCATCATGTCCATTGAACTTCCCAGAATTTGCGAGAACCCCAGGAGTTTTTCTCAAACCAAACCACTTGGCCTGATGCTCCGTCATCTGCAAAAAAGCAATCAGTCAGCCAAAGGATTCCAAACCCGTTGAAACCCAAACTCCTTGAAATGTTTCACATGTGAATCCCCTCTTTGTGGCCAATTCCAGATCATGGTTTGCCGCAGAATTTCAGGCGAATGGGTTCACGACTTTCAAGAAGTCGAACTTCCGGAAATCCGCGTCGGCGGAATAGAGGGTTTTGACCCCGTGTTGGCGCAGGATGGCCGCCAAATGCGCGTCCGGCACATGGTTGCCACGCACCGGAAACGCCCCGGTCACCTTCTCGTATTCCTCCGCAAAGCCGGGCTGTTCCCCGATGATCCGCACGCGTGCAAGACTCATGAGTTGACGGATGTTCTTCCACGCTTCCCTGGGGCTGAGCGGATTCTGAAAAATCCCCGGGTGCGTGGCAATCCTCTGGTAGGCCATCAGGGTGGGCCATGCGAGGCAGAGGAGGTCGGCCTCCTCCAGGCATTCCTTGAGAAACTCCGCCGCCCGCCTGCTCCGCGGAGAACTCTCATCCGAAGCATAGAGCAGAATGTTTGCGTCCAGGGAATAACTCACTTTTCGTCGAGTGCGGCAAAAACCGCTTCTTTGTCCGAAAGATCCACCCGCGCCTTCATGGGCCGTGAAATCCAATGGAATTTCTCAGCCGGTTTGACCTGCCTGCCCCGGTCGGCCAGAGCCTCGGCAAGCAACTGGGAAGCCGCCTGCCCCAGAGATCTCCCCTCGCGCCTCCCAAAGGCTTTCAATTCCGCCAGCACCGGTTTCTCAAGATCCAAAGTCGTTCTCATGATGAGTGATGATAAAACATCCAGCATCAGATGTCAAATCGGCGGCCGGTCGGCCCACAAACGGTTCCGCCGATGACAGGACCCATCTTCATGGGGAAAATATGCCCCCGAGCCGCTTGGCGAAGCCTTTCCCCGTCCAGCCGGCGGCAAGCAATGCCTGCCGGGCGAGGAGGCCGGGACAAGCGGCCTGCCGGATGGCCGCCGCGAGAGCTTCCGGATTTTTTGGCGGCACTTCAAAGAGGTGCTCTCCCGATCGCAGCACCTCCGCTCCCCACCAGCCCGGGGTCCTTGTCATCACCACCGGAGCCCCGCACATCATCGCCTGCATGGCCACGCTTTGTCCGGAAGGCTGGATGCTTTCATGGAGCGGCACCGCCACACAGGCAGCCGAGCGGTAAAACTCCCGCAAGGTTTCGTCGCTGACAGCATCCGTGCTCCAATCGCCATGAAGGTGTTTCACATTCGGAGGCAAATCCTGGCCAAGGGAAATCCGTGTCACAATTTTGAACGAAACCTCTGGAAGCAAAGTTGCGGTTTTCAGAAGAGTTTCATAATCCCGGCGTCCATCGTTGCCCACCGCCAACACACCGTTTCGCGTCCGGACAACCGGGCCGGGATTCCAATACTCCTCGTCCACACCGAACCAAACCGAAGCGGGCTTCGGGCCTCCGAATTGATTTTCCATTTCGGAGGCCTCATTGTCGGCGAAGAGCACCGGGGTCATGGCTTTCAAAATGGCTGCCGCAGACTTTGCGCGGGGAAGGTCGTGCCGGCAATTGACAATCCCGCAGTGAATGCCGATCAGTCGCGCGGGCAGTTTCCCCAACTTCTTCCAGATCCCGAGGGCAAATGCGGTGCCGCTTGTCGTCGCGATCACCGCATCGCAGTCTTGAAGCAAGTGCAGAAGTTTTCCTGCGGCAAAAATATCCGGAACCTGGGTTTTCGGCGGGAGCCAGCGTCGCACGAACCGGTTGAGATATCTCGAGAATTTTGAAGGGACCGCCGGGAGGTCATGAACCTGTATCACGTGGCCGTCCCGCTCCATCTCGATGGCTCCATAAAAAAAATCGGTTGGGGCATTCCCCAATCGGGCGGCCTCCAGGCGGGCTTCGCGCCCCCCCGCATAGACAAAGGCGATCTTCATCCGAACAGCGCCCGCTTGAGTGTTGTCAGGACCGAGACCATCCGAAACCATCCGCCGGCCAGCGCTTGAAGCGGAGCCACCACAAAGCGGATTCCTCCGGAAAGAAACACCAGGCGTTCCGAAGTGAAATCCCGGTCGCCGGGAATGACCGCCCGGCATCCCCGGCGTGCGTTCAGACGGCGCTCAACGGCGGCCAGATCAACGTGTCTTCCATGAATGATCCGCACCGGGCCCCGGCCCGCGAATGCCGGCATGACCGTCCGGAAATTGTATTCCGGCGGAAGGATTCCCAGCCGGATTTTGGACTCAAAAAGCGCGCGCCGCAAAGCCGGCTGGTCGTCCTTTTGTCCCGTGGATGCCACATGTTCACGATAGAGACGCTCCCACTCCGCAAAGAGACGGTCCGTTTGGCCGCTTTTCCGCCAAGCCAGAACCCCGCTGTTGATCTCCGGAAAAGAATCCGGAATCTCCGGCTGAGGCCAGGTCACGCGCATCGGAGCATGGGCGGCTACCAGATCCACTCGGTCAAGAACGGCAAAAAGATCGTGCAGCGGAGCGCACACATGGGTGTCGGTATCTAAAAAGATGGTCCTCTCAAAAGGAGAATCAACCAGCGGTCCAATTTTGTCCGCGAAGGAATGGCCCGGATTTTTGATCCGCCGAATATCCGAAAACACGTCTCCGCAAAAGTTGCCCCCAACATCCGTGAACAAGACGGACGGCCATTCCGGGTGATGAAGCCGAAGACTGCGCACGGAAGCTCTGGCCTCCTCCACAAACCGCAGGCCTGTTGCAATGTAAACAACCCCGCAGTCCTTGAGTGTGTGTTTTTCTGTCTCCACTTTCTCAAACGCTGACTTCGTGAATAACCCAGGCGGAATTGTCACGCGTGCGCTGGATCACCTTTGCGGTGTGAAGCCACCCCGCAACCCGAGCAATGGGGTAAAGCGCACAGGGAAGGCGGTCGCGGCAGAAATTGCGCATGATTCCTGCGGCAAGTTTCTTTCCGTGCCGGCGAAACGAACTCATGGCCTGCGCTTGATAGCGTTCCAAGGCTTTTGATGTTTTCTGGTTCCCATGCCGTCGAAATCCCCCCAACGGCACGGAAATGGAAAACGGTTCGGCCACCTTCGCAAAACGCATCCAAAGATCAAAGTCCGCCGCGGCATCCAGAGAAACATCCAGCGCTCCCCCCACTTCCTCCCAAAGATCCCGCCGCCAAAACGTGGACTCCTGCTGGATCGGCCAAGTGGTGAATCCCTCTGCACCAGGCAGCGTTTCTCCGCGAAGAATGCCTTCCCGGGAATATCCCCTCACATCCGTGCAGTTCACCGCCCGCCCGGCGGCATCCCACCGGATGGGAAAACGCGTCGTCAACCACCGCACTTCCGGGAACAGCGAAAAAATCTCCCCCACCATGGAAAGCGTCCACGGCATGTGCATGTCATCGGAATTCAGCCAGCCCATGAGCGACCCATCCGTCAAAGCAAACCCCTTGTTGATGGCGTCATACTGGCCTTTGTCCGGCCCGGAGCAAACATGATGAAACGATTTCCGGTACCGCTCGATGATTTCCTGCGACCCGTCCGTCGATCCCCCGTCCATGAGCACATACTGCAATGCCGGATGGGCCTGCGAGACAACCGAACGGATCGCGGCGTCCAAAAAGTCCGCCTGGTTGAACGACGGGGT
>Ga0172380_10002297_pt1 | contig 30016 bp, 33 predicted proteins | sample Leawe162metaG_FD_119747 | JGI IMG/M metagenome (GOLD analysis project Ga0172380, IMG submission 119747) | Leachate microbial communities from a municipal landfill in Southern Ontario, Canada - Leachate well 162 metaG | ecosystem: Engineered > Solid waste > Landfill > Unclassified | place... | reverse complement strand
GTCTGACTTTTTCCAGAGCGGCATCATCACCACGCTGCACCAGCTGGGCCAGCCGTCGCTGGAGCGGCTGGAGTCTGAACTGCTCGGTTTTTCCAGGAACCGGCCGATCTCGCTGGTGTTGCCGGCCCTGTACTCCGAATTTGAGGGGCCGGCGATGCCGGGCATCGTGCAGGAGCTGACCAAGGTGAAATACCTGAACGAGATCGTGCTTGCGCTCGATCAGGCATCGGAGGATGACTTCAAGCGTGTGCGTGAATTTATGGCGCCGATCCCGGCGGAGGTGAAGATCATCCACAACAAGGGAAAACGTATCAGCGAGGTGTACGAGACGCTCAAACGCAACGGGCTGGATCCCGGGCCTCAGGGTAAGGGGCGTTCGGCCTGGCTCTCTTACGGTTATGTGCTGGCGCGCGCCAAATCACACGTGATCGCCCTGCATGATTGCGACATCATCACCTACAATCGGGCGCTGCTCGCGCGGCTGTGTTATCCGATTGCCAGTCCGAGTCTGAATTACGTGTTCTGCAAGGGGTACTACAGCCGGGTGACCAACAAGATGAACGGGCGCGTGACGCGCTTGCTGGTGACGCCGCTGGTGCGGTCACTCCAGCAGTTGACCGGTTACCACGGTTTCCTCGCCTTTCTGGACAGCTTCCGCTATCCGCTGGCAGGTGAGTTCAGCATGAGCACTGATCTGGCGCGGACCAATCGCATCCCGTCGGACTGGGGGCTTGAGGTGGGTTCGCTGGCCGAGGTGTACCGCAACTATTCACCGTACCGGGTATGCCAGGTGGATATCGCTACGACCTACGAACATAAGCATCAGATGCTTTCGGCGGAGGACGCGGAGAAAGGCCTGATGAAGATGGCGGTGGATATCTGCAAGTCGATATTCCGCACGCTGGCTTCGGATGGTGCGGTGTTCTCGGAAAGCCTGTTTCGCTCGTTGAGTGTGACTTATCTGCGCCAGGCTGAGGATACGCTGTTGAAGTACGAGTCGGATGCGATGATCAACGGGTTGGCCTTCGATCGGCATGAGGAGGCGAAGGCGGTCGAGGCGTTCACCCGCGCCATCGCGATGGCGGCGCAGGTATTCATGGAGAATCCGATGGGTACGCCGCTCATCCCGAACTGGAATCGGGTAAGCGCCGCTATTCCGGATATCTACGAGATGCTCAAGCTGGCGGTGGACGAGGACAACAAGTGAGCCGAGGTGCTCAACCCTTCAGCTCTGCGGTCAGGTGTGGCGCGATCAATTTCAGCAATTGTTCGTGGATGTGCGGGTTGCCGGCACAGACGTGCCCGCTGGCCAGATAGTTCTGATTGCCCGCGAGGTCGCTGACAATGCCGCCCGCCTCTGAAATGAGCAGCGCGCCACCCGCGATATCCCATGGCTTGAGCCCGGTCTCGAAGAAACCGTCGTAACGCCCGGCCGCCGTCCAGGCCAGATCGAGCGAGGCGGCACCGGGGCGGCGCAGACCGGCGCTGTTCTGCATCAGATCACGGAAAATCGCCATGTAGGCATCCATGTGTTCGAAACGGGTATAAGGGAAACCGGTACCGATCAGGCTATCTGTCAGTTCTTTGCGCTTGCTTACGCGCAGGCGCTTGTCGTTGAGGAATGCACCGCGCCCTCGCGTGGCGGTGAACAGGTCATTTTTGGTCGGATCATAGACAACGGCCTGAGTGAGCACACCGTTGTGTTGTAGCGCGATGGAGACCGCGTACTGCGGCACGCCATGCAGAAAATTGGTGGTACCGTCGAGCGGATCGATGATCCACAGATACTCCGACTCGCCTTGGGCGCCACCCTCTTCTGCTAGAATCGCGTGGGTCGGATAAGCTTCCAGCAAGGCCTGCACGATGATGTGTTCGGCGGCACGATCGACCTCACTGACGTAATCCGCATGCGACTTTTTGGTCACAGTGAGATGATCGATATTGTCGGCGGCACGGTGGATGAGATTGCCGGCGCGACGCGCGGCCTTCACCGCGATGTTCAGCATGGGGTGCATAAAACGACCTTTTAAATGAAAGACCACCGCTCAACTACTGCGTTCACTACGTTGTGTGAAGGTCTTCGGGCTTAATGAGCGATAAAATCAGGGCTGACATTCTAGTTGGTATTACCTTTTGAATAAACCTAATCCTTTGGATAATGTCCGTGTGGTGCTCAGTCATACCACCCATCCCGGCAACATTGGCGCGGCGGCGCGGGCGATGCAGACCATGGGGCTGCGTTATCTGTACCTTGTCAATCCGCGCCATTTTCCCGATGCGCAGGCCACGGCGATGGCGGCGGGGGCGGATGATGTGTTGCAGCATGCGACAGTGTGCGGGTCGGTGGATGAGGCCTTGCAGGGCGTGGTGTTCACGGTGGCGATGACGGCGCGGCTGCGCGACATCTCTATCGAAGTTAAATCTCCGCGCGAGGCGATATCCCAGGTCTTGCAGGAAGCGGTTTCGCATCCGGTTGCCTTGTTGTTTGGCACCGAGATGTCCGGTCTGACCAACGAGGAGATGGGCAAGGCGCACCTGGGAGTGAATATCCCGACCAACCCGGATTTCTCCTCGCTCAACGTGGCGGCTGCGGTGCAGATTATGGTTTATGAGTTGGCGCTCGCGGCGCAATCCTTTGCACCGGCGGTGTGCGAGATTCAACCGGCGCCGCACGAGCGGGTGGAAGGGCTGTATGCACATCTGGAAAGGACGTTGATTGAGATAGGATTTTTCACTACGCAGAACCCGGCGCGGCTGATGCAGCGTTTGCGGCGGCTGTTCTCCAGAACTCGGCTGGAGGATGAAGAGATCAATATCCTGCGCGGTATCCTGAGTGTTGCGACCGCGTACAATGCGCGCCTGAAAAAACGTTATCTGGAAGATCATACGGATGTTCAAGAACATTAAAGAAGATATCGCCAGCGTATTCGAGCGCGACCCGGCGGCGCGCACCACCTTCGAAGTGCTGACCTGCTATCCGGGGTTGCATGCGCGCATCCTGCACCGCCTGTCCAACAAGTTGTGGCGCGCCGGATTCCTATGGCTGGCGCGCTTCACCTCGCACATCGCGCGCGGGCTTACCGGAATCGAGATCCACCCGGGCGCGACCATCGGGCGGCGCTTCTTCATCGATCACGGGATGGGTGTAGTGATCGGCGAAACCGCCGAGATCGGCGACGATGTGACGCTGTATCACGGTGTGACATTGGGAGGCACTTCATGGCAGGAAGGCAAACGCCATCCATCGCTGGACAACGGGGTTGTAGTGGGGGCGGGAGCAAAGATACTGGGCCCTATTCGTATTGGCGCCGGTGCGAAAATCGGCTCTAACGCGGTCGTGGTGAAAGATGTCCCGGCGGGGGCGACAGCTGCCGGGATCCCTGCACGCATCCTGGATGACGCCCAGAAGAGCACAGGATTCAATGCCTACGGCATCAGCAACGATCAGAACGACCCGGTTGCCAAAGCGCTGCATGGTTTGATCGGACACAGTGTCACAGTCGATCAGCGCATCGAACTCATCCTGCAACAGCTTGAAAAGATGGGCGTACGGCTGGAAGACGAGCAGGCAACCGCAGACAAGTTCGATCCAAACTACTTGAACAAGATAGTTGACTAAAACAATAGGACATCCTATGATTCCTGCCTGACCGGCCAGTGAGTGATGTTTGTCCGGTAGGGGCGATGGCCTCTAACTTTCTCGGGAGGTATAGCGATGCGTTTGACGACAAAAGGCAGGTTTGCAGTAACGGCGATGGTGGATTTGACCCAGCGTGGCGGCAAAGGGCCGATCACACTGGCCGCAATCAGTGAACGGCAGCGGATTTCCCTGTCATATCTCGAACAATTGTTTGCCAAACTGCGCAAAAACAATATCGTGGCCAGTGTTCGCGGACCCGGCGGTGGCTATTGTCTTTCCAGGCCTGCCAACAAAATATCGATCGCAGAAATAGTGCTGGCAGTGGATGAGCCACTGGATGCCACCAACTGCGGACGCACTGGCACTTGCATGGATGGAAAGCCGTGTTCTACCCATGAGTTGTGGATGGAATTGAGCGACCGTATCTATGAGTATCTGCACCAAGTCAGTTTGCAGCAAGTGGTCAACGGGCAGGTGAAGAATGAAGCGCCCAACGTTGCCAAGATTGTGATGTCGCAACGGGTAACAAGTGCGCCCATTGCGGCTTGAGGAAATCAGAAAATGGCTACAAAAATGAAACTTCCAATCTATATGGATTATTCCGCTACCACCCCGGTGGATCCGCGTGTGGCGGCCGCGATGATTCCTTATTTGACTGAAAAATTTGGTAATCCGGCTTCGCGTTCGCACGCTTACGGCTGGGAGGCGGAAGCGGCAGTGGAACATGCACGGGCGCAGGTGGCGGCGCTGATTAATGCCGACCCGAAGGAGATTGTGTGGACTTCCGGCGCGACCGAGTCCAACAATCTGGCGCTAAAGGGTGCGGCCAATTTCTACGCAAGCAAGGGCAAGCACATCATCACGGTGCAGACCGAACACAAAGCCATCCTCGACACTGTGCGCGAACTGGAGCGGCAGGGTTTCAGTGCGACCTATCTGGCACCAGAGCCGAACGGACTGATCGATCTGGACAAATTGCGGGCGGCGATCCGCTCCGATACCAGTTTGGTGTCAGTGATGTATGTGAACAACGAGATCGGTGTGATCCAGGATATCTCCGCCATCGGTGAGCTTTGCCGCGAGAAGGGCGTACTGCTGCATGTCGATGCGGCACAGGCGACCGGCAAAGTGGTGATTGACCTGCAACAGCTGAAAGTCGATCTGATGAGTTTTTCCGCGCACAAGACGTACGGTCCGAAAGGGATTGGTGCACTCTACGTGCGGCGCAAACCGCGCGTGCGTCTGGAAGCACAGATGCACGGTGGCGGGCATGAGCGCGGCTTCCGCTCCGGCACCCTGGCAACACACCAGATCGTCGGCATGGGTGAGGCGTTTCACATCGCCAAGGAGGAGATGGCGACTGAAAATGAGCGTGTCCGCATGTTGCGCGACCGCCTGTGGACGGGGTTGTCGGACATGGAAGAGGTGTATCTCAATGGTGATATGGAACGCCGCGTGCCGCACAATCTGAACGTGAGCTTCAATTTCGTCGAAGGTGAGTCGCTGATCATGGCGATCAAGGACATTGCGGTATCCAGCGGTTCGGCCTGTACCTCGGCCAGTCTGGAACCGTCTTACGTGTTGCGTGCATTGGGGCGCAACGACGAGTTGGCACACAGCTCGATCCGCTTTACTGTCGGTCGTTTCACCACCGTCGAAGAAGTGGATTACGCCATCAGTCTGCTACACAACAAGATCAGCAAGCTGCGCGAGTTGTCGCCGCTGTGGGATATGTTCAAGGAAGGTGTTGATTTAAATTCGGTGCAGTGGGCTGCACATTGAGAAACAGTTATCAGACGTTAGCCGCTCGCAAGACAAAACCCTAGTAATTGGAAGCTAACGGCTAACAGCAACTGAAAGGAGTGAACTATCATGGCATACAGCGAAAAAGTACTGGACCACTACGAACACCCGCGTAACGTCGGTTCGATGGACAAGAGTGATGAGTTTGTCGGCACCGGCATGGTCGGTGCGCCTGCCTGCGGCGATGTGATGAAGTTGCAGATCAAGGTCGGCAAGGATGGCGTGATCGAAGATGCGAAATTCAAGACCTATGGTTGCGGTTCGGCTATCGCGTCGAGTTCGCTGGTGACCGAGTGGGTCAAGGGTAAAACGGTGGATCAGGCACTGGCAATCAAAAACACGCACATCGCCGAGGAACTGGCTTTGCCGCCGGTGAAGATTCACTGCTCGATTCTGGCGGAAGACGCAATCAAGGCAGCAGTGGCGGATTACAAATCCAAACATGGCGCGATGGTGGAGACCGCCGCCTGCAACGCGAATAAATAGGAGATTGGCATGGGCATTACTCTGACCGAGAGCGCGGCAAAACACGTGCAGGATTTTCTGTCCAAACGAGGTAAGGGGGTCGGTTTGCGTCTGGGTGTTCGCACCAGCGGCTGCTCCGGCATGGCTTACAAACTGGAATTTGCGGATGCCGCAGCAGAAGACGATCTGCAGATCACTAGTCATGGCGTGACCTTGCTGGTCGATCCCCAAAGTCTGCCCTACATCGACGGCATGGAGCTGGATTACACGCGCGAGGGGCTGAATGAGGGCTTCAAGTTCAACAACCCGAACGTACAGGACACTTGCGGTTGTGGTGAAAGTTTCAAGGTTTGAAAAACGCATTGACCACGGATGAATGTGGATCTTCACAGATTATTTATCGGTGTTCGTCCGTATTCTTCCGTGGCTAAATGGTTCTGGTTTTTGACGAGAACAGATTGATGTTACCCATCAGTACCGATTTTCAGCAGGATTATTTTGCTCTCTTTAACCTGCCGCTTCGTTTTCAGATTGACAGTAACGCACTCGAACAACACTACCGCGCGCTGCAAACCCAGGTCCACCCCGACAAATTCTCACATCTGTCCCAGTCCGAGCAGCGTCTTTCCATGCAGTGGGCGACACGTGTGAACGAGGCGTATCAGACCTTGCACTCACCGCTGGCGCGTGGGCGTTATCTATTGTCGCTGCACGGGGTGGATACGCAGGAAGATACGAACACCGCGATGCCGCTCGATTTCCTGATGCAGCAGATGGAATTGCGCGAGGTGCTGGAGGCGGCGCGGCAGAATAAAGACATGGCGGCATTGGATGAGATGGAGGCGCAGGTAAAGCAAACAGTGAGTGAACTGCAACAGAAACTCGCGTTGGAGCTGGATGAGAAACAGGATTACGCAACCGCCTCCGGGCTTGTGCGCAAGTTGAAATTTATGGAAAAAGTCGCGGAGGAAATTGGCGCCGCGTTCGACGAACTGGATTCCTGATATGGCATTACTACAAATCTCCGAACCCGGCCTGAGTGCCGCGCCCCACCAGCACCGCCTTGCTGTTGGCATCGATCTAGGGACGACCAATTCGCTGGTGGCAACGGTGCGCAACAGCATCAGTGTGGTGTTGAACGATGACGATGGTGCAGCATTGTTACCTTCGGTGGTGCGTTACGCGGCAGATGGATCGGTGCAGGTGGGCCTGCCCGCGCAGACCGCACAGAACACAGACCCGCAGAACACCATTTTGTCGGTCAAACGTTTCATGGGGCGTGGGCTGAAGGATGTCGGCGATGTGGTGGATTTGCCCTATCGTTTGGTCGATGCGCCCGGCATGCTGCAACTACGCACGGTCGCAGGTGTGAAGAGCCCGGTCGAAGTCTCCGCCGAAATTCTCAAAATATTGCGCGATCGAGCCGAACGCTCACTCGGTGGCGCGCTGGTCGGTGCGGTTATCACGGTACCTGCCTATTTCGACGATGCGCAGCGGCAGGCAACCAAGGATGCCGCAAGGCTGGCAGGGATTAACGTACTCCGGCTCATCAACGAACCGACCGCGGCCGCCATCGCTTATGGGCTGGATAACGCATCCGAAGGGGTGTATGCGGTGTATGACCTGGGGGGTGGTACGTTCGATATTTCCATCCTGCGCCTGTCCAAGGGTGTGTTTGAAGTGTTGGCCACCAACGGTGACTCGGCTTTGGGCGGTGACGATTTCGATCAGCGCATTTATTGCTGGGTACTGGAGAAGTCCGGCCTGTCGCAATTGAGCGCGAACGACACGCGTTTGCTGCTGACCCATGCGCGTGCAGCCAAGGAGCAGTTGAGTGAGTATGTACAGACACAAATTACTGCTGTGTTGAGCGGGGGCGAGCTGGTTGATTTCGCGCTGACGCGCGATGATTTTTATGTAATGACGCAGAACTTGTTGACGCGCACTCTGCAACCGACCCGGCGCGCCCTGCGTGACGCCAAGTTGAGTGTCGATGAGGTCAAGGGTGTGGTCATGGTGGGTGGTTCAACACGCATGCCGCAGGTGCAGCGTGCAGTCGCCGAATTCTTCAAACAGACGCCGTTGACCAATCTTGACCCGGACAAGGTGGTGGCACTCGGTGCGGCGATTCAGGCCAATGTACTGGCGGGCAACCGCAGCGAAGATGACTGGTTGCTGCTGGACGTTATTCCGCTCAGTCTGGGAATCGAGACCATGGGCGGTCTGGTCGAGAAAATCATGCCGCGCAACAGCACGATTCCCAGTGCACGCGCGCAGGAGTTCACCACCTACAAGGATGGGCAGACGGCGCTAAGCATTCATGTGGTGCAGGGTGAGCGCGAACTGGTGAGCGACTGCCGTTCGCTGGCGAAGTTCGAACTGCGCGGCATTCCGCCCATGGTGGCAGGGTCGGCACGTATTCGCGTCACGTTTCAGGTCGATGCCGATGGCTTGCTCAGTGTATCGGCGCGCGAGACGAACAGCGGAGTGGAAGCGGCGGTGGCGGTCAGGCCTGCTTACGGTTTGCATGAGGATGACATCACGCGCATGTTGCAGGATGGCAACCAGCACGCGCGTGACGACATGCTGGCACGTGCCCTGCGTGAGCAGCAAACCGAAGCGCGCCAATTACTGGAAGCAGTGGAGAATGCGCTGGCGCAGGATGGCGCACTGCTGGGCGAAACGGAGATCAAGCAGATTCGAACATGCATGGATAACTTGCGTAGCGTAGTGGATGTTAGTGATCATAGCGCCATCAAGCACGGTATCGATGTGCTGAATCAGGCAACCGTCGGTTTTGCCCAGAAGCGCATGGATCAGAGCGTGGCCCGTGCATTGAAAGGGCGCAAGATGTCCGAACTGGAGAATTGAAGTGACACAGATAATTGTTCTACCACACGAGGAATTATGCCCCAAGGGTGCACTGTTCGATGAACAAGAAGGCAAATCCATTTGTGATGCTCTTCTCGAGCACGGTATCGAGATTGAGCACGCCTGCGAGAAATCCTGTGCCTGTACCACCTGTCATGTCATCGTTCGCGAGGGATTTGATAGTCTGGCGGAAGCCACTGAACTGGAGGAGGATATGCTGGACAAAGCGTGGGGCCTGGAAGCCAACTCGCGCCTGAGCTGCCAGGCGCTGGTCGGAAAGCAGGAGCTGGTGATCGAGATTCCAAAATACTCAATCAATATGGCGAAGGAAGGACACAGCAAATGAAATGGAAAGATGTACAGGAAATTGCGATCTCGCTAGCCGAGAAACACCCCGATATCGATCCGCTCAAGGTTAACTTTGTCGACCTGCATAATTTTGTGGTCGGGCTGGATGACTTCGATGATGACCACAGTCACGGTGGCGAGAAGGTGCTCGAGGCGATTCAAGCGACATGGATCGATGAGACTGAATAACGTGCTGCAACACCTGAATAAACTTTCCAATCGTTGGTTGTACTTGGCTGGGGCGCTGGCGGTGGGGGGGCTGTTTTCTGCCGCCTTGTATCTGCAATATGTTCTGCGTGAGGAACCTTGCCCATTGTGCATGTTGCAGCGGGTCATTTTTATCGCTGTAGGCATGCTGTTTCTCATTGCTGCCGCGCATAATGCCAGCCGTTTTGGCAGCCGTATCTACGCAACCTTGATTGCGCTGTTCGCCTTGGGCGGTGTGGCGACCGCATCGCGCCACATCTGGCTGCAACACCTGCCGAAAGACCAAGTGCCCGCCTGCGGCCCCGGTCTGGATTACATGCTGCAGAATTTCCCCTTGGCGGAGGTGTGGCAGGAGTTGATGCACGGCTCCGGCGAATGTGCGGAAAAGGGTTGGACATTCCTCACCCTTGGTCTGCCCGAATGGTCGCTGATCTGGTATGTGTTGCTCGGTCTATGGGCATTATTCATCGCCTTCAAGCAGGCAGGCGATTAATGCAGAAATGGAATCGGAGTGACCGGTTCTTTATTTGAAGCCATCCAAAATCATCCCGTACTCCACGCTCTTGGGCGTTTCATGCCCGCTATCTTGCACGCCTGTTTCACATATCCGTACGGAAATAACTCAAATATCTTGTTGCGCGAACCGTTGCCGTGCAGCTCGGCAAGATGTTTCATCACGTGGCGGACATCAGGTGTGATTTGATGTTCTGCATAATATTCACGCATGAAGTGAATGGCATCCCAATGATCTTTCGTTAACTCGATATTTTCCTGGCTGGCGAATGTTGTGGCGATATCCTTGCTCCAGGTTGCCGGTTCAATCAAATACCCTTCCTCATCAACGTCAGGATTTTGCATGAGATCTCCTTTATTCACTTGGATGGTAAAAGTATCGGCTAATGCATTCATGCTCAATCCCCCTAAAGGGTGGGTATCTCCATGATATTCAAGTGGTTAATGACTGGCTGATAATTATGAGAATTAAATGGACAGCCATGGCATGGGATTGTGCGTTACGGCTACACCCACCATGTAAAAGAAAAATGCCTGTGCCACCAGCCAGGCGGCGAGGCGGATTTGCTTAGTCTTGCCGTACTTCAGCGCGACTGAGCCGATGACGATGTAAAGCAGCAAGGCGACAATCTTGGCAGCCAGCCACGGTGCAGCTAGTGGTGAAATTCCATATTGCCAGGCGAGTGCGATGGCGCTGATGAGGAGTGTTGTGTCCACGATATGTGGCGCAATCTTTATCAGGCGCAATTGTGTCAATGACGAATCACGCAGCATCCACACGCCGCGCAAGAAAAACAGCATGAAGCTGAGTGCTACACAGGTGACGTGAATATGTTTAAGAAGCGATGAATCCATGATTAGAGACGGACGGCGGTTACGTCGCCCGGTGTTCAAGGTGGAAAGTGGTGTCGGCATTGTAGCGTATGCGTGTAATTTTCCCCATCAGAAGCTCCGTGTCTTTGTCTTCTTGGGGCGCTGCAGCCATTCCATTACACCCTTGCCGGCAGCCCGGCCGCTGGCAAAACAGGCGGTTAGCAGGTAGCCGCCTGTGGGTGCTTCCCAATCCAGCATCTCGCCCGCGCAGAATACGCCGGGCATTTGCCGCAACATCAAGTTGCGGTCGAGGGCTTCAAACTTCACGCCACCCGCAGTGCTGATTGCCTCGCTTATAGATCGAGGCGAAATCAATCGTAACGGCAAGGCTTTGATGGTCCGCGCCAGCAGTGCCGGACTGTGCATCTGCTCCCCATTCAGTACCTCGCGCAACAGGTTTGCTTTCACTCCCTTCAGCCCAAGACGGCTTTGCAGATGGCTGCCAAGCGAACGCGAACCTCGCGGGTGTTGCACTTCGTTGCGAACGCGGGTATCCGACCAATCCGGCAACAGATCGAGATGCAGGGTTGAATGGCCGTTGGCTTCAATCTCGTCGCGCAGGGCGGCTGAGAGTGAATAGATCAGCCCGCCTTCGATGCCGTGTGCGGTGATGATGCATTCACCCGGAATACGGAGTGCACCGAAAGTGGCGGCGACAGACTTGAGTGGTTGACCGGAAAAATGCTCGCGGAAATGGGGGCTCCATGTCACATCGAAGCCGCAGTTGGCTGGGCGTAACGGAGTGATTTCGATGTTATGTTGTGCCAATAGCGGTAGCCACGCTCCATCCGAGCCAAGTTCCTGCCAACTTGCGCCGCCCATTGCCAGCACCACCGCGTCGTGCTTTATCTGACACCCTCCAGCAGGCGTGTCAAAACTCAGCGTGTTGTCGATATCAAATCCCTGCCAGCGATGACGAACATGGAAATGCACGCCATCTTCTCGCAGACGATGTAGCCATGCGCGCAGTAGTGGCGCAGCCTTCATATGGGCAGGAAATACACGGCCGGAAGTGCCGACAAAGGTTGTAATACCAAGATCATGAATCCACTCGCGCAAGACGTCCGGAGAGAAAGCTCGCAACAGAGGCTCGATATGGGTGCGACGTGTGCCGTAGCGTGAGAGAAACCTATCAAATGGCTCGTTGTGAGTGATGTTTAGTCCGCCTTTTCCCGCCATAAGGAACTTGCGCCCCATGCTGGGCATTGCGTCGTATACGTCGACGCGCACGTTCTCCTGCGAGAGTATTTCTGCCGCCATCAAACCGGCCGGGCCGCCGCCGATGACGGCAACACTGTGGATTATTCGTCCCAATTCATCAAGTTGCGTCACGCAACCCTCTGAATTCCCCACAAAGGTAGGGCTGACTGTTCTTCGGCAGGCCGTCTAATATCGTCGCCGAAACAGTAATAGTGGAAATGTTCATGGAGTAGATGTTTGGTGTGCGCAGTGGCTATTGATTTCAGCTGCGGCGAGATTTGAAAGGGATTGAACTATACCGCCAACAATGGCACTATCGAAAGAGGTACAATTCGTACATGTATGGTATTGCAGGTTGGGAGTTTTGCCACAACCCCCAGACTCGGGTTGTTTGCTTAATGGTTTTGTATTGGATTTCACGGATCAAGATAATTCTTACACCGACGGAAATACAGACATGAGACTTACTCAGTATTCTGATTTGGGATTTCGGCTAATGATGTATTTGGCCATGTGTACCGATAAACTGGTCACCATTCAAGAAGTCAGTAATCGCTTTGATATTTCGAAAAATCACCTGGTGAAGATATCTCATCAGTTAACAAAGGTTGGATTGATCGAAAGCGTGCGGGGCCGCAATGGTGGGGTGCGTTTGGCGCTTCCGCCTGAAGAAATTAACGTCGAGATGGTGTTGCAAGCCACAGAGGATGATTTTGACCTGGTCGAATGTTTTAATTCAGTATCAAATCAATGCGTAATTTCTGATGTATGCAAACTGAATTGCTTGCTTGATGAAGCGTTGGAGTTATTCCTGGAAAAATTACGAAAAGTCTCATTGGCAGACTTGGTTGGCGATGGCAAGGAGATTGAAGGTGCATTGCTGCCTTTTTCTGGAGAATCAGTCATAAAATTCCACAAGTCGCGCCCACCAAAGTAAATATATCGTCAGGCGAATGGAGCGAGTCGGAAGGGTTGGCTGCCTTAGAGTGGGTCAGTTGCTTTATAAAATTTTCTTAAAGTGGAGGAAACATCATGAGTAAGTTGCATTCCGAATGTTACAGAGTTGCCGGATTGGTGGCAGGACTGCTGTTCAGCTTTGGCGTATATGCGGCGGATATTCAGATCGACGGTGCTTGGGCATTTGCCACCGCGCCTGGAAAAGATACGGCAAATGTGTACATGTACATTACCAGCAAACAATCTGCGCTTTTGGTTGGCGCTTCAAGTCCGAAATCAAAGGTGGTAGAGCTTCGTACTATGTTGCACAAGGGGGGCATGATGAAGACAATTACAGTGCCGAATGTGGAGTTGTCGGCTAATACCCGTGCTGACATGACCAGCGAGCATGGCTATCACCTGACATTGGTCGGACTTAAGTCTCCGCTTAAAGCTGGAAAGTCTGTGCCGCTTACGTTGAAGTTCGAGCAGGCAGATAAGAACCTTGTCACGGTTGATGTCATGGCGGAAATCAGACCGGGAAGAGGTTCCAGATAGGAGGAATGTCGGAGGCAAGAACCGTCAGGTTCGCTGTTCGCGTAGTCTGAAGTTCAATAGGACCAAAGTGATCACCAGCATCATTGCAACTGCGTTATGCAACACGGCACCAGCCAATGGTAGCCCGAGCAGGACATTGGAAATGCCCAATCCGGATTGGAGCGCAATCAGTAGCAGAATGGATGCACCGAGTTTTTTCAGCCTATCCAGTTTTATCAGGTGCCAAGATAACCAGATCAAATAACCCATGGTGAGTATCGCACCGAAGCGGTGCATCCAATGGATTGCCGTTAGCCTTTCTGTGGTAAGAGGCAGGCTGGCGCCATCCAGAGGGTACGAGAAGTCCATCGGGGGAAGCAGATAGCCTCGGCACAACGGGAAATCCGTGCATGCAATGGCAGCGAAATTGGAGCTAACCCAACTGCCTAGCGCAATTTGAATTACCACCAATATTAATCCCAGCCATGAAAAAAGATGCCATTGGCGAGCCGTAGAAGGCTCGACACCCTCCTTTTGAGGTATTTGGCGCAGTAACATCCAAGTTAGCAGGATTAACATGGATACCCCGCCGGCGAGATGTACCGGAACAATAATTGCGCGCGGGAGGTGAGAAAATGCCCAAATGCCAAATAATGCAAGAAACACCATCAAGCATGTAAGTAAGGTAGGTAACAAGGGAGATTGCTGCAAATCCCTGCGTTTTAGCCAGGCAATCCCGCTGATTGCGATAGACAGAAATCCCAGCAACATGACCACCTGGCTGTGCAGCTTGCGCTGCCATGAGGTGTAGCCTCTAGTCACATCAGCCTGAGGCGTTTGTTTTTCTTTCAACGCATTATTCTCATAGCAGGCGGGCCAGTCTGCGCAGCCAAGACCGGCATCGGAAAGCCGCACGTAGGCGCTTAATACGACCGCGACAAATGCCAGAGCGCAGCTTGTAAGGATGAGTTTGAAGTACATCTTGTAAGTCGAATCCAGCTAGTGTTGATCGGGGCAGCTACTGTTATTGATGCTTTTATTTGGCATAGTGGTCTTGCAAAATATGGTGTCCTGCAGAGTGGCGTTGCGTAAATCAGACCCTACCAATGATGCGCCTGTAAGGTTGGCACGAGTCAGGTTGGCACCGACCATGTTGCTCATAATGAAGACGGCATTGGTGGCATTTGCGTTGGTCAGATTGGCTCCCTGGAGATTGGTGAGCGAGAAATTTGCACCGTTCAAATCTGAATCCGAAAGATTGGCGCCGGAGAGGCTGGCATTGGACAGGTCGGCATTTTTGAGAATGGCCATGGATAGATTTGCGCCGGTAAAATAGGAGACTGAAAGGTTGGCGTTGGACAGATTGGCCCTGGATAAATTTGCATCGATCAGATTGGCTTCGGAAATTCTGTCACCACTTAAATTGGCGCCTGACAGGTTGGCGCCAGCAAGATCAGAGCCCGCCAAATTCGAATTGGTTAAATTTGCGCCTGAAAGATTGACGCCACGACAGTCAGTTTTTCGTTTAAGTTGGCAACCATTGATCGTTGGAGCTGCATCGGCTGTAGAAGCAGATATAAAGATGACCAGCAATGGCAAGAATAAGCTGTACTTTGCAGGGGGGTTCAGTTTCATAATCGAATGACCGCGAATTGGGTGACGTGCAGCGGTGGCAGCGCCTGATACTGCCACTGGTTTGGTGAAGGCCAATACTTGAATGGCAGGCAGATTACACGGAACCGAGAGGTACGATAATAGGGGCATTTGTCAACTTGCACAAGCTGCAAAGGGTTGCACTGATCTAGGGAAAAAGAGGTGTGGCAATTTGACGCAGTTTTGCTTGACAATCGTTATTGTCGGAGTTAATGTTCTAAAAATGTATTTTAGATACATGTATTATTGCAGTAGCTTGGAAGCTATCGTGTGGGTTGGCTTCCTTGGGGATGCGCAATTGCGTGCAACTAAAAATCATCGTGAAAATCTTTTTAAATCATGGTGTAACATAGCTTCGTTGTCTGACAAAAATACGGATGGTGTGTATTTTTTACATAATTAGCAGTTAGCGAGGAGAGTGAAAATGGAGCAAGTTCAGTCTGGTGGTTTTGTTGCAAGTTTTATCAGCCAGTTACGTAGCAATGGCTTGTATTTGTTGATGGTTTTAATAGCGACAGGCGCTTTGCTCTACTTCATTGTTGGCATGTTTAAGGTGTTGGGTCATTAGTTATTTTGGTTTTTTGGGTATTTAGTTGCTGTAGTAGATCGTCGGTTGGAATAATTCGTCAACGTTAAAAGGGAGGAGTAAAAAATGTCCGAATCAACTTCAGGTGGCGTAAGCCCCCATTTTATGCAAAAGATTTTGGATAACCAGTGGCTCTTGTTGGTGCTGGGTGTGATGGTGCCTATGGTGATTTATGTGGCCTGGGGTCTGTGGGACATCATTAACATTCCGCCAGTTCCATGAGCGGTGCCGTGCTTGCATATCAATTTGTTTGATTAATCGAATTAATTAAGGAGAAAAACAACCATGGGAACCGCTTATACCCCCCCGACCAACCCGGATTGGTGGCGCGAACCAATCGAACGTACCGAAATATGGTGGATTGTGCTCGCATTTGCGTGGTGCATATTCATGTTCGTTTGGATGGTCGGCTGGCACTTTGTTGGTCCGCAGAATATGAGTAATGAGGCCTATCGAACCACTGTGGAAGCATATTCCGCCAAGGTGGATGCGATGACGGAAAAGTACACGATTCGCGAAGATGAAGCGACAGGCGAGCCTGTAGTGGCCCCGCCTCCCGGCAGCGACGTTTATCTGGCAGCTATGCAATGGCAATATCGCCCTATTCTCGAGTTGAAGAAAGGCGAGAAATATCGTTTGCACATTTCCTCCTACGATGTGGGGCATGGATTCTCCCTGCAGCCGGAGAATATCAACTTTCAGGTTTATCCCGGTTACGAGCAGGTCACTTCCGTAACCCCGAATAAAACCGGCATTTTTGCCATAGCATGCGGCGAATACTGTGGTGGTGTTGGCGGCATTGGACACCATTCGATGCTGGGCAGAATTTACGTAAAGGAGTAGAAAATAATGGCGACGACAACAATGTCTGATTTCCGTGTTGATCCGGTATCCGGCCTCAAGATACACAGGACGGCCAATACGTTGGTCAAGTGGAACGCATTTGCAGCGGTAGTGTTCTTGCTGGTTGGCGGTTTCTTTGGCCTCGGCGTAGGGCTTACGCGTATGCCGAGCGTGCAGCTGCTCAGTCCCGAGATTTTTTACTTGTCTCTGACAGCACATGGCTTGTTACTTCTGGCAGTGTGGATTATTTACTTTGAAATGGCCGTGCTGTATTTCCTTGGTGCGCACGTACTGGGTAGCCGCATAGCAACGCCACGATGGGCTTGGGCGCAGTTCTGGCTCATGCTTGTCGGTACGATTTTGATTGTCGTAGCGGTGCTGCAAGGCAATTCCAGTGTGATGATGACATCCTATCCGCCATTGCAGGCCGAGCCACACTTCTACTTGGGCTTGATCATATTTGCTGTGGGCGCGCTGATTGGTTGTTTCGTGTTCCTCGGTACGCTGGTGGTTGCCAAGAGAGAGAAAACTTATCAGGGTTCGCTGCCGTTGGTGGTATTTGGTGGTGTAACGGCTACCGTGATTGCAGTTTTCACCCTGGTTTCGGGTGCGATGATCCTGATCCCGACTTTCTTGTGGTCGGTGGGCTTGGTTAGTCATATCGATCCGATGATGTATCGGGTTATCTGGTGGGCTTTCGGTCACTCTTCGCAACAGATCAACGTGGTGGCCCATATCTCCATCTGGTACCTCATTGCATCGCTGGTGTTTGGCGCCAAGCCGATGTCTGAAAAGGTTAGCCGTGGCGCGTTCCTGTTGTATATCTTGTTCCTGCAACTGGGTTCTGTGCACCATTTATTGTCCGACCCGGGACTGACCTCTGCTTGGAAGGTAGTCAATACCAGCTACATGATTTACCTCGCTGTACTGGCCAGCATGATCCACGGTTTGACCGTCCCCGGCTCCATCGAGGTCGCGCAGCGCAGGAAGGGCCTTAACACTGGCTTGTTCACCTGGTTGCGCAAAGCGCCTTGGGGTAATCCGGTTTTCTCCGGCATGTTCCTGTCGCTGGTGGGCTTCGGTTTCATCGGCGGCGTCACCGGCGTGGTGATGAGCGTGGAACAGATCAACATGGTCATCCACAACACGATGTACCTGCCGGGCCATTTCCATGGCACCCTCGTGGCCGGCACTACCATGGCGTTCATGGCGGTTACCTACTGGCTGATCCCGGTGGTGTTCCAGCGCAAGATCGCGTTGGCAGGGTGGGCGAAATGGCAACCTTACATCTTCAGTCTCGGTGCCTGGGTGTTTTCGATTGCCCTGATGGGTGCCGGTACGCTGGGTGTGCAGCGCCGTCATGCGGACATTACCTTTGCCGGTCAGCCATTGGCTTATCAATATCCTGAAATCGCCAAGGGCTTGATGGACTTGGGTGAAATCTTTGGTGTGGTTATGTCGGTTGGCGCAATCATGTACATCGTGATCGTACTGGCATCCATATTCACGGGTGAGCGCATCAAAGAAGATTCAGCACCGTGGCCAAAAGTTGAAGATGCCGATGTGGTCGCTGAAAGAACAGGGAACAAACATGTGGGTATGTGGGGCATGGAAGCACCGGGTACTTTCATCCTTGCGATGATCCTGTTTGCAACGATCGTGCTGTACTACTTCGTGAACTTCAAGTACCTGTCCACTATTTGGGGTCTGTCTTAAAAGTAGCTAAAATACCGGGGAGGACGATTCAGTGTCCTTCCCGGGTTTTTGGTCTAAGTAATAGAATTACAGTTAGAGGGATACCTCTAACTTAAGTTGGATCGGTGTAGATACCTGGCCGTGGCAACTTAAGTTAGAAGTATTCGGTTGTGAAGCGAATCCATAAAACTAATCAATGTATTGCAGGGGAGAGGGAGTAAACATGGAAACGATGGTGATTGCCAGGCAATATGTAAACGTCTTCAAGTTACGCATAGGTGTGGTTATTACGCTGGCGGCACTGGGCGGGATGGTAATTACCCCGGGAGCGGCCCTGTCGGGTTGGCAGGTTTTGATTTTGTCACTGGCGGTTATGATGGCCTCTGCGGCTGCGGGCGCTTTTAACCAATACTATGAGTGTGATATTGATGCAAAAATGGCACGTACCGAAAAACGTCCATTTGTGAATGGTTTTTTTGAACATAGCCCTAAATGGCTGGTGATCATTGGAGTAATGCTGGTGGTTGCGGTGGCATCCGCAGCCTTTGCATTCAATGCCATGACGGCACTGAATATCTTTCTCGGAGCATTTACATACGCCATTGTTTATACAGCCTGGCTGAAACGGCGTACCTGGCTGAATATCGTTTTCGGCGGATTGGCGGGAAGTTTTGCGGTGCTTGCCGGTGCGGCGGCGGTCGACCCTTCCTTTGGCCCACTTCCATGGCTACTGGCGTTGGTGCTGTTTTTGTGGACACCTCCCCATTTTTGGAGCCTTGCTATTGTCATTCGTGAGCAATACGCGGCGGCAGGTGTGCCTATGTTGCCTGTGGTAAAGGGCGATAGGAAAGCAGCTCGCATCATTCTGGGACATACAATTCTTCTGGTTCTGGTTTCCCTGCTGCCGGTATTCTATGGCTTGGGATGGATTTATCTTGCCGGTGCCTTACTGGGAGGGATTTATTTTCTGGTCAAGAGTGTGCAACTACTGCGCAACCCAACAAAAGAAGCGGCAATGGCTAACTTTGTTGCTTCATTGGTGCAATTTACGGTGCTAATGGTGGCGTTGATGTTGGAAATTAATTTCGGCTCCTGATTTTTACCGTTCGAATAAGAACTGTCTGCCTTGTCCCACAAACCGCGGACAGTTTTTTTAGTCTCAACCCCCCCAGGAAATATTAGTCGAGTATTGTTTCAGAAGTGCTTTGGATATACCATACCGGAATAGTAATGTATTCGAGAGTTTGGCTTTGTTCGTACAGTTGATGTTGTTTCGATGGGCCGATAATTTTAGAAAGCAGGGTTATGCGTCACTACTTGTTACCGATAAGCTTGGCGGTTTTAACATTCGGGATTTTGCTGCCCGGGATGCTTTATTATCTGTCGCAGGATTGGGATAACGGCCGTGTACGGGTGGAACAATCAAATGGGGAGGCGTCAAAGTCACAAGCTCGCCCTAGGAAAAAGAGTGCACAGGTTTTTGATGAAAAAGAAATTTTGCGAATAAGCCAAGCTGCAATTGGTCGGCAGATTGGCGACTACACGTTTCTGGACAGAAGTGGGCGCAAAGTACGGCTTTCCGATTATCGGGGCAAGCCGTTGGTCATCAGCATGATCTATACGCACTGTCCGTTCATTTGTGCAACCACAACCAAAAGTTTGAACGCACTCAAGCTGTCGCAGTCTGCATTCGGCGAAGATAGCTTTGGGGTGCTGACTATCGGTTTTGACACGGAGAATGATACACCGGAAGCGATGGACTTGTTTGCCCAGCGGACAGAGACTGATCTGAAAAACTGGGAGTTTGTCAGTTCTGATGCTGAGACAATAAAGAAGATAAGCAAGGATTTGGGTTTTACCTTTGCCCCAAGTGATGAAGGCGGCTTTAACCATATAACGCAGACAACATTTATTGATCAGGAAGGCAAAGTCTACCGTCAAGTTTATGGTGAGGAATTTCCTAACAAGACACTCCTTGAGCCCATAAGAGATATGATTTACAACATTAAAACAGCAGAGTCAGGGTTGGCTGGGGCTGTGAACAAGGTGAAGCTTTTTTGCACGGTTTATGACCCTAAAACTGGCAAATATGTCGTAAATTACAACGAGATCTTTGGGTTCGGTTTGGGTTTCTTCTTCTCCTTTCTCGTCATCTGGTGGATCGTGATCGAGTATCGTCGTAGCCCAAAGCGGGAACATCCCATTTCATAGTTAACATTAAGCAGAGATTTTGCGCTTGAAGGCTTAGTGTTTATTCGCCTTACCTTAAATTACTTGCCGATGGACTTCATATGATCAAACTTTTGCAACGAATTGGCCAGAGCATTTTTATGCGCACGGAAAACGTGTTTAACGGTGTTTTTGGGGCAACGTTAAACCCGTTCTATTACCTAGGGGCGATTACCTACCTGATGTTCTGGATCATCGTGGTCAGCGGCTTCTACATCTATATATTTTATGACACCGGTGTGGAAGATGCCTTTGCCTCGGTGGAGCGACTAACTCATGAGCAGTGGTATTTGGGTGGCATTATGCGCAGCCTCCACCGTTATGCATCCGACGCGATGATAGTGGCTGGCGTTTTGCACATGGTACGTAATTTTGTTTTTGACCGTTACCGGAATTTTCGCTGGTTCTCCTGGTTTACGGGCGTTGTATTGTTGTGGCTGGTCTATATTGCCGGTATCAATGGCTACTGGCTGGTTTGGGACAGTCTGGCACAATTTCTTGCCGTTGCCAGCGCGGAGTGGCTCGACTGGCTCCCCATATTCAGCGCACCACTGGCGCGAAACTTCCTTGAAATGGGCAGTGTGAATGATCGTTTCTTCTCCCTGCTCTCGCTGATTCATATTGGTGTTCCACTGGCTATCTTTGGGCTTATCTGGATCCATACCCAGCGCGTTCCGCAAGCCAAGACATCTCCACCAAAACCGCTCACGATAGGTTTGATTTTGTCCCTGATTGTACTTTCGCTGGTTTATCCGGCGTTGAGCCAAGGGCATAGTGATCTTAATTCTGCAGCATTCACGCTCAAATTTGACTGGTTCTATCTGTGGACGTTTCCTCTGCTGTATTCCTGGGGGGCGGGCAAGGTATGGGCATTGTCAGGCGGATTCACTGTCCTCATTTTAGCGTTACCGTTTTTGGGATGGTCGAAACGCGGTAAGGGAGAGCATGAAATTCACACTATTCCATGCGGACATAATTTAACCGCCAGAGAAGGTGAGACCATTCTTGAGGCTGCACTGCGCGAGGGATTGAATCTCCCTTATGTTTGCCGTGATGGGGCATGCGGGGAATGCAAGGGCAAGATACTGAAGGGGACGGTTGATTATGGTACTTACCAAGATGGCGTTCTTACTGAGGCGGAAAAAATGCAGGGTAAGGCACTCTTTTGTTGTGCCAAGCCATTATCGGATCTGGATATTGAATGCCACGAAGTTGACCGGGACAGGCGATTCCCGGTGAAGGCTATGAGCTTCCGCGTACACAAAATGGAGCGGGCGGCACCGGATGTGATGTTGCTTGAATTGGTGCCTGAAGGTGATGAGCGTATGAACTTTATCGCAGGCCAATATGTTGCCGTACTGCTGGAAGACGGCAGCAAGCGTAGTTACTCCATCGCCAATGCACCGCATGAGCGGGAATATATGCAGCTGCACATCCGGCTGGTGGAGGGTGGCAAATTTACCGGACATGTCTTCAATGAGATGAAGGTGGGGGATGTTCTGCAACTAGAGGGGCCATACGGCAATTTTTATCTGCGCGAAGACAGTCAGAAACCCATTATCTTCATGTCGGGCGGATGTGGCTTCGGCTCTATCAAGGGCATTGTGGAGTATGCCTTCAAGGTGGGTGTAACACGGCCCATGACGCTGTACTGGGGAGCCAAGATACCAGAGGACCTGTATTCGGATTTGCCGGAGAAATGGCAGCAGGAACATGACAATTTCAAATTTATCCCCGTCTTGTCCGAGTCAAAACCGGAGCATGGTTGGCAGGGCAGAGTCGGGCTGGTGCACGAGGTTGTGCTGCAGGACCATGAAAGATTGGACGAATATCAGGTGTATACCTGCGGTTCAACAGGGATGGTCGAGGCGAGCCGTGCGCCATTCATCACCAAAGGGTTGCCGGAAGATCAGTATTTTTCCGATGCTTTTGTTGTTACTTCTTACCAGCCTGATACCAGCAAAATGTCAGGATCAACAGGGGAGGTGAATCATGATTAAGCCTGTGCAATATATTGGCCAAGGATTGGTCTATGCACTGTTTGCGGTGACGATAGGTTATTTCTCCTCCTTTCCTACGTACACCAATCTTCTGGCAGACGAAACATTGATCAAATTAAGTTTTAGTCATGCTGGACAACTCAAGGAGGCATGCCGGGAGCGTACTCCGGATGAGATCGCCAAGTTGCCCATGTACCAGCGCAAAGCAACAACGATCTGCCCAAGTCGAGAGCGTGCCGATGTAGTGGTCGAACTGGAAATGGATGGAGTGCAGCTTTACCATGTGATAATGAAGCCGAACGGGTTCGCACATAGCGGGACTTCAAATATTTATCGGCGTATTCCCTTAAAGGCGGGAGTGCACACGTTGAGGGCTCGTCTGAAAGACCATGTAGGCGAGGAATACAATTATGTGCACGAGGAAACGGTTAATCTCGCACCGGGTCGCATCATGGTGATTGATTTTAATTCGGCAACAGGCGGGTTTATTTTCAAAAACAAAAACGCCTCTTTAAACAAAAATATCACTCAAGGATAAGGCATGGCTTCATTGCAAGAGCAGGCAGAAGTAGATCGGAACAATACAGATACAATCGGAGAGCAAGGCGCGGCAAGGTTCACGCTATCCATGCCTTCAGAGGCCAGTCGCAGGCTGGCTGCAGGGTGGTTGAAACTGGGGATAGCCTCACTGGTCGGGGCGGGAATTTTTGCCATCCTGCTGGTGCTTTCGCGCACGCCGTATGTCCAGGATATCTTTCCGTGGGTGGATTTCTTTCACTCTGCACTGGTCGTGCATGTGGACCTGTCTGTATTGCTGTGGTTCATGGCGTTTGCAGGTGTATTGTGGAGCCTGAATTCCTCGCCCCAGTTTATACGGTTCGGCTGGCTTGCTCTAATCCTGGCCTGGATAGGTGCCATCGCAATCGTTCTGTCTCCTTTTGTGGATGCAGGCAAACCATTGATGAGTAATTATGTGCCGGTGATTGAGGGCCCCGTGTTCTTTACCGGACTGATCACTTTTACCTGCGGCGTTATGATATTGGTGTTGCGCAGCCTGATTGCTGTGCCCGCATCCGAACGCTGGCGTGGTGGCGAAGGTTCGATCCGGATCGGATTTTACTCCGCCGCCATTACCACTTTGTTTGCACTGGCGGCTTTTATCTGGTCTTTGATGCTGATCCCTGATTCGTACGACAGTACGCAGTACTACGATCTGGTTTTCTGGGGTGGCGGACACGTGTTGCAATTCACTTATCTGCTGCTGATGCTGGCCGGCTGGATGTGGCTGGCAGATGCCTGTGATGCCCGGATTCCACTGTCTGCACGGGTTGCGACCGCGTTCCTGTTGCTCGGACTGATCCCCGTGTTTTACGTTCCGGTGATCTACCTGTCGTTTTCAGGAATGATGGGAGACTACGTAGAGCAATTCACGCAACTGATGAAAGTAGGCGGGGCTTTTGCGCCGGTGCCGATCGGTGTGGCGGTTCTTATAGGTCTTCTGTCCGTCAAGCGTTTTGCCGCATCAGATCCTTGGCGGGCGGCGCTATATAGCTCGATCTCCCTGTTTGCACTGGGAGCGGGCATCAGTCTGCTGATCCAGGATAGCAATACGATCATTACCGCGCATTATCATGGAACAGGCGGTGCAATCAGTCTGGCCTTCATGGGACTTACTTTGTACCTGTTGCCGCGCCTTGGCTATCGTGAGCCAAACCACAAGTGGTCGGTGTTGATTCCTTATGTCTATGGGGCAGGACAGTTATTGCATATCCTCGGTCTGCTGTGGTCCGGCGGTTACGGTGTGCAACGCAAGGTTGCAGGTGCTGACCAAGCTTTGCACGGATTCGCGCAGACGGCGGGTATGGGTCTGATGGGGCTGGGGGGATTGATTGCCGTGATTGGCGGCATCATGTTTCTGGTAGTCGTCTTCAAGTCCATGCGGCGAGCCGGATAGAAATTACCCGGCGAATCCCGCTTAACTGTGAGAATGCTTCATCGATTCTCCCATCAAAGCCGAAATATCATTCGGTTGGTGCCAGCAAGAAGGTGTTGAGCAACCCGAACGTGATAAGAACCATTGCCATCATGATGAAGAAAAAAACGAGGCTGCGGTACGGGAAGCGTTTTCCGCGTTTAATTTCCATTCGTTCCAGTATCCAGTTTGATAACAGATAGAGCGCTCCCGCGATCAGGGTATAGTAAATAATTTCCAATTCTTTATCTCCACTGATGTAAATTTGATTCGGGTCGAAATTGTGATTCCAACACCAGATGCACAAAAATTTCTGCCGCGCATTATATGCGATATTGGCGCGGGAAGTAACGATGCGGGGAAACTGCATTGAGCGACAGCAGCCATTTATCTATTGCGCACAAAAGCCTGCTTGGGGTGGAAAACCTCCTGAACAAGGTGTTCGGCAATGAGCTCAATCCCTTCTATCATTTGGGGGCGCTGGGATTCTATTTTTTTTGGGTGGTTTTAGTAAGCGGCGCGTACATCTACGCCTTTTACAAAACCGGAATAGAACTATCCCAACCCTCGGTCGAGTACTACACCAACGAACAGTGGTATCTGGGCGGCATCATGCGCAGCCTGCACCGCTATGCTTCGGATGCGCTGGTGCTGGTCATGTTCCTTCATCTGCTGCGCGAATACATTCTCGGACGCTTTCGCGGTGCGCGCTGGTTTGCCTGGGTTACCGGTGTAGTTCTTGTCTGGATGATTCTCACAGCAGGCATTAACGGTTACTGGATGGTGTGGGACAAGCTGGCGCAATTCAGCGTTGTGGCCGCTGTTGAATGGTTCGATTGGCTGCCGATATTCAGCGAGCCGATGGCGCGTACCTTTATCACCTATGAGGCGTTGAACGACCGGTTTTTCACGTTGATCTCGTTTGCACATGTGACCATCCCGCTACTGATCCTGTTCATGATGTGGATACACATCATGCGCATCAGCTACCCCGTGGTAAATCCAAAGAAGAGATTGGCGGTTGGAATGCTGTTGATGCTGCTTGCCCTGTCATTGCTTATGCCGGTACAGAGCCAAGGGATGGCTGATATGGCGGTCGAGCCGGTCAATCTGCAGATTGACTGGTTCTATTTGTGGGTTTTTCCGCTGCTCGGTGTCTGGTCAGCGGGTCAGGTTTGGGCGTTGGTATTCGGCCTTACCCTGCTGCTCTGTGTGCTGCCGTGGTTGCCCACAAAAGTAAGGCAGATTCCGGTGGCCGAGGTGAATCTGGAAGATTGTAGCGGGTGTCGCCTTTGCGTAGCTGACTGTCCCTATGAGGCGGTGGTAATGCGGCCACGCAGTGACGGCATGAACTTTCAGGAAGAGGCGGTGGTATTGGCGGATCGCTGTGTCAGTTGCGGGATCTGTGCGGGTGCATGTCCCTCGTCAAATCCATTCAGAGGGGAAGATCAATACATCAGCGGTATCGAAATGCCTTCCTTGCCGATGTTGGCACTGCGCGCCACGCTATCCGAGAATATTGCCGCCTTGAAAGGTGAGCTGCGGATCGTGGTCTTCGGCTGCGACAATGCGGCACAGGTCAAGGCCTTGCGTAGTGACAGCGTGGCTGTGTTAAGTTTGCCCTGTATATCCATGTTGCCTCCCACCTTTATTGAATATGCGCTGCGGGACGGTCACATCGATGGAGTCTTGGTAACAGGGTGCAGGGAGGGTGATTGCCTCCATCGATTGGGTGTATCCTGGATCACAAAACGAATGGCGGCTGAAAGGGAGCCCCGCTTGCGCGGCCGTGCAAAACGGGAGCGGATCCGGGAGTGTTGGGCTGCGGCCACGGATATGGACAGATTGCAACGGGAAATGGAAATATTTCGTGCTGATCTTTCCAAGTTACCTCCGCTACGCTGAAGTGCTGCGGAGGAGCCGCTCCTGAAATTATTTTCCTGTGCTCCAGGCCGGCGCGGCGTACTCATAGATGTAATCGACTGCCGCTTTTACCTCGGCTTCAGAAAGTTTTGCATTTGAACCACGGGAAGGCATGGAGCCCTTCTCGCCCCTGTATCCAACCAGGGCGCGTTTGTAGAGTAATTCCTTTCCCTGATCGAGCCGGGGCTGCCAGTCATCTACATTTCCCATCCGGGGCGCGCCTCTCAATCCGGACTGATGGCAAATACTGCATGTGCTTTTGTACACACGCTCACCCAACGCCAGCGTTGCTGCATCCGGTACGATCTCCGTAGTTGGTGATGCGGACTGAGTCCGCACGAACGTGGTGTCCGATAGCTTGGAAGTGCCGCTACTGGAGGGAGTATTAGCGGGCACACTACCGGATTTGTCCTGCTTGCTATCGCATGCGGTAAGAGCTGCGAGGGACAACAGGGACAGCAGGATGATTTTTTTCATGGCACGAGATTCCACTGGTTTGATTGTTCTATCTTTCGACCGACATGCTACTTGTTCCATTCTGAAAATCAATAAGCCTGTTCAAGTCAACAGCAACAACCCCGCTCATCGCACTGCCCTTTCTACTTGAACATCGCGCGATGTTCGATGATAATCCCGCGTTCTCTGCAGGGGAGCCTCTGCAATCACTTCCGGATACGTACTATGAAAAAACTTAACAAGAACATCAATGTGTTTAAAGGTTTTGTCGATGCTCATAAAAGCACAGCCGTGCTGTTGCTGTGTTCGCTGGGAATTGCCGGTTGTGGTGATGCACTTACACCCAAGCCGTTTGTGTTTGATATGACGCGCATCAATCAGGATGGCAGCGTGAACGACGGCAAGGACTATGCAACAAAGCCTTGGGCATGTGTGCAGGACAATCAGTCAGGTTTGATATGGGAAGTTAAAACGATCGAAGCTGGCTTGCAAAATATAGACAACACTTATAGTTGGTACGATTCGGATCAGATGACCAATGGCGGATGGGCTGGCAAAGTGAATGGTGGCGTGTGCTCGGGTAGTGCGTGTGATACCGAATCCTACATCAAGACATTCAACGCAAAAAAACTTTGTGGCTATGCCGATTGGTATCTTCCAAGTCGCTATGAATTGAATACCATTGTTGACACCAGCGTTTTTTATCCCGGCCCAACACTCCCATCAGCCTATTTCCCAGAGTCCAAGGCGGGTAGCTACTGGACGGATACAACCTTCAAGACTCGCCGTGCCAGTGCTTGGGTCTGGCGCTTTGACCATGGCAGCGATTACGTTGAAGAAAAGAGCGCGGCATTGAAGGTCAGACTAACGCGCCCCGCCGCAAAGCCAGTTGCAAAGTAGGTTGCATAATTAACCACCATTAGCCGCCATGTCATCAGTTGTTTGTCAAAGCAGAGCTGATAGCGTTTCGGCGGTAGGGCAGTGAGGTTAGTGACGTAACCTGTAATTCAAAATAGTCAGCAACAGCAATAGAAGTGCAGCAATGCCGTTATGTATTACTGCCAGTAACAATGGGAGCTGCAGGAAGATGGTGGCGATGCCGACCATAAGCTGTAACGTGACCAGAATCAGAAGCCAACGCGCGGTCTTGTGCAGGCTGGCCAAACGCATGGCGGAGAATGCAACCCATACGATCACCGCAAAAACAACAAAGGCAAATGTGCGATGTGTCCAGTGAATGGCTGTTAAGGCATCAAAAGGCAAATATTCGCCGTGTACTGTCATGCCCAAATCACGCCATATGGAGAAACCGTGGTTAAAGTCCATCGGGGGCAATAATGTTCCATTGCACAGCGGAAAGTCGGTACAGGCCAGTGCCGCATAGTTGGTGCTCACCCATCCTCCCAGTCCGATTTGAATTGCCAGTAATACGGTAGCCAACACAGCAGGCAAGCGTAAGTCTGAAGCTGTGGATTCGGTCATGGCGGGTTGATTGCTCTGCCGTGCACCGAACCATGCCAGAAATGCAAGCAATGCCATACCCAGTAGTAAATGGATAGTCACGATGATTGGTTGCAGTAGCATGGTGACAGTCCACGCACCAAAAGCTCCCTGCAGGCAGACGAACAGGAACAGGAAAGTTGGAAATGCGGGTGAGAACCTTGTTTCTGTTCGCTTGGATTGTAGCCATCTCCGCCATGAAATTATCATCATCCCAACAATGAGTACACCGATGGCCATTGCGAAGTAACGGTGAATCATTTCAATCCATGCTTTTACAACTGTCACAGGCCCCGTTGGCATCGCGGCTTCAGCGGCGCTGATATCCGCATGCGCCTTTATTGGGTCTGCGTGACCGTAACAGCCAGGCCAATCGGGACATCCAAGGCCGGAATCAGTCAGTCGCGTAAAAGCACCAAACATGATCAAGTCAAATGTAAGGAATAAGGTGATCCACACCAGTTTGCGGTATTTATCCGGATCGCGGGATGCCCAGACGATGGAAATAGGCAGCATAGCGACGATCATGCCGATGATTGCAAGCTGGATGAGCATGTTAATTGTTCCTGTGGTTAAGTATGGCGGTTCAGGTTCTGTGGGGGGGTCTGAAGTTCTCAGATTTGGTTGCTGTCGGTTGCCGGGATTTTTCAACAATGAGTGAATCCGTATAATGTAACGGCGCGATGCGGATTGTAGATCATTTCAATTCGGCGGAACATACGCCGGCTCAGACATTAGGAGCTTGGCAAGAGATTCTTCCATGCGATAAATTGCGACCGGCCAACGTGTAGGATTGAGACCATGAAAATTGCTATCAGAAAAAATGTAGTCAGCCTCGCCTCATTTTCATTGTTGTTGGCAAGTCTCGCTGCATTTCAAGTTGCGGTGGCCGCTGATGCGTACCCTGCAGACCTTGCACCAGGTTCGAGGTATTACTTTGACAGTTTTAATCCACAGTCAAAACCGTGGTCACCGGGACAGCCGTTGAACATTGAAGAGGTGTTCAAAAATTATCAGTACGTCGAAATTGTTACGGGAGATGATGGCAAGTTGATTACGGTCAATCAATACATTCAGGGCGGCATGCGGGAATCGGCGCGCTATCGGATTATGCCGGATGGAGTTCTTGTAAAAGAAGAGTGATTCGGGCACAGACGCATGCCGTGGATGTTTTAGCACCTGAGAAATTTGCCGATTTATACGTTATACCCGACTGAAATCGGCGGGTATGACGGGTGATTAAGGCCTGTGTAATGGACTGAATTTATGTGGATTGTTGGTGTCGCCGCCGTGGTGGTAACTGCTCATTCATTTTGAGTCGCGTCGTGCCCTTGACAGCCATATTGTTATGGGATAACTTCGAAACATGCATGAACAGCACATGTTTATGCATTAGTTTTTTTCAGAGCTTCTAAATTTTTTTCAGGGCTTCTAAACTTTCTCAGGGGGATGTTATGAAATCGTTTTTCGTAGGTGCTGTCGTGGTAGCGGGTTTGTCTTTCTCAGTAAATTCTTTGGCTGCGGATATGCCGGCAGCAACAAAAACTTACAACTGCTTGGGATGTCATTCAATTGAGAAAAAGGTGGTTGGGCCCGCTTGGAAAGATGTTGCTGCAAAGTATAAGGGCGACGCCGGTGCAAGAGATAAATTGATCGAAAAGATGATGAAGGGCGGTAAGGGCGCATGGGGCCCCATGCCGATGCCTGCAAGTCCAAAGATGAGCAAGGAAGAGAGTGCACAGCTTGTGGACTTTGTCTTGGCCTTG
>Ga0172380_10002296_pt1 | contig 30036 bp, 25 predicted proteins | sample Leawe162metaG_FD_119747 | JGI IMG/M metagenome (GOLD analysis project Ga0172380, IMG submission 119747) | Leachate microbial communities from a municipal landfill in Southern Ontario, Canada - Leachate well 162 metaG | ecosystem: Engineered > Solid waste > Landfill > Unclassified | place... | reverse complement strand
GCCGGCCTGCTGAGGCTGGAACTGGGCAAGTATCTGGAAATGAATCCGCGGCTTGAAACGGCGATCTGCCAGGTCTATGCCATCGCTGCGGTCCATGGCCTGCAAAGCGCCGGGCCCGAAGAGGCTATCCTCCTCTCCGATACGGTGAGAGAAATCTGCCATGGAGTTCAGGAACAATTCCAGCGCCCGGTCGTTTTCCGGGTTGAAGATGACCGGCCCGGCTTCGCGCCAGTTCAGCTCGACAAGGATGAGGCGGTTGCCGTTGCCCTGGTGCTGAATGAGCTGATTCTCAACGCGGTCAAGCATACGCCCCAGGGCGGCGTCGATCCGGTGGTGGAATTGTGGACCGATGGCTGTCGTGCCCGGGTTTCCATCCACAATAGCCTGGCCGGGGAAGAAGACTTCGATTTCGCCAGCAGCAGGGGCGTCAATACCGGCCTGCGCCTGGTGCGTTCGCTGCTGCCGAAGCAGGGGGCTGAATTACGCTATGAAAAAGACGGGGAAAATTTCATGGTGACCCGTCTGGTCCTGACAGCGCAGGTCGTTGAAGCGGTACGCCAGGGAAACTCTGAATAAGCCTGAAAACCATATTCCACCGCAAAGGGCGCAAAGTCTCATGTAGGTTGGGTTAGGCGCGGTTTTTGCGCCGTAACCCAACAAACCCGAACATCAAGAACAGGTTTTGAAGTTTGGGTTTGTTGGGTTACGCGATAAGGCCGCTAACCCAACCTACATGGGACTTTAAGCCTCCCCTGACAAGGGGAGGTTTGGAGGGGTTTGTTTGCGAAGATTCATGTGCTACATGGCACTAGTCCTCGCTGAAATCCAGAATCACTGACCCGTCCGGCCCCCAGTTGACCTGGGTGATGCCCGGTTCCTGTTCCTCCAGGCGCTTGCGTTCGAGTTCCTGGGCTGTCATCGCGCCTTTCTCGACGCGCGCCTTGTCGGCGAGATGCAGGTTTTCCAGCATCAGGTTGCGGTAAGCCAGTGCCTGGGCAATGCTCGACACCAGCTCGTAATCGTTCCACGGCTTGTTGAGGAAGCGGTAAATCTGCGCCTCGTTGATGGCGCCGATCACGGCGTTGAGGTCGGCGTAGCCGGACAGGATCAGGCGCGCGGCATGGGGCTGGATCTCCTTGAATTCCCTGAGGAAGGCAACGCCATCCTTGCCGGGCATGCGGTAATCCGATAGCACCAGGTCCACCGCGTTGTGCTGCGCGTAATTCAGGGCCTCGGCGGCGGAGGTGAAGATCTCCACTTTGACCGGGTATTCCACGCCTTCGTATATGCACGGCGTGTTGATCAGTAAGCGGCGCAATGCCTTGAGTATGTTTTCCTCGTCATCCACCAGCATGATGCGATACATATTCAATCTCCTTTTTTGGTGCTGATGTGGAGCGTCAGGGCGCGGCCTGACGATCGCTCGAAATTGCGGATCTGCTCGATGATGACCTCGGTCAGCACGAAATCACGCGAGAGCAGCATGATGCCCTCGGAGGTGACCAGGTCGCGCGACAGACTCATGCCCGGCTTGAGCAGGGAGGGCTTGATCTCGATTTCGGCCGTGGCGGATTTGACCTGCCCGCCCATCATGGGGGCGAACACGTCCACCACTTCGGGGTCATAGCGCTTGCCGCGGCCCTCGACAATATAGGTCACGGCTTCGCTCTGTGTCAGCCGTTTGCTGAGCAGGGTGCCGATCTGCACGGCATCGTAATCATTCGCCAGCGCCAGAATACGCGCGCCGGCGGGAATCGCCAGGCCGGACAGGCCGTCCGGAAAACCCATGCCGTCCCAGCGCTCGTGGTGAGACCTGATCAGCCTGGCCGCGCCGTGCAACTGCTCAAGGCCCATGAGCGCCGCCTGGCCCGTCGCGGGGTGGCGCAGCACTTCATCGCGCTCTTCCCCGGCCAGGGTGACGAAGGGTTTGGTCAGCACCTTGTCGGGCAGGCCGATCTTGCCGATATCATGCAGCAGGGCGGCGGCGAAAATGTCATTGACTTCGCTGTCGGAGAGATTCATGCGCTTGGCCAGGGTGCGCGCCAGGTCGGCCACGCGCCTGGAATGTCCGGCCAGGCTGCGCTCCCTGAGCTCGATCAGGTTGGAAAAGACCTTGAGCGAGGTGATGAAGTTTTCCTTCAGCATCTTGTTGGCCAGCTCGAGAAACCCCATGGTCTGGCGGACTTCCTGGGTACGTTCCTGCACCTTGGCTTCCAGATTGGCATTCAGCTCCTTGAGTTCCTCGTTCTGGCGCAGCGCCAGTTCTTCCAGCCGCAGTTTTTCACGCTCGAGGTTCTTCAGTTCCAGGGCCTGCTTCACCAGCAGAACGATGTCGTCGTCGTTCCACGGCTTGGCGACATAGCGGTATATCTCACCCTTGTTGATGGCGGCAATGGTGGAGCTCACGTCGGCATAGCCGGTCAGCAGGATGCGCATGGTGTCGGGCCACTTCTGGCGCACCTGTTCGAGGAACTGGGCGCCGTCCATATTGGGCATGCGCATGTCCGAGATCACCAGGTCCACCGGCTCGCGTTCGAGCACCTCCAGGCCGGGTGCACCGCCTTCAGCGGTATGTATCTTGTAGCCATGGGGGCGGAACAGGCGGCGCAAGGCGCTGAGAATATTGGGTTCGTCATCCACGAACAGCAAGGTGGCGGAAGAGGATGGCTGGTCCGGGCTGGGCTGTATATCACTCATGAGGCTTTCTCTGCTTGTTTCACCGGCAGCCGGACACGGAATGTCGTGCCCACGCCGGGCGTGCTCTCCACCTGGATGAGCCCATGGTGGTTCGTCACGATACCATAGGATAGCGACAATCCAAGTCCGGTGCCTTTTCCGACCGGCTTGGTGGTGAAGAAAGGTTCAAAAATGCGCTTGAGATTCGCCGCATCAATCCCCTTGCCGGTGTCGGTGACTTCCACCCCCACCTGATCACCTTCCTGGCCGGTACGGATGGTGATGGTGCCGCGGTTTTCGATGGCATGGCCCGCGTTGACCAGCAGATTCATGAACACCTGGTTCAACTGCGAGGGGATGCATTCGACTTCGGGCAATACGCCGTATTCCTTGACCACTTCCGCCTTGTACTTGAGTTCGTTCCACACGATGTTGAGCGTGCTGTCCAGGCCCTTATGCAAATCGCTCCACTGCCATTCCGCCTCATCCACATGGGAGAAATCCTTGAGGTCCTGCACGATCTTTTTCACCCGGACAATGCCTTCCTTGGACTCGTGCATGAGGGAGGGAATGTCCTCCTTGAGGAAGGGAAGATCGAGGGAGTCCTTGTAGGCCCTGATCCTGGAGAGGCTGGCGCTGTTGGGCGGGAATTCGCCCTCGGCGCTTTCGAACAGGTCGAGCATGGAAAACAGGTCGTGAATGTATTTTTCCAGCGTACCGAAGTTGGAATACACATAACCGATCGGATTGTTGATCTCGTGCGCCACGCCCGCCGCCAGCTGGCCGATGGAAGCCATCTTCTCGGATTGCAGCAACTGGCCCTGGGCCTCCTGCAGTTTCGTGATCAGATTCTGCTGCTCCGCCCGTTCCCGGGACAGGGCCTGATTGGTGTCGCGCAGGCTGGCCATCAGTTCGCCCCGCTCCAGGATATGCTCCACTTCGCGCGCGACCATCTCCACCAGCATTTCGTCCTGATCCGTGAAAGGTACCCCGCCGTCCTTGTCCGTCAGGTAAATCACGCCCCGGGTCACGCCGCTGACATTGAGCGGCATCCCCAGCAGGCTGTTCATCGGCGGGTGGCCGGGCGGGAAGCCGCAGGAGCGCGGGTCATCGGCAATGCGGTTGATGCGCGTGATGGTGTTTTCTCGGTAAAACGCCTGGAGCAGGCCCTTGCCCACCGGATAGGGGCCGATTTTCTGCCGCTCTTCCTCGGAGATGCCTTCGGTCAGGAATTGCTGTAGCTTGCCGCCTGCGTCGAAGCGGCCGATCGCGCCGTATTTCGCGCCGGTCAGGGACATCGCGTCGCTCAGAACGCTGTGGTAAAAGGCATCCGGATCGCCGCTGCCGGAAAAGCTCGCATCGGCATGCCGCACCTGTTCCATGGTGTCGTGGTAGAGCACCATGCGCACATTCGCCTCCGCCAGCGAGTCCATCTTCTGTTCGTTGTCCAGTTCCGCCTGCCTGAGCTGGGCATGCGTCTTTTCCAGGTCGCGGCTGGCTGCCTGCAATGCCACAAAGCTGGATTTGAGCTCGTCGTGCGCCTGCATGAGCTCACTGGTGTCACGTATCGAGGCGATGAACAGGCGCCTGCCGTCCAGCTGCATTTCACCCAGCGTCATTTCCATGGGGAACACCGAACCATCCTTGCGCAAACCCCGCAGCTCGCGCGGGCCGTGGCCGATCACCCGGGCCAGGCCGCTGTCCAGATACCTGCGCATGCCTTCATCATGCTTGCTGCGGTCAGATTCCGGCATCAGCATGTTGACATTTCTGCCGATGACCTCGGCTGCGGAATAACCAAAAATCCGGGCGGCGGCATAATTGCATGATTCGATCACACCCTCCTCATCGGTGGTTACAATCCCGTCCGCCGTGTTGTCCAGAATGCCATGCACCCGCGTTCTGGCATTCACCACCTCGCGCAGCAGCGGCCCCATCCGCCAGCGCAGCAGGGCAAAACCGAGCGCCAGCAGCGCGGCGAGGAAAAGAACGATCCACAGCAAATTCCCGCGGATCGGCTGCAGCAACTCGTTCCGGTCGATTTTCACCACCATCCCCAGCCCGCTGTCGCCCACCGGGCTGTAGGCGTCGAATACTTCATGGCCACGATAGTCGAGCGTGGTGTTCACCCCGCTTTTCCCCTCTATGGCCAGGCTCAGGGGCAACCACTCGCCAGCTATGCTGCGCGGACTATCGAAAGGCTGCGGGCGGTGACGGGTGGGAAAGCAGCGCATCTGCCCGGCCGACAGGGCCGCGCAGAGCGCAATCTCCCCGGTTTTGCCGCTGCCGCGGTAATCAAGAAAGCTGGCGGTGAGGGTGGTCAGCGGGTGCTCCGTCCTGACTGTCCCGATTTTTGCCCCATTCTGCTGCATCGTCGCGGCCAGGCCGAGGTAAAAACCGTCATGCCAGATCAGGGTCGCGTTTTCCGGGTGGCGCAGGATTACGCTGAACGGCTGGCGCAGAAATTCCCCGTTCATGGCCACCAGCTCGCCGCGCGCGTCGTACAACGCCAGCGCCGAAAGCTTCTGGTCGCGACGAACGGCATCCAGCACCACGCCGATTTCGCGCCGGGTTTCCTCATCCGCCGAGCCGGTGTTTATTGCCGCCATCATCCTGCCGAGATGCGGCCGCCGGTTGGCGATGCCATCGGCGATGGCAATGCCGCTATCGATTTCGTGGTGGAACAATACTGCCCGGTCGTTGAGCGTGCGCTCCAGGCCGTTTTCCAGCTTGGCCCTTAACTGCTGCGCCAGTACGGCGAACAGGATGGCCCCGGTGACCAGCACGGTGAGCACCAGGATTGCGGCGGCCAGCGCGCTGATGCGCCTTTCCTCGCCTTTTTCACCGAAAACGGTATCAAATATCTTTTTCTTGGTTTCAGTCACGGCACGCAAGATCCTCTTGTTTATTCACCCGGCCCTCAAATTCACGGGTAGGAGCGGCGCCCTTGTCCTCGGGTGCTTTGGCCGGGGGCTCGCCGCGATCCCTCGGCTCCGTGAGCGGAGCCGAGGCAATATCGGCCCGGGGGCGGGCCTCCAACATCCCCGGATATTCAAGGGCCGGATCAATCGCTTTCCTGTTTTACGGCCTGCCGCAGCGGCAGCCATACGCGGAAGGTCGTCCCCTGGCACGGCGTGCTGTCCACCTCGATCTGGCCGTGGTGTTTTTTCACGATGCCATAGGACAGGGACAAGCCCAGCCCGGTGCCCTTGCCCACCGGTTTAGTGGTGAAAAAGGGATCGAAGATGCGGTTGAGATGTTCAGGCGCAATGCCCTTGCCGCTGTCGGCCACTTCCACCCACACCTGTTCGCCCGCCTGGCCGGTGCGCAGGGTGATGGTGCTGTGGTTCTCGATGGCGTGCGCGGCATTGACCATGAGGTTCATGAATACCTGGTTGAGCTGCGAGGGCAAGCACTCGATTTCCGGCAGATTGCCATATTCCTTGACCACTTCGGCCTTGTACTTGAGCTCGTTCCACACGATGTTTAGCGTGCTCTCCAGCCCCTGATGCAGATCGGTGATTTGCCATTCGGACTGGTCCACGTGGGAAAAGGTTTTCAGGTCGAGGACGATTTTCTTGACCCGCTCCAGCCCTTCCTTCGATTCCGCCAGGAGGTCGTGCAAATCCTCGCGCAGATAGGTGAGGTTGACCTTCTCCTTGAGCGCCCGCAATGCCAGCAGTTCCGGCGCATCACCGGAGAGGGTGCCATCGAGCTGCTCGTAGGCATCGAGCAGGGACAGCAGATCGTTCACATAGCGCCCCAGGGCGCTGATGTTGGAAGCCACATAACCGACCGGATTGTTGATTTCATGCGCCACCCCGGCGGCAAGCTGGCCGATGGAAGCCATTTTTTCCGCCTGCAGCAACTGGCCCTGCGCCTCCTCCAGTTTCTGGTTGCTTGCCTGCAACTCCGCAATGCGCCGCTGCTGATCGAGCTGCAGCTGGATATTTTCCAGTGCCAGGCTGGCAAGATTGAGCACGGCGGTGCCCTGTTCGCGGTCGCTGTCGCCAAAGGCCGTTTTGTCCGCCGGGCGGTTCACGCTCAGGGCGCCAATCACCCGTTCGCGCAGCTTGAGCGGCCAGCACAAGGCCGAGCTTGGCGCTGCCTGCTCGCGCCGGCGCTGGATGCCCGGATATTTCTGCGGGTCGAGATCGCCATTGATCAGGAGCGGCTGGCCCTGCTGGGCAACCCAGCCCAGCACGCCGCTGCCCAGGGGAACCGTGCCGCCGATCACGCCCGGCGGCAATTCCATCCCGGCGACAATGGTGAGCATCGACTGGTCCTCGTTCAACAAGGCCAGCGAGCCGCTGCGGGCATCGAAACCGGCAACGATGTGGGCCAGCAGTTGCTGATAGATTTCGTCCGGTTTTTCCAGCAGCAGCGGGGATTGCCCGAGGCGATACAGGTCGTAGATCCACGACAGTTTGGTCATGCGGTCGAGCGCCATGGAATCTCCTCAGGCCAGCATCTGATTTTTGGCGGCTTCCACCTGCTCCGGCTGCGGCAGGCATTTTTCCAGCCGCTCCCGGTCCAGCTTCAAGGCATTGCTCAGGGCGGGTGGAATATGCGCGAACCATTGGTCCGCCGGCACTTGTTCTTCGCCCAGCCGCGCCAGTATCGCGGCGGCCTGCACGATGCCCGTCAGCAGCTGGAACGGCTGGTATTCGGGCTGGTAGTGGCGGCGAATCGCCTCCTCGATGACGGGCGGAAATTTCCAGCGGCGCGCCACCTCGGCGCCGAGTTCGGCATGATCGAAGCCCAGGGCGGCGCGCTCGGCCTAGATCAGGCCGTTTTCGCCCGCCTCCGTGGCCTGCCACAAGGCGGCGAAGCGCTCGTGGTCGCATACGTCCAGCACCATGATGCCGATGTCGTGCAGCAATCCGGCGGAGAAGGCCGTTTCGCTATCCTGGCGCAGGCATTTGGCCACGGCCCGGGCGTAGGTGGCGGTGTCCAGACTGCGCTGCCAGTGCCGCCTGTGGTCCACGCAGGCCGGGCTGGCGGTTGCGAAGGCATCGATGATGCCAGCGGACAGCACCAGGCTGCGCACCGTGCTGAAACCCAGTACCACCACGGCTTCCTGGATCGAGCCCACCTGGCGCGGCAGGCCGTAGAAGGCCGAATTGGCGACGCGCAACACCTTGGCGGTGAGCGCCTGATCCTGGCCGATTTTCTGCGCCAGATGCTGGCTGTCGAGCTCGGGATTGTCGAAGTTGCTGATCAGCTCCTGCACCACGGCGGGAATGGACGGCAACTGATGCAGATTGTTGAGAATTTCATTCATCGTGTTCTACCTGTTAAATTTCCGGGATGTAGGTCGGGCTTCAGCCCGAAATGTCGGGCTGAAGCCCGACCTACAGTCTCAAGTTGACTGCTCTGGTTGCTGCTGTGGCGAGAATGCCAGCACCATGCCCTGGGAATGGGACAGGCGGCCCATCGTGGTTTGCCAGCAGTGCATGGAGGTGCCGTCGGGCAGGGTAACGATGGCGTCCCCCGTGCAGGCCTGCAGCTCGGGTGGAATCAGCGCCTGGGCGGCCTCTCCCAGCAGCGCTTGCTCCCCGCCGCGGCCGAGCAGGTGATGGGCCATGGAATTGGCCACTACGATCACGCCTTCGTTGTCGATGCCGATCACGGCGACCGGCAGGGCTTCCAGAATCTCCTGCGAAACCTGCAGCATTTTCAGGTTGCGCGTCAGCTCGCGCGTTTTTTCCACCACGCGCTGTTCCATCTCGTTGTTGAGGCGGTGGTTCTCGCGCTTCATCTCGTAGCGCTGGAAGGCTTCCTCGATGTTGGCGCGCAGCAGCTCGTCCTCCCAGGGCTTGGTGAGGAACTTGTAGATGGCGCCCCGGTTGATGGCGTCCGTGATCGAATTCAGCTCGGTATAGCCGGAGAGCACGATGCGTATCGTGTCCGGGTAGCGGTCACGCACCTGCATGAGAAATTCCGAGCCGGTCATTTCCGGCATGCGCTGGTCGGAGACGATCACCCCGACTTCATTCTGCGCCAGCAGCTCCAGTCCTTCCTTGCCGCTGCCGGCGCGCAGGATGTGGTAGCCAAGCGGGCGCAGCAGCCGGGTCAGGGCGGAGAGGATGTTGGCCTCGTCGTCCACCAGCAGAATGGTGCGTTCCGGTTTTCCGGGCGTGACATTGATCATTTTATCTTTTCTCCGTTGTGCTCAGCGTTCTGCATTCCTGCTGTCTGCATTTTATCCTGCTTGGCCTCGTGGACCACGAAAGCTTCATGAATCTGCGCGCGTATCTGATCATCTTCCCAGGGCTTGCTGAGAAACCTGAAAATGGCGCCGCGGTTGATGGCCTCGGTCACCAGCGCCAGATCGGTATAGCCGGACAGCACGATGCGAATGGTGTCCGGATACATTTCCTTGACCCGGCAGAGAAATTCGGTGCCCTTCATGCCCGGCATGCGCTGGTCGGAAACAATCACCTGCACCTCGTTGAGCGCCAGCAGTTCCAGTCCTTCTTCCGCGCTGCTGGCTTTCAGGATGCGATAACCCTGGCCGCGCAGCACACGTTGCAGGGCATTGAGGATGAATGCCTCGTCATCGACCAGCAGCAGGGTGCGCACGCTGGCGGAGGGTTCCGCGCCGTGCGCATCCAGCATGCGCCCCGCGCGCTGCATGGCGGCGAATTCCCCGGCGGGCACCGGGCGGCTGAAAAAGAAGCCCTGCATTCTGTCGCAGCGGTGCCGCCGCAGCAGGCTGAGCTGTGCCTCGGTTTCGACGCCTTCGGCGATCACGCCGAGTTTCAGGCTGTGTGCCAGGGAAATGACGGACAGCGCGATGGCGGCAACATCCGGGTCGGTGGTGATGTCATGCACGAAAGAGCGGTCGATTTTCAGGGTGTCGATCGGGAAGCGCTTGAGATAATTCAGGCTGGAATAGCCGGTGCCGAAATCGTCGAGCGAGACCTTGACGCCGATTTCCTTTAATTGCCGCAGGATGGCGATGGTCTGGTCCGGGTTGCGCATCGCCGCGCTTTCGGTCACTTCCAGATCCAGGCAGCGAGCCTCGACTTCATTCTGGCGCAGCGCCTGTTCGACTACGCGGGACAGGTTTTCCTGCTGGAACTGGCGCGCCGAGACGTTCACGGACAGGACCATGTCCGGCAGCCCCTCGTCCTGCCAGGCCTTGAGCTGGCGGCACGCGGTTTCGATCACCCATTCCCCGATCGGCACGATCAGGCCGGTTTCCTCGGCCAGCGGTATGAAATCGGCGGGGGAGACCATGCCCAGCACCGGGTGGTTCCAGCGGATCAGCGCCTCGGCGCCGATCACGCGCCCGCTTTGCAGATCGGCCTGGGGCTGGTAATGCAGCACCAGTTCGCCCTGCTTCAGGGCGCCGCGCAGGCGGGTTTCGAGTTCAAGCCGTTCGAGCGTGCGGGCGTTGAATTCCGGCGAGTAGAACTGAAAGCTGTTGCGCCCCAGATCCTTGGCGCGGTACATCGCCACGTCCGCGTTTTTCATCAGATCGGCAGCCTGCTCGCCATCCTTGGGGTAGAGCGCCACACCCAGGCTGGCGGTGACGATCATGTCGTGACAATCCAGTTTCATGGGCGTTGCCACGGTCTCGATCAGGTGACGCGCCAGGGTGGCGGCATCGTCCTCGCTCGCCATGTCCGACATCACCACCATGAATTCGTCCCCGCCCAGCCGTGCCACGGTGTCGCCGGGGCGCACGCAGCGCGACAGGCGCCCGCCGACCTCGCGGATCAGGGCGTCGCCACAGGCGTGGCCGAGGGTGTCGTTGACCAGCTTGAAGCGGTCGATGTCGATCATCATGACCGCCACCAGCCGCCCGGCGCGGCGGGCGAACACGATCGCCTGTTCCAGCCGGTCGCCCAGCAGGCTGCGGTTGGCCAGCCCGGTGAGCGCATCGTGGGTAGCCTGGTGTTCGAGCTGCGCCTGATAGTTCAGGCGCTCGCTGGCATCGTTCTGCACGCCGATGAAATGCGTGACCCGGTTCTGCTCATCGCGTACCGGCGCGATCAGCAGCTCGTTCCAGAACATGCTGCCGTCCTTGCGGTAATTGCGCAGCACCGCGCGGCCCTCGCGCTGTTCGCGGATGGCGCTGCGCAATTCGAGAACGTCCGGCTGGTCGCGGTCGCCGTTCTGGAGGAAGCTGCAATTGCGCCCCAGCACTTCTTCCCGGCTGTAGCCGGTAATGCGCTCGAAGGCGGAGTTGACGTAGATCAGCGGGTTGTGCGGCTGGGTCGCGTCGGTGATCAGGATGGCGTTGAAGGTGGAGTCGATGGCGCGCTCCAGCAGGCGCAGTCTTTCCTGCTGCTGCTTGTGCGTGGCTTCAGTCATGGGCCTGCCGCCTGATGGGGAGCCGGATGCGCACCAGGGTTCCCTTGCCGGGCGTGCTTTCCGCCGCGATCCGGCCCTGATGCTGGGCGATGATGTTGAAGGCGGCGGACAGCCCCAGCCCGGTGCCCGTACCCACCGGCCGGGTGGTGAAGCAGGGCTCGAAAATGCGCGGCAGGATGTCCGGCGCGATGCCGCTGCCGCTGTCGCTGATTTCCACCCTCACCTGTTCGCCTTCCTGTCCGGTGCGCACCCGGATGACGCCCTTGCCCTCGATGGACTGGGCGGCATTGAGCAGGATGTTCATGAAGGCCTGGTTCAGTTGCGAGGGCTGGCATTCGATTTCCGGCGTTTCGCCATATTCCCGCACGATTTCGATCTTGCCCGAGATGGCGCCGCGCAATACCTCCAGGGTGCTGTCGAGGCAGCGCGGCAGGGTTTCCCACTGCCAGTTGCTGTCGCCATCGATGTGCGCGAAATCGCGCAGGTTCTGCACGATATCTTTCACCCGCGCGATGCCCGTGCGGCTTTCCCCCAGCAGCAGGGGAATGTCCTGGCGGAGAAAATCCAGGTCGAGTTCCTGCCACAGCGCCTCCAGGCGAGTTGCCTCTTCGCCCCGCGCGCACGCATCCAGGGCGCTGAACAGGTCGCGCAGGTAGCCCTCCAGCGAAGTCAGGTTGGAATACACGAAGCCGATGGGATTGTTGATCTCGTGCGCCACGCCCGCCGCGAGCTGGCCGATGCTGGCCATTTTTTCAGTTTGCACCAGCTGGCTTTGCGCCAGCGCCAGGAGCTGGTTCTTGCGCACCAGATCGCGCTCGATCTGCGCCATTTCCTCGTTCAGTTCGATCACCGAGCGGTTCAGCCGGGACTACTCGCGCACATCGTGCTCGGCCACGAGAAAGAGCCGCTCTCCCTCGCGGTAGACCATGCCATGCACGGAATACACAGCGGAAAGCGGCCCGATATTGAGAATCCCGCGATAAGCCACGCCATCCTCGCTCAGGGTGGCGGCGAGGCGGGAAAAGGGCGGATTGACGAACAGGCCGGAGACGTCCCATTCCCCGGCCGGCATGGCATCGCGTTCGCCCAGCATGAGAAAGCCGCGGTTGGCGTCGAGCAGCACGCCGTTGCCGTCGCATACGGCATACACCAGCGCGCTCAGCTCGCGCAGCGCGTCCTGGATGATGACGGGCGCGGCGTTCACATTGCCTCCTTCAGGCTGTCGCCGGCATGGGCGGCCCACAGGTCCGCGCCCAGCGCTTTCCACAATCCTTCCGCCTGGTTGGTGGCCAGTCCGCCGGCCAGGATGGCGGGGCACTGCGTTCCGAGTTCGGCGCGCAACTGTTCGACCAGCGCGCGGGCGGGCTTGATCTGGCCCGGCAGGGAGAGCGACAGGCCGAGCAGCTCCGGACGCCACTGCGCCACCTGGGCGAGCAGGTCCTTGCCCGGCACATCGGCGCCGAGAAACTGCACTTCCCATCCCGCCACCTCGAAGGCGTCGGACACCATGCGCAGCCCCAGGCTGTGCTGGTTGCCGGGCGCGCAGGCGAACAGCGCCCTGCGATTCAGGGGGGCGGCAAAATCGGCCTGGGCGAAAGCGCGCGCCATCACGGTCTGGGAAATCGCCGTCGCCAGGTGCTCCTGCGCCACGCTGATGCGGTTGTTTTGCCACAGCGCGCCGATTTCATACATCGCCGGCTGGATCACGCCCATGCCTATCTCGACCAGGCTGGTTTGCCGCGCCATCACCTCGAGCACGGTATTCGTCGCACCGGCCCGGTTGCCCGCGAGCAGGGCCTGAAGATAGTCGGCGCTTTGCGGCAGGCTGGGCGGCAGGAGACGCTGGTAGGCGGGGGCTTCGGCCACGCCGGGCGCGCCGGACAATGCCGCGATGCCCGCCTGCAACACGCTGTCCACGGCCGGGAGGTCGGCCGGGAGCAGACGTTCGCGAAAAAACTCCTGCAGCAGATGCAGCGATTCGGCCACGTGCCCGCCCGGCACGCCGCGGCTTTCCAGAACGGCATGCAGCCAGCGCGCGTAGTCGCTGAAGGGCGCGGGGCTGGCGCAGTTCAGGGCGGCGAGCAGGTATTCGAGATGGCGCTGGAGATCATCGCGGCAGGCGTTGCGCCCCTGTTCCCCGAAGCGTTGCAACAGCTCGGGGTGGCGCGCGTAAATCTGCCGGGTCACGGCGGCAACCGCCTCCGCAGCCAGGTTCTCGACCCCGGCCAGGGCTCCGGCTGTGAGCGCGGGGTGATCGAGGCTGATTTTTCCATCCGCCCGCTCATTCGGCCACGAGTTCGAACAGGCGGATGGCCGTGCTTTTCGGCACCAGTTTCAGCCCCTTGGGGATGCCGGCATGGGAGTCGTGGAAAGCATGGCTGCGGTGCCAGGTTTCAAAGTCGGCGGCGGTCCGCCACCAGGTCAGCAGCCAGAATTCGCGCGGCTGGTCGAGCGGGCTGACCACCTCCATGCGGATGAAGCCCGGCACCTGGTCCACCTGGTGCGGGCGCTGCATGAAAGCTGTCCGTACTTCATCGGCCATGTCGCTGGCCAGGGTGAAATGGCTCGTGGCAAGAATCATTACGGCTGTCCTGAAATTATGCGCTGGAACCACGGGGGCTGGGTGGTCACAGTGAATAGCCACGGGGATGGGGTGGCTGGGTTTTGTGTCAATATATACCATTTTTCGCTGCGGCAAATAGCCGCATGAGAAAATGGGCGGGGTTTTTGGCCCCTCTCCCCAACCCCTCTCCCCAACCCCTCTCCCCAACCCCTCTCCCCAACCCCTCTCCCGCAAGGGGAGAGGGGCTTTATGTGCCGGTCAGGTTTTCACTCCCCTCCCCCCTCGAGGGGGAGGGGCTGGGGGAGAGGGGGGAACTTTCTTCAACTCGGCCATAACTACCTCAAGAACACCCTCGGCATTGTGCAAAATCTCGTTATTCCAGAAGCGCAGCAAGCTGAAGCCCTGTGACTTCAGCCACGCATCGCGTGTCGCATCCGCCGGGGCCCCATTGTGTTGCCCGCCATCGGCCTCGATTACCAGGCGGGCGCCAAAATGGACAAAATCCACCACATAGGGGCCAATCGGTTGCTGCCGTCTGAATTTTTCGCCCGCCAGCCGGTGTGCGCGCAAATGCCGCCACAGCAGGGTTTCTGCCTCGGTCATTTGGTGCCGCAGGGTTTTTGCGAATTGCCGCTGTTCCATTGTTTCCTCTCCTTAACCCCTCTCCCCAACCCCTCTGATGTAACTACTAACCAATCGACTAAGCTGCCAAAAAACGGCAGCAAGTCGCTGGTTATCCCGCAAGGGGAGAGGGGCTTTATGTGCCGGTCAGGTTTTCACTCCCCTCCCCCCTCGCGGGGGAGGGGCTGGGGGAGAGGGGCTATTGAAAATCCATGCGCCTTATTCCTCGTGCTCAACTGCGCTTCAGGACGGGCGGTGTCAGGCACACTTCGGCACTGAAGCGCTCGGCGTCGTGTTCAAGGGCAAATGCCGCGCCATCGGCTTGCAACAGCGCCTTGACCAGTTCCAGGCCGGAGGCGCGGATGGGTTGCGGCAGTTCGCGGGCCGGATTGGTGATGCGGATGACGACCTTGTTTCGCTCTCCCGAGAGTGCGATGTCCACCGGGCCGGTGCTGAATTTTCTGGCGTTCACCAGGAGTTCGTTGAGTGCCAGGGCGAGCGGCACGGATTCGTCGCGGCTGATGACGGGCGGGAAATCCAGTGCATTGCCAATATGGGTGGCATGGCCGGAAGAAATCAGTTCGTCGACTGCGTGGCTGATGGCGGCGACCATTTCCACCAGGCCGATTTCCTCGCCCGCCGCCTTGCCTTGCAGGCCGTGGACCATCGCGACGGTGTTGATCTGGGCAATGGTTTCCTCAAGGATGGCATTGCATGGGCTGCCTTCGTGGCGTTGCCGGCGCAACAGGCCCACCACGCCCTGAAGATGGTTCTTGATGCGGTGATGCACTTCGCGCACCAGGGCTTTTTTCTGGGCGGCATCTTGCGCCTGGCGGAATTCCTCGGCGCGCTTGGCCTGGTCGATATTTTCGACCATCCCCAGGCCGAACAGGGGTTGCCTGTTGCGGCCAAGGATGACCGCGGCGTGAAGCTTTCCCCATACCAGGCTGCCGTCCTTCCTGACATAGCGTTTTTCCGCAACATAATGGGAAATGGCGCCGCTCAATAGTTGCTTCACGTTTTCAACGCTGCTGTCCAGGTCTTCCGGGTAGGTGATATCGGCATTGGTTCTGGTCAGGAGTTCGTCCCTGCTGTAGCCCAGCATTTTGCACAGTGCCGGATTGGCCTCGGAGATGAGGCGGTCCTGACCAACCAGCCCCAGGCCAATCGGGGCGCGTTCAAACAGCTGGCGGTACTTTTCCTCGCTGAAGCGCAGTTTTTCTTCCTGCTCCCGGCGCGTGGTGATGTCCTCCGTCACCGCGCCGATGCGGTAGACGCCGCCTTTTTCGTCGCGGATCGGGAAAGTTCGCGTCCACAGCCAGCGCATCCCGCCATCCTGGCGCAACAGGCGATATTCCTCGTCCATGGCGTGTTCGTCGCGCCACATGCGCTGCATCGCCGCCGTCATCCGCTCGCGGTCGCCGGGGTGAATGCCGGCCAGCAGCATGCGCGGCCTTTTGTACACCAGGGCGCGGGCGCGCCCCCAGATGCTTTCGAACGCCGGGCTGACGTAGAGAAAACGCTCGCTCGCCACTTCGCCGATCGACAGCATGGGTTGCAGGTTTTCCGTGATCTGGCGGAATTGCTCCTCGCTCTGGCGCAGCGCTTCCTCGTTCTGGCGCTGCACGGTCATGTCGCGACCGTTTGCCACGATGAGGGTGCGGCCTTCCGATTCGATGGCGCGCAGGCGTACTTCCACAGGGTACAGCGAGCCATCGCGGCGCTTGTGAAAGGAGTCGATGATGCCGGAACGGTCGGGGCTGGCGATGATTTCGTCGAGGCGCGCGGCGACCATCTCCTTGTTGAAATAGGGCGCGATGTCGTGCGGCCCCATTTGCAGCAGCTCCTCGCGGCTGTAGCCGAGGCGGTCGCAGGCGGTCTGATTGGCGTCGATGAAGCTCAGGCTGGCGCGATCGATCAGGAAGATGGCATCGGCGGAATGGTCCAGCGCGGTACGGAAGCGTTGCAGGGCGGCCTGGTTTTTCCGGTCTTCCTCGCGCAGTTGCCGCAGGGCCTCGTTGCTGGCGGTGAGCTCGGCGGTGCGCGCGGCGACTTGCCGTTCCAGTTCGAGCTGCGCCTCGCGATTGCCGTTCGTGCCGGGGGGTTTAGTCAAGCATCTTTCCGCTGATGATGTCCCCGGCGATCTCGGCGGTCTTGCGCCGCTGGCCGCGCGCGGCGGAGCGCAGTTTTTCGAAGGCATCCTGCTGGCCAATGCCGTGGCGTTCCATCAGGATGCCCATGGCCACGCTGATGTCGCGATTGCTGTTGAGGGCATAAGTCAGACTTTTTTCCATTTCCCTGAGATGGCGGATCTCCGCACCGCGCGTAAGGGCGGCGCGAATGGCGGGCAGGATCTGGGGAACATCAACGGGTTTGACCAGATAGCCCAGCGCCCCGGCTGCCGCTGCGTTGTCCACCGTCTCCCGGTCGTCGTAGGCGGAAAGGAAGATGAATGGCGTGCCCGTGTTTTCCTTGAGCCACTTCGCCACGTCGAGGCCGGACAGGCCGCGCATGCGCATGTCGAGAATGGCCAGGTCGGGCGTGATGTCGCCGCACAGCTCGATGGCGCGCTCGCCGCTGCCGGCCTCGATGACGGTGTAACCCGCCGTGCGCAACCCTTCCGCGAGGGAGAACAGGATCACGCGGTCGTCGTCGGCAATCAGGAGCGTTTCGGTCGGCATGTTTGACCTGCAACAAAAAGAATGGAGCATTTAATCATGTAAGGGAATCTCTGAACAAGTGGTCATTGCGAGGAACGAAGTGACGAAGCAATCTCGCAACTCTTTGAAAAACAAGATTGCTTCGCTTCGCTCGCAATGACCCCGCACACTTGATTCGACCTTCCCAAGGTACCGGGATGAAAAGCGCTTGCCCGGGATTGTGGGCTTCGGTTAAGGTTAATGGCATTAGCCAAGCGTCTTCGGACTCATCCAGATGAACCCGGATCATCCACTAGAACCAGAACATCATTGCAGGAGCGGCGCCCCCGCCGCGATTCGCGGCGGGGGCGCCGCTCCTGCGGGTAGCCGGGGAGATCACGTTGCCGCTGGCGATCTGCTGCTGTCGCTCTCGGAACAGCGGCGCGCGGTCGACAACGCGGTGATCGTGGTCGAGTCGGATATCAGCGGCGTCATCAGCTACGTCAACGACAAATTCTGTGAAATCAGCGGTTACCGCCGCGAGGATGTGATCGGGCGCGATCATCGTTTCCTCAATTCCGGCTACCATCCGCGCACCTTCTTCGATGACCTGTGGGCCACCCTGCGGCGCGGCGAGCCCTGGCAGGGCGAGATTTGCAACCGCAGCAAAAGCGGGAGCATGTTCTGGTTGCTGACCACCATCACGCCCGTGCTCGGCAGCGATGGCAAGCCGCTCAAGTTCATTTCGGTGCGGGTCGATATCACGGCGCGCAAACTGGCCGAGAACGTGCTGGTGCAGCAGGCGCAAATCATCGACCAGACCCACGACGCGATATTTTCGACCGATCTCGACGGCACGCTGGTGAGCTGGAACCGGGGGGCCGCGAAATTGTTCGGCTATTCCGCGCACGAGGCCCTCGGGCAGCCGGTGCGCTTCATCGCGCAGCGGGGCGCCGAGGGGGATTTCCAGGTCAAGGTTTTCCTTGCGCTGTTGCGCTCAGGCAGCGGGACAGTGGAAATTCCGCTGCAAAAAAAATCGGGGGAAATCTTTGCCGCGCATTTTTCCCTGACCCTGCTCCGCGATGGGGCCGGCCAGGAAATCGGCGTGGCCGGCTATGCGCTCGACATCACGGAGCGCAAGGCGGCCGAATGCGCCATGCGCGCCAGCGAGAAAAAATACCGCTCGCTAGTGGAATCCATGCACGACTGGGTCTGGGAAATAAACGAGGATGGGGTCTATACCTATGCCAGCCCCAGGGTGCGCGAGATACTGGGCTATGAACCCGGCGAAGTGCTGGGCAAAACGCCGTTCGACCTGATGCAGCCGGAGGAGGCGGAGAGGCTGGGCGCGCATGTTTCCGCCATCATCGCCGCGCGCAAACCCATTCATCTGCTGGAAAACATCAATCTGCGCCGCGACGGAACGCCCGTCGTGCTGGAAACCAGCGCCACGCCCATTATCGATGAGCATGGCAAGTTCCGGGGCTATCAGGGGATAGACCGGGATATCACCGAACGCAAGCACTTCGAGGCCGCAGTGCAGGACAGCCAGGTGCGCCTGGCCAAGGCGCAGCAACTGGCGCGGCTCGGCAGCTGGGAATGGGATGTTGCGAGCGGCCGCATTCTCTGCTCGGATGAAATCTACCGCATTTTTGAGATAGATCCCGCTGTCGAGGTGACATTCGACCTGTTCATGGAGTACGTGCATCCCGATGATCGCGAACTGGTGGATAAGTCCGTGGTGGCGGCGCTGGCCGGAGAAATGCTCTACAGCGTGGATTTCCGCATTGTCACCGGCACGGGGCAGGAGATGATCGTCCACAGCGAGGGCGAGGTCGAATTCGATGCCGGGGGCAGGGGCGTGCGCATGTTCGGCATGCTGCAGGACATCACCGAGCGCAAGCAGATCGAGCAGGAAATCCGCGATTCGCGCGAATACCTGCGCGAACTCTCCAGCCATCTCCAGACCGTGCGCGAAGAGGAGAAAGCCGGCATTGCGCGGGAAATCCATGACGAACTGGGCGGCAACCTCACGGCGCTGAAAATGGATATTTACTGGCTTGAGCGCAAGCTGCCGCTGGAGCTGGAAGCCGTGCGGGAGAGGGTGCTTGCCATGTCCGACGTGGTGGATGCATCGGTCCATGCCATGCGCCGCATCGTGACCGAGCTGCGCCCGACGGTGCTGGACGATCTCGGCCTGCTGGCGGCGATGCAGTGGCAGGCCTCCGAATTTTCCAAGCGCTACAACATCCAGTGCAAGGTGTCGATGCATGGGGAGGAAATCGCGTTGCCGGAAGAGCTGCGCATCGCCCTGTTCCGCATTTTCCAGGAAGCGCTCACCAATGTGGCGCGCTACTCCAAGGCCAGCCAGGTGCTGGTCGACATGTGGCGCGAGCAGGACAAGATCGCCCTCGAAGTTTTCGACAACGGTATCGGCATCCCGGAAGGCGCAATCATGCAACCCACGTCTCACGGTCTTCGCGGCATGGTGGAACGGGCGCGCTCCCTGGGCGGGGCGGTGGAAATCGGCAGCGCGCTGGGCGAAGGGGTCGCGATCAGCGTGCGCATTCCGCTCCCCATAGCGGCGGAGGAAAAAGCATGATCCTGGAAAAAGCAGTTAACCACGGAGCACACGGAGGGCACGGAGAAAGGCAATCCATAGCTTTACTCCGTGGTTTCAAAACAAGGTTTTCAGCATGATCCGGGTGCTGATCGCCGACGACCACGCCATTGTGCGCCATGGGCTGAAGCAGATTCTGGCCGATTCGGGCTGCATGACGGTGGTGGCAGAGGCGGAAAACGGCATGGATGCGGTGCAGAAGGCGCGCGCGCTGAACGGCGCCGTCGACGTGGCCCTGCTGGATATCTCCATGCCCGGCAAGAGCGGCATCGATGCCCTGAAAATGATCCGGGACGAAATACCCGGGCTGCCGGTACTGATCCTCAGCATGTATCCCGAGGAGCAGTACGCGGTGCGCCTGATCCGCGCCGGCGCGGCGGGCTACATGACCAAGGAAAGCGCGCCGCAGGTGCTGGTGGAGGCCATTCTCAGGGTCGCCTCGGGCAAGAAATACATCAGCCCCAGCGTGGCCGAGATGCTTGCCGAGGAGGTCGGCGGCGGCAACAATGCCTCCCTGCATGCCAGCCTCTCCGACCGGGAATACCAGATCCTGATCCAGCTCGCCTCGGGCAAAACCGTGTCCGGCATCGCCGAGGAAATGAATCTCTCGGTCAAGACCATCAGCACCTACCGCAGCCGCATCCTGGGCAAGATGCGCCTGAAAAACAACGCCGAACTGACCCACTACGTCATTAATCATCAGCTGGTGTAGGAGGCCCGCCCCCGGGCCGATAGCATCGCTCCGCCTCCCGCTTGTAGGTGTTTGTCCTACAAGCCCCGCTTCTGTCTCCTACCCGATTATCCGCGTTCGCCCGATATTCTCCCTCTTTGTTTCGCCGCATCATTAACCCGTCACAAAAGTCCTGAAAAATTCTTCATGAATGGTGGAGGGCAGAATGATCAGCGTGTTTATTGCAGATGGATCGGACAGTGTGCGCGAAGCCTTGTGCGAGGCGATCGCCGAACTTGATGGCGTCCGGCTGGCCGGCCTGGCTGGCGATGCCACCTGTGCCCTTGAGGGTTATCTTGAGCAGGCTGCGGTGAGACTGACGCCGCAGGTGGTGATCCTCGACGTTCAGCTGGCCAACGGCTCAGGGCTCGGGGTGCTGCAATTCATCAAACATCACTTTCCCGCCACCAAGGTCATCATGCTGTGCGATTGCGCTTCGACCATGTACCGGGAGCGCTGCATCGTCGCCGGTACGGATTATTTCTTCGACAAGGCCACCGAGTTTCCCAGGGTGCGTGAAGTCTTGCGCGACCTGGCATGTCTTGATGATTCCCCCAACTTTGGCATTGCAGCCTGAAAGAAGCTCATGGATAACAGAGAAATTGAAGGGTTGGGAATGATCTGGGCAGCGCCGCCGCTGACCGGCGCGGCGGGCGCTGCGGCGCTGCTGGGTGGTGGCGCCATGAGCGCAACCGCTATGGCAGGCGTGGCGGTCTTGCTGGGGCTGGGCGGCGGGCTGGGCTGGTGGAGCAGCAGCCGGGCCCGCGCGGCCGTTGCGGCCCATGTGGACACCTCCTGCCTTGCGGTGGAGCAGGCGCAGCAGGAAGACGCTGCCCGCCAGCAGGTGGAAGGACTTGAACAAGTGTGTGCCGGGGTGCTGCCGATCCTGGCAAAACAGGTGGAAACCGCGCGCAGCCAGTCCGAGGAAGCGATCACGAATCTTGTCGGGCGTTTTTCCGGCATCGTGAGTAATCTGGAAGCGGCGGTGTCGGCTTCGCGTTCGGCGGCCGACGAGGAAGGCGGCGGGGCGGTCGAGGTGCTGCACCACAGTGAGCGCGAACTGGCGACGGTGGTCAAGTATCTCAAATCCGCCCTGGTCAGCCGCAGCGAGATGCTCACCGCGGTGCGCGGCCTGACCGGCTACAACGAGGAACTGAAAAGCATGGCCGCCGGGGTCGCGGCGATCGCCGCCCAGACCAATCTGCTGGCGCTCAACGCGGCTATCGAGGCAGCCCGTGCGGGCGAGGCCGGGCGCGGCTTCGCGGTGGTGGCTGACGAGGTGAGCAAGCTCTCCAGCCTGTCGTCCGAAACCGGCCAGCGCATGGCGGACAAGGTCGAAATCATCAATGCCGCGATCCAGTCCGTTTCCAGCGCGGCGGAAAGCTCCGCCGCGCACGACCAGGAAGCGGTGAGCTCGTCGGAGCGGTCCATCGAGGAAGTGTTGTCGCGCTTCAACAGCCTGGTCTCGCAACTCGCCCAGTCCGCCGAGGTGCTGCGCGCGGAAAGCGCCGGTATTCACACGGAAATCGCCAATACGCTGGTGGCGCTCCAGTTTCAGGACCGCGTGAGCCAGATTCTGGTGCACGTGCGTTCCAATCTCGATGAACTCCATCAGGAACTGGGCCGTTACCAGCAGGACCGTGACGGGCATGGCCGGGCGCAGCCGATGAACATTGCGAGCTGGCTGACGGAGATGGAAAAAACCTATACCACCAGCGAGCAGCGCTCCATCCATCAGGGCGGCAAGAGCAATGCAGCGGCGGAAGCAGCGGAAATCACCTTTTTCTAGCAGGAGAACAACATGGCCAAGACAATCTTAATCGTCGATGACTCCGCCTCGCTGCGGCAGGTGGTCAGCATCGCGCTGCGCGGCGCGGGATACGAGGTGATCGAGGCGTGCGATGGCAAGGATGGCCTGACCAAGCTCAACGGCCAGAAGATTCACCTCATCATCAGCGACGTCAACATGCCCAACATGGACGGCTTCACCTTCGTCAAGAACGTCAAGCTGCAACCCAGTTACAAGTTCACCCCGATCATCATGCTCACCACCGAGGCGGGCGAGGACAAGAAGGCCAATGGCCAGGCGGCGGGCGCCAAGGCGTGGATGGTAAAGCCGTTCCAGCCGGCGCAGATGCTGGCGGCGGTAGCGAAGCTGATCATGCCGTGAAAGCGGTGAGGGGTGAGGAGTGAGGGGTGAGGGGTGAGGAGTTTTCCGCTCACTGCTCACCGTTCACCAACAAGGAGGTATCGTGATTTCACATCAAGTCGAAAACGGCGTTTACCGCGTCAAGGTGGAAGGCGAGATGACCATCTATCAGGCGCTGGAACTCAAGCAGGGGCTGATGCAGTGTTTGCATGACTGCGCCGAGATGGAAGTCAGCCTGGCCGGCGTGAGCGAAATGGACACGGCCGGTTTCCAGCTGCTGGTGCTGGCCAAGCGCGAGGCGGCGCGGCTGGGCCACCCGTTGCGCCTGGTTGAACACAGCCCGGCCACGCTGGAAGTGATGGATTTGTTCAACATGGCGGGCTATTTCGGCGACCCGGTGGTGATGCCGCAATGAGCTATTTCACTTGTAGGAGCGGCGCCCTCGCCGCGATATCGGCCCGGGGCGGGCCTCCTACATTTGCGTGGGAAAGGAAAATTGCATGAACATGGACCAAGCGCTGCAAACCTTCCTCGTTGAAGCCCGCGAGCTGTTGCAGGCAATGGAGGAGGCGCTGCTCAACCTGGAATCCGAACCGGATGACAAGGAGGCGATTGGCGCCGTTTTCCGCGCTGCGCATACCATCAAGGGTTCGGCCGGGCTGTTCGGGCTGGATCCGATTGTCGCCTTTACCCATGTGGCCGAGAACGTGCTCGACAAGGTGCGCAATGGCGAGATCGCGGTCGACAGCGACCTGATCGCGCTGCTGCTTTCTTCCGGAGATCATATCGGCGACCTGGTGGAACAGGTGGCGGCGCAGGGGGGAGAGCCCGATGCGGCGGCACTTGCCAATGGCGAAAATCTTCTTGGAAAACTGCGCGCCTACCTCAGTGTCGCGCCGGAAAGCGCGCCCGTGGCGCGGAAGAGCGTGGCGCCGCAGCCCCATGCAGAAGTGCATTCCAGCGGTGGCGGCCTGGTGGGGAGCGATACCTGGCACATTTCGCTGCGCTTTGGCCAGGACGTGCTGAAGAACGGCATGGACCCGCTGTCCTTTATCCGCTATCTCGCCACCCTGGGTGAAATCGTCAGCGTGGTCACGCTGCCCGATGCCATGCCCGCGGCGGACGAAATGGACCCGGAATGCAGCTACCTCGGCTTCGAGCTGGATTTCAGGAGCGATGCCGACAAGGCCGCCATCGAGGGCGTATTCGAATTCGTGCGCGACGACTGCAGTCTGCGTATTCTGCCGCCGCACAGCCGCGTCGAGGAATATATTCAGCTTATCAACGAACTGCCCGAGGACAAGATCCGGCTCGGTGACCTGCTGGTGAAAAGCGGGGCGCTCACCCAGAAGGAGATGGATGAATGCCTGTTCTTGCAAAGCCTGCTGGCTACCTCAGCGGAAAGCGAAGGCCAGCCGGAAACCGTTCCTGCGCTTGGAGAAATACTGATCGAGCAAGGCCGGGTGCAGCCGGAACTGGTGGATGCCGCGCTGAACAAGCAGAAGCAGGCGCGCGACAACAAGGCGCAGGAAAGCCGTTACATCCGCGTCCACGCCGACAAGCTCGACGAACTCATCAACCTGGTGGGCGAACTGGTCATCGCCAGCGCATCGGCGGGCCTGCTGGCGCAGCGCTCGCGCGACATGCAGCTGCACGAGGCAACTTCCACCATGTCGCGGCTGGTGGAGGAAATCCGCGATGGCGCGCTGCAACTGCGCATGGTGCAGATCGGCGAGACCTTCAGCCGCTTCCATCGCGTGGTGCGCGACGTGAGCAAGGACCTGGGCAAGGACATCGGCTTGGTGATCAGCGGCGGCGAAACCGAGCTGGACAAGTCGGTGGTGGAAAAAATCGGCGATCCGCTCATGCACCTGGTGCGCAACAGCATGGATCATGGCATCGAGTCCGCCCAGCTGCGCCAGCAGCGCGGCAAGCCGGCCAAGGGCACAGTGCGGCTCAATGCCTATCATGAATCGGGCAGCATCGTGATCGAGGTCGGCGACGACGGCGGCGGGCTGAACCGCGACAAGCTGCTGGCCAAGGGCATCGAGCGCGGCCTGGTGAGCGCGAACCAGAACCTCACCGACCAGGAAGTGTACGGCCTGATCTTCGAGGCCGGATTTTCCACTGCCGAGGCGGTGACCAGCATTTCCGGGCGCGGCGTTGGCATGGACGTGGTGCGGCGCAACATCGAGGCGCTGCGCGGCCTGATCGAGATCGACAGCGCGCAGGGCGTTGGCACCACCATCCGCATCCGTCTGCCGCTGACCCTGGCGATCATTGACGGCTTCCTCATGGGTGTGGGCGGCTCTTCGTTCGTGGTGCCGCTCGATCTGGTGACGGAATGCATCGAACTGTCCGAGGCGGAGCGGCGCGAAACGCGCGAGAGCAATTACATCAACCTGCGCGGCACGGTGCTGCCCTTCCTGCGGCTGCGGCAACTGTTCGAGATACAGGGCAAGGCGGGGCGCTACGAAAATATCGTGGTGGTGCAGTACGGCGGGCAAAAGGCAGGACTGGTGGTGGACGAGTTGCTGGGCGAGTTCCAGACCGTGATCAAGCCGCTGGGGAAAATTTTCAGCCATCTGCGCGGCATCAGCGGATCGACCATCCTGGGCAGCGGCGAAGTGGCGCTGATCCTGGATGTGCCGGCGCTGGTGCAGGAAGTGGCGGGCAGCGCGCAAGGCGGGCAAAAACGCATCCCGGCTTCGGCGTGATATCGGGGAAATAGTAGGTCGGGCTTCAGCCCGAAATGTCGGGTTAAAACCCGACCTACGGTCCAGGTTAATAACAAGGGGAAAGACCAATGAGAACCAACATGCCGGTAACCAGCGTGGAACGCGAATTCAGGGACGGCGAGACCATCGTCTCCAAAACCGATCTCAAGGGCATCATTACCTATGTGAACCCTTATTTTTGCGAGATGAGCGGTTACAGCGAGCAGGAGTCGATCGGCCAGCCGCACAACTATATCCGCCACCCCGACATGCCGCCGGAAGCCTTTGCCGACCTGTGGACGACGCTCAAGGCCGGCAAGCCCTGGACCGGCATGGTCAAGAACCGCTGCAAGAACGGCGACTATTACTGGGTCGAGGCCAACGCCACGCCGATTCTCGAAAATGGCCAGGTGGCGGGTTACATGTCGGTGCGCAGCAAACCAAGCCGCGCGCAGGTCGAGGCGGCGGATGCCGCCTACCGGCTGTTCCGCGAAGGCCGTGCCGGCAAGCTGCAGATCAGGGAGGGGAAAGCGGTACGCTCCGGCTTCCTCGATAAGTTGAATGTTTTTAAAAATATTTCCGTCAAGGCGCGGCTGATCTTCCTGGCCGCTTTCCTCAGCCTGGGCATGATTGCGGTCGGCAGCTATGGCATGTTCGGCATCAGCCGGGCCAACGACAGCATGCTGAGCATCTATCAGGGCCGCACCGTTCCACTGGGGCAGATCACCGAAATCCAGCGCATGCTGCTGCAGAACCGCCTGCGTATCGCGGTTTCCCTGGTGACGCCCACGCCGGATGAGATCAGGAAGAATACCGAGGTGATCGAAAAAAATATCGGGGAAATCAGTGCCATATGGAAAGCGTACTCCGATACCCAGCTTGCCCCTGATGAGAAAAAACTGGCCGATAAATTTGCCGAGGACAGGGCCAAATTCGTCAAGGAAGGCCTGAAACCCGCCATTGCCGCCCTGCGCGCCAACAATATCAAGGAAGCCAACAGGCTGGCGGTGGAAAACGTCCGCCCGCTGTACCAGCCGGTCGGTGAAGACATCGAGGCCATGAAGAAACTGTATCTTGAGTCCGGCAAGCATGACTATGAACGGGCGCAAGCCAACTACACTGCGCAGCGCAACCAGATCATCGCGGCTATCGCCATCGCCGCGCTGCTGGCCGCTTTCATCGCGTTCCTGGTGATCCGCGCCGTTACCCGGCCGCTGGCCGCGACGATCGGCTTTTTCGAGCAGATCTCCCAGGGCAATTACAGCAACCGCATCGAAGTAAAGAATGAGGATGAAATCGGCAAGGTCCTGAACGCCCTGCGATCCATGCAGATCAAGATGGGCTTCGATGTAAACGATGCGAAGCGGCGTGCCGACGAATCCCTGCGCATCACCAACGCGCTCGACAATGCTTCCACCGGCATCATGATCGCAGACAACGACCTCAACATCATTTACATCAACAAGGCGGTGCAGGACATGCAGAAAAACGCCGAGTCCGACATCAGGAAAGACCTGCCGGATTTCAGCGCCGACAAGCTGCAGGGCGCCAATATCGACGTGTTCCACAAGAATCCGGCGCACCAGCGCCAGTTGCTGAAAACCTTCACCACCACCTACAAGGCGACCATCAATATCGGCGGGCGCACTTTCCGCCTTGCCGCCAACCCCGTTTTCAATGCGGCGGGGCAACGCCTGGGCGCTTCGGTGGAGTGGATCGATGCGACCGAGGAAGTGAAGGTGGAGGAAGAAGTGAAGCGCATCGTGGATGCGGCGGTGTCCGGCGATCTTTCGCAGCGCATCGTCATGGAAGGCAAGGAAGGCTTCATGAAGTCGCTGGGCGAGGGCATCAACAACCTGACCGAGGTGTCCGAGGATGTCATCAATGAAAGCATCCGGGTGATCGAGCTGGTGTCCCAGGGCGACCTGACCCAGACCATAGACCGCGAGTATTACGGCAGCTTCAAGCAGCTCAAGGACGCCACCAACGATACGGTGAAAAAACTCTCCAGCACCATCGACGAGGTGCGCAGCGCGGCGGATTCGCTCACCGGCGCCTCCGAGCAGATCAGCGCCACGGCGCAGTCGCTTTCCCAGGCGACCAGCGAACAGGCGGCCAGCGTGGAACAGACCAGCGCCTCGATCGAGCAGATGAGCGCCTCCATCAGCCAGAACACCGAGAATGCCAAGGTGACCGACGGCATGGCCGCCAAGGCGGCCAAGGAAGCCAGCGAGGGCGGCGTGGCGGTGAAGGAAACGGTGGGCGCGATGAAGCAGATCGCCGGGAAGATCGGCATCATCGACGACATCGCCTACCAGACCAACCTGCTGGCCCTGAACGCGGCCATCGAGGCCGCACGGGCCGGTGAGCATGGCAAGGGTTTCGCGGTGGTGGCGGCGGAAGTGCGCAAGCTGGCCGAGCGCAGCCAGGTGGCGGCGCAGGAAATCGGCGAGCTGGCGGGCGACAGCGTGATGCAGGCGGAAACGGCCGGAAAATTGCTGGACGAAATGGTGCCCTCGATCAACAAAACTTCCGACCTGGTGCAGGAAATCACCGCGGCTTCGGAGGAGCAGTCCGCCGGGGTCGGGCAGATCAACACGGCCATGAACCAGATGAACCAGATTACCCAGCAGAACGCCTCGGCTTCCGAGGAACTGGCGGCGACGGCGGAGGAAATGAGCGGCCAGGCGGAACAGTTGCAGGAGCTGATGGCGTTTTTCAAGCTGGCGGGCGGCGCTGCGGTGCCGGAAAGAAAAGCACCCATAAGGAAAACCGCAAAAACAGGCGAGGCCCGGGCTCCGGCGCATTGGGAAGGTCAGGCAGCAACGCCTGCTGCCGTGTCTCTCGATGAACTCGAGTTCGTCAAATTCTAGGAGAGCGTCATGAGTGCAATCGTCATTGTCGTAGGTCGGGCTTCAGCCCGACATTTCGGGCTGTGCCCGTTAAGGGTATCCCCGCCGGGAATGGATGCTTCGCATCTCGTTCCGGCGAGAAAGCCCGACCTACAGTTCCTTAAAATTCGCTAGGGGCGGGATTATGGGCGCACTGATGCAAGCGGATCAGCAGGTCGCGGTTTCCGCCGTGGAGCAGGACCAGAACCAGTACCTGACCTTCATGCTGGGCGGGGAAATGTTCGCCATCCCGATTCTCAATATCAAGGAAATCATCGAGTACGGCCATATCACCACGGTGCCGATGATGCCGGAATTCATCCGCGGGGTGATCAACCTGCGCGGCAGCGTGGTGCCGGTGATCGGCCTGTCGGCCCGCTTCGGCAGGGAAAGCACGGAAATCACCCGCCGCACCTGCATCGTGATCATCGAAATCGAGTCCGAGGGCGAGCTTCAGGATATCGGGGTGGTGGTGGATACGGTCAACGAGGTGCTCGAGATCCCCGCCCAGGAGGTCGAGCCGGCGCCTTCCTTCGGCGCGGTGATCCGTACCGATTTCATCCAGGGCATGGGGAAAATCAATGGCAAGTTCGTGATTATCCTGAACGTGAACCACGTCCTGTCGATTGACGAAATGACCATGCTGAGCCAGATCGGTGGCGCAGGAGAAGCGTAGGAGCGCCGCCCCCGGCGCGAAGGCGGGGGAAATCGGAAAATCAATGAGTTGTAGGTCGGGTTTTAACCCGACATTTCGGGCTGAAGCCCGACCTACGCCCAAATGGGTTATCTGGGTTTAACAGGAGCAGGACATGAAGGATATCGTGAGCGAGGCGGCGGCTGATCTGCACCGCGTGGTCAGGATCAACGAGGAAATCAAGAAAGTGGTGCGGATTTCCTCCGAAGTGAACCTGGTGGCCCTGAACGCCATGCTGACCGCCAAGCGCTCGGGGGAAAAATCGCGCGGCTTCGGCGTGGTGTCGTCTGAATTGCGCGTTTTCAGCGGCAAGCTGGAGCATTTCATGACCGATCTCGAAGCGCCGATTTTCGAATTGCTCAAGGGCGTTGCCCAGCGGCTGAAACAGGCGCGGGTGCAACGCCATTTCGCCCTGGCCATGCTCGGCGGTGACAGCGCAAAGCGCCTGCTGACGCCGGTCGTGGCGCGCAAGGGGGCGGAGCTGGCAGCTGGCGGAGAAATGGTGAAGCGGGACTGGAAGCGGCTCTCCATGCTGCTCAACCGGGCGCTGCAATTGTGCGAAATGGGCGGCGCGCTGTCGCGCAGCGCCAAGATCGAGGCGGTTTATGGCGGGGACATGACGGCATCGCTCAAGCAGGTGTCGAACCAGATCGAGCAGACGGTGGAAAGCATTCTGACCATCATCAAGGCGCTCAGAAGCGAGATGTGTTGAGGAAAAAATGAAAAAATTCACTTATATCTACGAAGATGGTGGCCACAAGTGGGCGGCGATTTCGCGCGACCCGCAAAAGCCGGATTTCCTGGTCGACACCAACGAATACCTGGTGATCAACGGCAATCAGGCGATTCTGACCGACCCGGGCGGGATGGAAGTCTTTTCAGCGGTGTTTTCGGCTATTAGCACCGAATTCGACCCGCAGAATATCCGCCACATCTTCGCCTCGCACCAGGACCCGGATGTGATTTCCTCGCTCGGCCTGTGGCTGGATTTCAATCCGGAGCTGAAGTGTTACCTGAGCTGGCTGTGGGCAGGTTTCATCCCGCATTTCGGCGGCAACGCCAGCACCTTCGTCCAGCTTCCCGACGAGGGGATGGCCCTGACGCTGAACGGACTGAGCCTGGAAGCGCTTCCGGCCCATTACCTGCATTCCTCGGGCAATTTTCATCTCTACGATCCGAAGGCCAGAATCCTCTTCAGCGGCGACGTGGGCGCGGCCCTGCTGCCGCCCGGCGAGGATGGCCTGTTGGTCGAGAATTTCAGCAAGCATATCCGCCATGCGGAAGGGTTCCACCGCCGCTGGATGGGCTCGAACGAGGCCAAGCAGAAATGGTGCCGCCGCGTGGACAGCATGGAGATCGACATGCTGTGCCCGCAACATGGCGCCATCTATCAGGGGCAGGACGTGAAGCG
>Ga0172380_10002295_pt1 | contig 30038 bp, 27 predicted proteins | sample Leawe162metaG_FD_119747 | JGI IMG/M metagenome (GOLD analysis project Ga0172380, IMG submission 119747) | Leachate microbial communities from a municipal landfill in Southern Ontario, Canada - Leachate well 162 metaG | ecosystem: Engineered > Solid waste > Landfill > Unclassified | place... | reverse complement strand
CCCAAGGCGTCGCGGTATTCCTGCGGAAAAGTTTGTTAATCCTCCGCTTCGCTATCGCTACGCTACGGGCTGGCATTCATCCCCGATGCAAAGCATCGGGGTATTCTGCCAGATTAATAAAAATTATTAATTGGTAATTGAAAACTTATGAGTTTGCATGTGGGAATCGTGGGTTTGCCCAATGTCGGCAAATCAACATTATTCAAAACTATCACCAAAAAGCAAGTTGACTGCGCTAATTATCCGTTCTGCACCATTGACCCGAATATTGGCGTGGTTCCAGTTGCCGACGAGCGGGTTGACAAGCTGGCTGAATTGACAAAATCCGCCAAAAAAATATTTACCACCGTGGAATTCGTGGATATCGCGGGCCTTGTTAAGGGCGCATCCGCCGGCGAAGGACTGGGCAATAAATTTTTGCAAAATATCCGCGAAACCGACGCGATCCTTTATATTTTGCGTGCATTCAAAAACGAAAAAATCGTGAACACCGAAAGCTCGGTGGACCCGTTGCACGATAAAGATATTTTGGACACCGAACTGGCATTAAAAGATTTGGAAACGGTTTTGAAGCGGCTTGAGGGCGTGGAAAGCGAGGTGCGCGGCCGCAAACCCGGCGCGCCGGAAGAAATGGCCGCTCTGGCCAAGATAAAGCCTCTTTTGGAACAGGGAAAAATCCTGTCCGAAATTGATTTGAACGAAGACGAAAAAAAGATCGTCTCGCATTTACAATTACTGACGATGAAACCCCGGTTATATGTCCTGAACGGGAAGGAAAGCGAAATCGATGCATCAATCTTGGAAACCTTCAAAAAGAACAGCTGGCCTTACATAATTATCGATATTTTGGGCGAAAACGAGGGGGAAGGGCTAACTCCCGAAGAGAAAAAAGAATTCGAACTGCCCAACGGCGAAAATCTGGATTTGCTGATAAAAAAATCATACGAACTTTTGAATTTGATAACATTCTTCACCACCGGCCCGGATGAAACCCGCGCCTGGACTCTGAAGAAGGGGAGTACCGCCCCCCAAGCCGGCGGCGCGATCCACACCGACTTTGAAAAAAAATTCATCCGGGCCGAAGTGGTGAACTGGCAAGATTTACTGAACGCCGGGGGGTTCGCCCAAGCCCGCGAAAAAGCCCTGATCCGCACCGAAGGCAAAGAATACATCGTCCAAGACGGCGATGTGATCGAAATTAAAGCCAACGCATAGATTTAAGATTCAGGATTTAAGATTTATGAATAATCGCAAAACAACCCGCGCAAGCGGGTTTTTTGTTTGACATATTGGTTAAAAATGCTAATAAATTTAAATCCCAAAAGATGCAATTTTGGAGGAGTTAAAATAGCTAATCGTGTATATACAAGGGATGATCTGGATGGAATGCTGGGAGACAAACTATTCGTAGAGCTGGCCGCGATCTTCAGGAATGGCCAAGCCGGAAGCAGGTCGCGAAAATACATAAAAAGTATTTTACCCCAAGTAGTCTCGTCTAGACCACAAGCCAAAGCCTTAATATCGGCTTGCTTGAAAAAGGGAAGCGATAACAATGGATTAGCCATGGCTTTGAGGGAGAAATTCTCTATCGAAGCCTGAGCAACGTACGCAGCATCTGTGTACGACTCTTTTTTTATACAGAAACTGATATAATAAAATTATAAACGAATAATATAAACATATGGATAAATTATTAGTTACGATAATCGCGTTAGTTTTAATTGTCGGCGGAGGCTATTTGATCTGGCAAAACATGAAGCCACAAGATAAACCGGCTCCGGTCGCGCAAATCAACAGTTTTGAGGAATGCGTCGCGGCCGGGAACCCGGTGATGGAATCGTATCCGCGGCAGTGTAACACAGCCGACGGCAAACATTTTACCGAAAATATCGGCAATGCCAATGAATTAACCGACCTGATCGCGGTTGATTCGCCGCGGCCGAATGAGGCGGTAAAATCACCCTTAACGATTACCGGCAAAGCGCGCGGCACCTGGTATTTCGAAGCCTCGTTCCCGATAAAGATCGTTGATGCGGATAATAATGTGCTTGGCCAAATTTCGGCGCAAGCTCAGGGAGATTGGATGACCGAGGATTTCGTACCCTTTAGCGCAACGCTGGAGTTCGCCGCGCCAACTACCGCGACCGGAAGCTTATTGCTGAACAAAGATAATCCTTCAGGTCTTCCGGAAAACGACAAACAGCTGATAATCCCGATCAAATTCTAAGATTTAAGATGAAAACTAAAATTATTTATTCGGAAAAGTGTTTGGAATACGGAGGCATCACCAGTCCGGAAAACGCGGAACGGGTTTTGAAAGCGGCGCAAATTTTAAAAGACAAAAAATACGAATTTGCCGCACCGATTCGGGCCAGCGATGAGGAAATTTTGCTCGCGCACGGCAAAGAATATGTTGAAGCCGTAAAAAATGGTGTAATCGATGATCCGGATGCGCCCGCGTACGACAATATCTTTGAATACGCGAAATTAGCCGCGGGCGGCGCAATAATGGCCGCCAAAATCGGCGGATTTTCGTTGATGCGGCCGCCCGGACACCACGCCGGAATTTCAGGCCGCGCGCTGGGCGCGTTCACGCGCGGGTTTTGCTATTTCAACAATCTGGCAATCGCAGTAAAAGCCATGGGAAAGGTTACCGTAATCATTGATATCGACGGCCACCATGGCAACGGCACGCAGGAGATTTTTACGGATGATGAAAAAGTAACTTATATTTCTTTGCACCGGAAAAATGTTTTTCCGCAAACTGGCAGCCAGTCGTGCGGCAACTGCCGCAATTATCCGCTGGAAGCCGAGTGCGGCGGAAAAATTTATTTGGAAACTTTTAAAACCGCATTAAATGAAAATGAAAGCGAAATAAAAAACGCGGAGATGATCGCGATTTCCGCGGGATTCGACGCTCATGAGGAAGATATGGTTTCGCTGGGACTGGTTGCCAAAGATTATAATAATATCGGCGAGGAAATCGCCAGAATATGCAAACCGGCATTTTTTGTTCTCGAGGGAGGCTATCACGGCCAAAACCTGGGCAACGATATCGATGCCCTTTTAAAGGGTTATGAAAGCTGAATTAATATTGTGCGACATTGACTGATTTCTAAAAAATCGCCGTAAACGGCGATTTTTTTATTTTGAAACAAGAAACTATTTTTCCTTCATCCGGCGGCCGCTGTGGAATTGGCGATGGACATCGCGCAGATGCTTATTGGTCACATGCGTATAAATTTGCGTCGTGATGATATTTTGATGTCCCAAAAATTCCTGGATGGTCCTCAAGTCAACACCTTGCATCAAAAGATCCGTGGCCATTGAGTGGCGCAAGGTATGAGGAGTCGTAAACATCGGCACGCCGCCCAAAACCGCATATTTCTTGACCAGGCGCTCAATGGAACGGCTTGTAAGCCGCCTTTGGCTGGTATCCGGCGTGTGAAAATTAACAAACAAGGCCTTTTCGGTTTTATCGCAGTATTTATCGCGGATCTCGATGTATTTCCTTATCCAGTCCAAGGCGCGGTTGGAAAAATAAACCGTGCGCGGATGTTTGCCCTTGCCAATGATGCCCAGTTCCAATTCTTTGCCCTCTTTCAAATTGACGAATTGTTCGCGGTTGAGGCTGACCAGCTCGGCGATACGCAACCCGGTTGAAAAAAGCGATTCAAGGATCGCGCGGTCCCTGATGCCAGTTTCGGTGGCGATATCCGCAGCCAGTAATAATTTTTCCACCTGGTCCAAGTTTAGGAATTTAACCGTTTTTTCCTTTTTTACATCGCGCGGCAAAGTTATCTTATCCGCCGGCAGCGATAGAATATCCTTGACCGTAAAATAGCCCAGGAGAGCCCTTAGTGCTATTAAGTAGTAGTTCTGTGTGGCTTTGGACAAAAGTTGGCCCTGAAGGTCATTAAAACGCGATAAATAGACCCTGTAGGCCCAAATGTCATCGCTGGTAAGCTCATGGGGCAAAATTTGGTCTTTTTTGGTACTTTTGAGCCAAACCAGGAATTTCTGAAGGTACCGCCGGTAGTTTTTCTGGGTATTCTCCGAGAGGCCTTTTTCAATCTCGCAATAATCAAGAAAATCGGGGACATGGCTTATTATGGTCTTGGTAGATTTATTCATTGGAATAAAACAGGGGGATGCAATTATCGATCATTAGAATATAAAAAAATTAAATGAATATTTTTATAATTCAGCTGCAAAATAAAAAAATAATTTATTTTTGCCGCGATCCTGCCGGAGAAGTGGCCGGCACTTCGAAAGAAAGGGCATGCCATCGAACAACGAGCGAAAAATCCGAAATTTGGCCAAAACCCGGGTTTCGGCTTTATTTTGCGACACAATGTCGCTTAACCTATATTGTGCGACATTATAAATATAGCGGGCTGGCCGTTAAAACAATAGCATCCCCCAATCGCAAGCGACCTTGTTATTGCCAACATGTCAATTGCGCTCCAATTGATGGTTTGATATCCACCCGCTAATCGCCGGCCAATATTTTTCTGTTAATGATTGATAAAGATTTTTTGCATCGCCTTTCGTCTCGCCGGCCTGGCGGGAAACATCCTGAATTACGGCCGGTACCCGTTTCTGCGCTTCCACGGACAAATAATCGCCCGCCACTCCCGCCGCGCGCTCAATACGCTCCATAAACTCGTCTGGAACAAAAACAACTCCCAGCACCAATAAAACCGCGAATAACAGCAGTTTCAAAATTCCAAACGCTATTGATTGAATAATGTTTGCGCGCATATTGAACCGCTTATAAGTTCTTTGGCGGCGGCGATCCTTTCCATAGTTTTAACTTTGCCCAGAACATCAGCCATTTCAAACGGCCCGATTGACATCTTTTGGCCGCAAAGCGCCACGCGCAGCGGCCACAATAAATAACCGCGGTCCTTTTCCGTTTTGCCAAGCGTCAAATTAAAATCCGCAGTTTTTGGCAAAACCGCAAGTTCCAAATTTTGCCGGCTCCAATCCCCCATCTCTATTTTTGACAATAATTTTATCAATTCGTCAAGGGCAAGCGCCGTTTCTTCGAAAGATGCGTCTTTCCATTTAAGCATATCCTTTTCATAGGCCAACCGGCCGGCAAAAAAATAGCCCGACTGCTCGATAATTTCAGAAAGCTTTTTTAGCCGCGGCTGTTGGTAAGAAACGATTTTTTTCAAAAAATCAAAATCAACACCCTCCCCTGTCTGTTTGTTTTTATAATTAGTTTTATCGCCATTTTGTTCGTCCGCAATAAATCCCGCGGCGATAAAATAGGGCACGCAAAGCCGCGCCAGATCCTCGATCGGGTATTGGCGGATATAGCAGCCGTTCAAATAATCAAGCCGGACGGGATTAAACACCGCTCCCCCCTTCTGGATCTTATCCAAGGAAAAATCCCGAATCAGTTCGCTCATTGAATAAATTTCTTTTTCGGTCCCCGGATTCCAACCTAAAAACGCAACGAAATTGATCAGCGCTTCAGGCAAATATCCCTGGCGGCGGTATTCGGTAATCCCCGCCGCACCGTGGCGCTTGGAAAGTTTGCTGCGGTCAGTGCCCATAATTATTGGCAAGTGAGCGTATTTCGGCCGCGGAAATCCCAGCGCCTCCTGGACCAATATCTGTTTGGGCGTATTGGAAATATGATCCTCGCCGCGGATTACATGAGAAATTTCCATTTCAAAATCATCAACAACCACAATAAAATTATAAAGAGCGCTGTCAAAATCTTTTGCAATCACAAAATCGCCCGTAAGCCCGGCGTCAAACTCAATTTCGCCGCGTACAAGGTCGTCGAATTTTATTTTTTTACTTTCGGCGCGAAACCTGATAACATATTTTTCCCCCGAGTCGGCCCTATCCTGCGCTTCTTTTTTTGGGATCGCAGCGCACTTGCCGGAATACACCGGCGGCTCCGAACGCGACATTTGATATTGTTTTTGGGCCTCAAGTTCTTCTTGCGAGCAAAAACAGTAATATGCTTTATCTTCGGCAATCAATTTTTGCAAATAGCGTTTGTATATCTCCCCTCTCTGCGACTGGTAAAACGGCCCTTCGTCCCATTGGAAGCCGAGCCATTTCAGGCCGTCGAGAATATCATCGGCAAATTCTTTTTTTGAGCGCTCTTTATCGGTGTCTTCCATCCTCAAAATAAAAACGCCGCCATTCTGTTTGGCAAACAGATAATTGAAGAGCGCCACGCGCGCCGTCGCGATGTGCATGTATCCCGTCGGCGAGGGCGGCATTCTCACTCTTACCGTGTTTTTAGTTTTCTGATTTTCAGTATCCATACAACAGCCTTATCATCGATTCAAATAATTGACAATATAATCGGCAATCACCCGGCCCGCATCCGGCCGCGCAAATTGGGAAGCGGCCTCCGCCATTGCCGCAACGGTTTCAGGCATATTAAACAAATCGCGGATCTTTTCCAAGAAAAGATGCCTGGTAAAATTATTTTCTTCCATCACCAGCGCCGCGCCGGTCTGCGCGTAAGCGTAAGCGTTTTCAACCTGATGGTTTTGTGCCGCTTCCGGCAGCGGTATTAAAATGCTCGGCTTTTTTGCCGCCGCGATCTCGAAAATACTCCCCGACCCCGCACGGCTGATGATAATATCCGCAGCCGCGTAAATATCAGCCAGCGCCCGCTCGTCGGCAAACCCCAAGGGATGATAATATTCCAAAGCCTCGGCTTGGGCAGTTATTTTTGATTCCCGAACAATCTGGTCAATATTTCTTGGCCCGACAATGTGGATAATTTCGTAACTTTTTAGCAATTCAGGCAAGGCATCCAATATCTTGTCGTTTATGCGCCTAGCCCCCTGGGAACCGCCAACGACCAAAATTACCGGCCGACCGCCTTTCAAACCCAATGCCTTGGCCCCCTCCTCCCTGGATCCGGCCGCCATTTCCCGGCGGATCGGATTGCCGACTAAAATTATTTTCCGCGCCGGAAGGCCTTCGGTCTTGGGAAAAGAAACAAATATGCCAACGGCATATCGGGAAGTTTTTCTGCTGGCCATTCCCGCAACCATATCCGATTCTTGTAAAAATACTGGTATCCCCAGTATCCATGCCGAAACCACCACCGGGAAAGACCCGTAACCGCCCTTTGAAAAAATAATGTCCGGATTGATAAAAAAAAGCCAAAAAAAAGATTGCAAAATACCCAAAGGAATTTTAATGACGGCGTCGATCATATTTTGTATCAGCGACAATGGATCGGCATAACGCCGCAACTTTCCTGAAACAATGTGGCGCACCTTGACGCGTTCCCTGGCAAGCACCACATTGCAGAAATTATCATTCGGCCCCAAATAATAAAGATTCAAGGCGCCGCTGTATTTTTTTTTCAGTTCGCGAATGACCGACACGATCGGATAGATATGGCCGCCGGTTCCGCCGCCGGTAAAAAGTATTTTCATTTGTTTAAGATTGACTCTTTAGAAGATTATACGACATTCGATCAGATTTTTAAATCTATGCCGGCGGTCAGAAACGGGATTGGCGCGAAATATTCAACAAAAAACCGACCGCGGCCAGCTCAATGGCGATTGCCGTACCGCCATAACTTATAAAAGGCAATGGAATGCCGCTTAGCGGAATTAACCCGATCGTTGACGAAATATTCACCATGGCTTGCAAAACAATCCAAAAAGTGATCCCGAAGGCGACCAAGTATTCAAATTTGCCAGAGCTTTTCCGGGCAATTAAAAAACCCCGCCAGGCAAAAACCGCGAAAATCACCACCAGCATCACGCCGCCGGCAAAGCCAAGTTCTTGCGCGTAAGGCGCGAAAACAGAATCGCCGATAAGTTCGGGCAAGAGCGCGTATTTTGAAGACGACGAACCAAACCCCTGTCCAAAAACACCTCCCGAACCGGCAATCATCAGCGCTTGGCTTGACTGAAAGCTTTTCCCCATCGGATCCGATTCGGGCGAAAGCCAGGAAGAAAGCCTTTCAAACCGGTACGGCTCAAAATAAACAAGCCCGGCAAGCAGCACTGCGCCCGATAAAACCATAATAAAAGTATGTTTCAAGGGGGTGCCGGCCAGAAAGTACATCGCAAACGCTGTAAGCGCCACGATACCAAAAGTGCTTAAATCCGGCTGCTTGAGAAGCAAGAAACCGATAACCCCGACCACCGCCAAAAAAGCCGCTAAAGTGTTGCCAAATTCTTTTTTAAGATTTTTTCGATTAGCGATATCGGCAGTCCGCCTCGAAAGCCAGCTGGCCAAATAAATTATAAACACTATCTTCAGCACTTCCGAAGGCTGAATCGTGGCAAACCCCAAATGGATCCATCTTTGGGCGCCACCGGCCCGAAAACCGATTCCGGGAACAAATATCAAAACCAAAAGAACAATTGACAATAAAAGCAAAAATGGAGCGGATTTACGAAGCAAGCCAAGCGGCATTTTATAAGCGATAATTGCGGCCGCCAACCCGGGTAAAATTCCAAAAACAAGCTGATGCCGAATCAAGTAATAGCTGTCGCCATACTTTAATTGCGATAATAGCGCCGAAGAACTTGACAAGATCAAGATACCCAAAACCATTGCGGTTGCCGCCGCCGCCAGCAAAATAAAATCCGGATTTTTTAATTGACCTTTAACCATTATTCTTTAATTTGCCGCTTTTTGCGGTTTGCATTACCAGGCATTTTTTAAAGCAATTACCGCGGTCGGCATAATCGCGAAAAATATTGAAACTGGCCGATGCGGCGGACAGCAGGCAGATTTTCCCCTGCTTAGTTTTGGACAGCGCCAAGTTAACGGCCTCATCCATGGTTTGAACAAAAAAGGGCGCTATAGCGCTAAAGCGCTCATTTTTTTCTGTAAATTTAACTTGTTTTTGAAGTTCTTCCCAAATTTTTATGCCAGTCGTCGGAAAAAGGATCAGTGCGCCAATATTGCTATCCAATATCGCGGCAGCCAATTTATCAAAAGGCTGCCCGCGATCAAAGCCGCCGCAAATTAGGGTGTAAACCCGATCACCCAATCCGCCGATCGCCGCCACCGCGCTCTCTTGGATTGTTGACAGCGAATCGTTATAAAAATCGATCCCATTGAAGCTTCCCGCAAATTCCAAGCGATTGTCCAATGGCTTGAATTCAACAATCGCTTTATTGATAATTTTATCTGAAATCCCGAACAAACGCCCGACAATCGCGCCGATTTTAGCATTTTCCAAATTGAATCCGCCGATTAAGTTCGTTTTACCGTTCCAATTCCATTTATATTCATTGAATGCAATCTTTTTGGCCATTGAGACCAAAGAGATATTGGCAACCTCGGAAATCGCTGAATTAAAAATAAAATAGTCATTTTTTGACTGATGGACAGCAATATTCGCCTTTGCCCGAATATATTCATTGTAGTCGGAGTAATAATCCAAATGCTCCGGATATATATTCAATAATATTGAAATGTGCGGACTCTTCTTTAAATTATATAATTGATGAGCGGAAAGCTCGCAAACAAAAACGCTTTCCTTGTCCGCCGCATCAAGATATGAAAGCATCGGCGTGCCGATGTTTCCCAGCAAAAAAACCTTCCTGCCTGAACTTCTCAATATTTCATAAATTATCGATGAAGTAGTGCTTTTCCCTTTCGTACCGGTAATTCCGATGATCGGGCTCGGGCACTGGTCAAAAAATATCGATGCCTGCGAAACAATTTTATTCTGTTTATAGGCTTGTTCCACTTCGCGGATATGAATTGGAATGCCGGGAGATTTTACAATGATATCATAACCATCCAAGGCGGATAAATAATCACTGCCCAAAAATATCCTGACTTGGGAGTTTTTCAATAAAATTTCCTTCACGGCCGGATCCAGGCAACTAATCTGGGATTTGTCAGCCGCAGCAATTTCGTTTTTTGGACATTTTTTTAAAAAAAACAAAAGGCTATCTATGCCTTCCCTGCCCAAACCCAGGATCATTATCTTTTTCCCTTTATAAATACTGATATCCATGGATTTCTCATTATTCTATGGTTGAATATTATCATAAAAAATGTTTTTTTGAAAGCGGATTTCAGCCAAAATTAAAGGAGAGATACGCCCCGCTTCCCTTAATTATCCTGGAAAAAAACTTTCAGAACAATTAGCGAAAGCGTTGCGCAGAGCTCTCCTCGATAGTATTGGACGCTTTTGGCGCCCTTAACCTTTGAGATAAGTTCCAGAATTTGAAATTGTCTTCCCGCTCTCCCGTAAATTATTAATTTATAAAATCAGATTTCGGAACCGTAAATTTGTAAAGTGCTGTTTAACTTATCTTGCTCCTTAATTTTACCGCTAAAAGATTGCTTGTCAAATAAAGTTATCCACAATACCGGGCTTAACGCAGATTATTTTTCAAGGTCGCGGCCAAACTCTTTGGAAGATTGTGTCTGCCCGTCCACGCCGCCAGAATTTTTTTGGATTGCGTTTCGAGGCGCGGATATTTCGGTAAAATATTTTTTTGGAAATATCCCAACAAGCATGGTTTGGCATCCGCGCTTTTTTCCGAACTCAAATAAAAAGCCGCACGCATTTCTTCGAAAGTCCCGACGCATTCCAGCGGCTTGCATCCGCCCTCGCCGAGAAGCTCCAACATCACCGGCAGCAAGTTTTTATTTTCAAACAAATCGGTTCCAAAAATTTCGACCGTCCGCTCTTTGCCGATGAACGGATAAAGCATCGCGAATACCGACAGGCATTTTGAACATTGGCCGCACCATTTGGCGCCCGAATTGGTTTCGCGGGCCGCGATCGTGAAAGATTTATTGCAGCTCAAAAAAGATCCGAAATATTTAGGATAACCGGAAAAAATCTTGGAAATCTGGATTTCGTAAAGCGGCCTCAAAAAACTGAAATACTCGACATTTTTTGCCAAATATCTTCGTGAATATTCCCGGAATTTATTTTCAAATTCTAAAGTTTTCGAATATTGGTGATTTATGTTTTTACCCAGATATCCGATATTGCCTTCATTGGAACTGCGCTCCTGGGAAATGGCAATGTGCTTAAAATCGAATATCACGCCCAAACCGACCCCCAACACTGCCAATATCGATGAAAACGGCGTGTGGCCATTTAAATAGCCCTGCGTCTTCATTCCTACCAATCTCGCATCGATCTTTCTCTCGACATAGATATTCATAGCCCCGGCAACCTCGGCCACTTCCTTCAGCCCGGCATTGGCATTTAGCGTAAATGTCGCGGCCTCTTTTCCCGCCCGCCTTATAATCTCCAGTGTAACCAGCGAATCCTTGCCGCCGCCCAGCGGCACAAGATAGCGGTTTAAAAATCTTTTCACGACGACCGCTGGTTTTTTCGGTTTTGGGGCGAGGATCTCAAAAACCGGTTTTATGAACGGCAATTGATTTTCATAGAAAAACTGGCCCATATTGGAAATCAAATCCTGCCAAAAATTTATCTGGTGTTTATCCAGCCAACCCGCCTTGATGACGATTTTCGGAGAGCACGCCGCTTTCCAGTAACTGGGAATTTCGGCTATCCCCATGTTAAAAACCAAATTCGATACCGCCGCCGCGCCGATTTTTTCAATTTGATTCTCATGGACTCCGCGGATGACGAGCGACGGATGAAATTCAATATCACCCAGACGAAAATAAAAGCCGGCAACCAAATCGCCGTTCGAAATTTTCCAATCAAAACTCTCGTATATGAACTCCGGATATTTTTTTTGCAAAAAATCCAATTCCATTGATAATTCCATATTAGCCGACAAGCCGGATCGCCACGCCGATTGCGGCAAAAATTATGCCCAGTATCCAGAACCGCATTGTCACCTGATGCGCGGGCCAGCCAATCGCCTCAAAATGGTGATGAATCGGCGTCGACATCCATATCTTTTTCTTGAAAATCTTTTTAGAAACCAATTGGATTATAACCGATCCGGCTTCCATCACCAGCAAACCTGCAATTATCGGCAAAACCATCACCGAATCTGTCAAAAAAGCCACCACTGTCATTGTTGAAGTAAGTCCCAAGACTCCGGTTTCGCTCATATAAAATTTTGCCGGCGGGATATTAAACCACAAAAAAGCGAATAGGGCGCCGCAGATGATGGCGCAAAAAGTTGCCAGATCAGCCTTGCTTTGCGAAAACGCAATCAGCGCAAATGCGGCGAATATTGACACAAACGCGCCCCCGGCCAGGCCGTCCAAGCCGTCGATCACTCCCCCTGCCCACGCGGCCAGCATTACGGCAACAAAAAGCGGAATATAAAATACGCCGATCATGACATCGATCCCGCCCGGAAAATTAAAAATCAGCGGAATATGCATCGTGGTATAGCCCAGCTTGTAATAAAACCACAGTCCGCCGATAAGCCCGATTAAAGCTACAATCGCCATCCGGCGTTTGAAACTGATCCCGCCGCCGATATATTTTCCTCCGCCGTAAACAGTAAGAAAATCATCAAACAGCCCGACAAGCGATCCGGCCACCAGCGCAAACATCGGCAGCCAAACTTCCCGCCGAGTAAAAAAATCAAGCAGCGAAAACCACCACGGGTGGACTATTCCGATATTGGTCCAAACCTGCTCGGAAATGCTTGTAACCGCCCATACTATCAGCGTAACTGCGAGTACCGATATCCAAACCAGCAACCCGCCGCCGCGGGGAACGGTAGTTTCCCTGTCCTTGTGCAATGAATAAAAAACTGATGCCTCTTCTCCGGTAATTGTTTTGTGCCGCGCGTTTTTTTTCCAAAATTTTGCGCGGTTCAAAAATTTGATCAGCAAACCTGCTGCCGCAAACGCGACCACCGAAGTCAAGGCGGTAAAAGCAAGCATCCTGATGATGTTGAAAGTAAAAAGAGTCATTTAATTATCCGAATTGTTGGCGTAATTGATCATTTTTTGCATTTCGACAACCCGGCTTTCAGGCGAAGCTGAACCAAGCAATATGTTTATGTGGCGGCGGTTATTTTCGTTTTCAAAAATCGCGATCATGCACCCGCCGGCTTTTTCGGTATATCCTGTTTTGCCGCCTATCAGCGTCTGCTTATCCCAAAGCTTGAAACTGAAAATTCCGTTTTCGGTGATATAGGGACCGGGATGGATTGTCATGGAAAATATTTCCGGATGTGATTTAAGTATGTATTTTACCAATACCAGCAGATCTTTGGCGCTGGAAAAATTTGCCGCGCCGCCATCAATATCTAAACCGCTGGAATTATAAAAACCGGTTTTTTCAAGGCCAATATCTTTGGCTTTCCTATTCATCATCTCCGTGAATCGGTCAACACCAATAACTTCCGCCAACGAATAAGCAGCGTCATTGCTCGAATAAAAAAGCATCGCTCCGAGCAATTCCTGCACGCTGTAAACTTCCCCGGTTTTCAGATTGCCGAACACGGGCACATCGGCTTGGCTGGCGCCAAGCGCGCTGATTGCAATTTGTTTTTCGGCATTGTAAATTTCAGGGTGCTCAAATACCACCGTCGCGGTCATTAATTTTGTCAGCGACGCAATCGGCAAGACATCGTCAGCGTTTTTTTTGAATATCACCCGTTCCTGATCGGGCAAATCGATTCTCAATGAAATCCCGGCCTTGGCCGCCAGCCCCAATTCTTCTTTCGGTTGTTTTTTAGGAACCGCATAAACGATTTCATTGATCGGTTGAGATATCTGCGCGTATAAATAATTTTCAAATCGCATTTGACCGTCATTGATTGCAAAACATAATGAACCGCCCGATAAAATGGCGACGACAAAAATTAGCAATCTTTTGGCAATGGCGCCAATTCGGTTTGTATCATTTTTCGGGCTTGATTTTTTTTGGCGCGGACGCGGAGCCGGCGAAGGTTTGATCATTTTACCAATTAGAATTTACAAATTACTTGCCGTTCGGTTTTTCGATAATCGAAATGCCAAGTTCTTTTAATTGCTCTTTTGAAACTTCGGACGGCGCTCCCAGCATCAGATCTTTATTGTCCCCGGTCTTGGGAAACGCGATCACCTCGCGGATATTCGGTTCGTTCAAAACCACCGCCAAGAAACGATCTATACCCGGCGCCATCCCTCCATGAGGCGGCACCCCATACGAAAACGCCTCAAAGTAATGGCTGAATTTCTTCCGCGCCTCTGATTCGGAAACGCCGACTATTTCGCAAACCGACTTAAACAAATCCATATTGGTGTTCCGGATGCTGCCGCTCCCCAGTTCGTAACCATTCGCCACCAAATCGTATTGGTATCCAAGAACTTTGGCCGTATTCGTTTTAAGCTCGTTTGCATCCTCTGATTGAGGCATAGTAAAAGGATGGTGCATCGCCTTCCATTTTTTATCGCCCGGAAGCCACTCAAACATCGGGAAATCAACAATAAAACCAAAAGCGATCTCATTTGGATCGTTCTTATCCTTGCGCAAATCCGGCTTATCGCTCCCGTATTTATCCTGCGCCTCCTGCCAAGTCAAACGCGGAAAAGGCGTCCGGGTAATAACTTTTTCGGGAAATAGCGTTTTTACTAGCAAGGTATACAATCTTTCGGTAACATCAAGAATCTCATCTTGACTCATAAACGACATTTCCATATCCAACTGCGTATGCTCGGCCTGACGATCGGCCCGCGGGTCTTCGTCGCGCATGCAACGAGCAATCTGAAAATAACGCTCAATGCCCGAAACCATCAACAACTGCTTGAATTGCTGAGGGCTTTGCGGCATCGCGTAAAAATGCCCCGGCTGCAGACGGGAAGGAACTAAAAATTCCCGGGCACCCTCCGGAGTCGATTTGATAAGTAGCGGCGTTTCAACCTCTACGAACCCTTCTTCGGTCAAGAACTGCCGCATAAAATTAATGACTTTGTGGCGCACGACCAGGTTTTTGTGCAACCGCGGGCGCCGAAGATCAAGATAACGGTACTTCAGCCGGTGTTCTTCGGAAATTTCATAACCATCAGTATCGATCGATATCGGCAAAGTTTCGGCTTTGGAGAACACCTCCAAACTTTCGGCAAAAAGCTCGATCTTTCCGGTCGGTATCTGTTCGTTCACCATCGCCGCCGGCCGCTCGTTGACGGTCCCGGTAATCGCCACGACCCATTCCGAACGCACGGTTTTCGCAGTTTCAAAATCCTTGTTTTTTGGAATAAAAACTGTCTGAATGACGCCGCTCCGGTCGCGCAAATCAAAAAAAATCACTTTTCCGTGAGCACGCACCACCTGCACCCAGCCGCAAACCCGCACGGTTTTGCCCACCATTTGCGGCAAATCGGCAACCATGGTCCGGGGTAATAATGATTGATTTTCCATAATTGTTCAGTTTACTTGATTTTCGGCCAAGATTCAACAATCAAATCCTTTCTATTTTTAACCGGCAGCGATTGGTAGATTTCTTCTGTGATGAACGGCATAAAGGGATGTAAGAGTTTCATTAAATTCGCCAAAACATAGATCAAGATGGATTTTGTCCTTTCCGCTTCTATTTTGTTTTTTGGCTCTTTAATCTGCAACTTTGCGGCTTCGATGTAAATATCGCAAAATTCGTGCCAGAAAAAATCATAGAGATCGCGGATCGCATGGCCAAATTCGTATTTATTGATCTTTTTTTCAGTCGCGGCGGCTATTTTGGCCAATCCGGACAAAATCGCGCGATCGGCCTTGGAAATTGATTTCGGCTTTGCGCTTAAAGAATGCAATTTTTTGCTGTCGCCCATCTGGTATAGCACGAATTTTGCCGCGTTCCACATTTTGTTGCAAAATTTACCGCCCGAAACCATCGTATCCTCGTTGAAATGCATATCCTGGGATTCCGTAACCTGCCACGCCAGGCCAAACCTCGTCGCGTCGGTGCCGTATTTTTCGATCAGCATCATCGGGTCGATTCCTGTTCCCAGAGACTTGGACATTCTCCGGCCGTCCTTGGTCAACACCATCGCGTTGATAACCACATCCGAAAAAGGAGCTTTTTTTATAAATTCCATCCCGGAAAACGCCATCCGCGCCACCCAAATCGAAATGATATCCCGACCGGTAGTAAGCACCGATGTCGGATAGAATTTTTTGAAATCTTTGGTGTTTTTGGGCCAGCCGAACACCGCCATCGGCCAAAGTGCCGACGAAAACCAGGTATCGAATATATCTTCGCTGCGTTTTGGGTGGCATTTTTTACAGATTGGGCACACTTTGGATTCGGTTTTAGAGGCAAAATGCCGTTCCGGAAAATTTTCGCAGAACCATACGGGCATGCGCTGCCCCCACCACAACTGGCGGGAAATGCACCAATCCCGCGGTTCCGTTAACCAGGCACTATAGGTTTCTTCCCAGCGTTTGGGATGGAATTTTATTTTCCCCAATTTGCCGGCCTTGAGAGCCAGCTTCGCGAGTTCTTCCATTTTCAAAAACCATTGCTTTGACGGAATCAGCTGGATTCCGGCGCTGCAGCGCGAACATTTGGGGACTTCGTGGGTATAATCTTCAATCTTTTCCACCAATCCAAGCGCCGAAAGCTCATTTACCGCTTTCTCGCGCGCTTCGGCTGCTTTCAAGCCCCGATACGCCTCGGGAGCATTATTATTCATTTTCCCCCTTTCGTCGATCACGGAAATCAACTCAAGTTTGTGCCGCTGGCCTATTTGCCAATCATTCAAATCGTGCGCCGGGGTCACTTTCACCGCGCCGGTACCAAAACCGATATCGATCGCGTTATCGGCAACAATCGGAATGTTTCGATTGATGATTGGTAAAACCGCATCCCTGCCAATAAGATTTTTGTACCGCTCGTCTTTGGGATTGACCGCCACCGCCGTATCGCCAAACATGGTTTCCGGCCGGGTCGTCGCCACGGTGATAAATTTTCCCGCTTCACCGATGATTTGATATTTCAAATACCAAAGCTTTGATGGTTCCGGCGCAAAATCAACCTCAAGGTCGGAGATCGATGTCCCGCAACGCGGGCACCAATTAACCACTCGCTCCCCCCGGTAAATCCAGCCTTTTTCGTAATAATGGACGAACGCCGTCTCGACCGCGTCCACATAATCCGGGTCCATGGTGAATTTTACCCGCGACCAGTCACAGGACGCGCCCATGGCGCGGATCTGGTTTAAAATAATATTTCCATACTGGTTTTTCCACTCCCAGGCCTTTTCGAGAAATTTTTCGCGGCCAAGGTCAAAGCGGCTGACGCCTTCCTTGCGCAGCTTCTTTTCAAGCGTGCTCTGCAAACCTATCCCGGCGTGGTCGCTTCCCGGTATCCAAACCGTCGCTTCGCCTTTCATACGATGGTAGCGAACCAGGGCGTCCTGGATAGTGATATTCAACGCATGCCCCATGTGCAGGGTTCCCGTAACATTGGGCGGCGGCAACACCACCGAAAATACCTTTTTCGACTTAATTTTGGACTTATCCGGGTTAAAATAACCTTTATTTTCCCAATTTTCGTAAGTTTTTTTTTCCGATTCTTTATAAGAATAATGCGGCGGCAATGTTTCCATAGCGAAAAATCTTAATTAGTTAAAACGAAGACAGTTCTAAGTTAGCATTAAATCAACCAAAAATAAACCCTGTTACGCACTGACGCACCCAAGCGCTTATACCCGGGAAAGGCTTTAATTTCAATTTTCCAGTGCGGATTTTAATCCATCGTTTTTTGTCTTTTCGCCGCCATCCATGGGCAATTCAATAATAAATTCACTGCCCTTCTCCCAGCCGTCCGATTCGGCACGAATCCTGCCGCCATTGTTAATGACCATTTGCGCTGCCAAATATAATCCGATACCCTTGCCGTTAACATTGACATTCCTTGCTTTTTCACCGCGCTCAAAAGTCCGGTTAAACAGTCCCTGCAATTCTTTTTTGTTCATCCCGATACCGGTATCCGCCACAGAAACGCGCAAACAATCCAAAACGACGGACAATGAAACGGTTACCCCGCCCGCCTGGGTATATTTGATGGCATTGTCTGCAATATTGTAAATTGCTTCCCTGATCCCGCGCGGATCAATGGAAATCAAAGGGATCGGCGACGAGGGCGATTCCAACCGCAAATATATGTTTTTATCCTGCGCTGATTTTTTCAAATCAGCGATGATTTCGACGATCAATTTCACCACATCAGTCAATTCCTTGGCCGCCATGCCTTTATTCATTTGAAAATGCGCAATATCCAAAAGATCATTAACCAGCCGGATCAGTTTTTGGGTTGCTTCAAGCGCCACATTGATTTTTTCTTTGGCCCGGGCAGGTATTTTGCCATAATTTCCCTCGTTGGCCATGCTTAAATATCCCTGAATCACTGACAGCGGACTGCGCAAATGATGCTGGGTGGAAAGCAAAAATTGCGTTTTGGCGGCATCCAGCCGCTTCAAATCCGCCGACAATGTTTCCGCCTCCCGGCGTAACTCCCTTTCTCTTACCGCGGCCAACTCCGCTTCCTCTCGCCTTCTGCCTTCGTTTTCGATGGCATTTACCAAGTAATATCCAAAAATAAAAAATAAAATAACTATAACAATATTCAAAATTCTCCAACCGACATCTGAAACAGTGAATACTTGGCTTAATAAAATTAGACCCATTATCCCTACCAAAAACTCAGTAATAATGACCTTAACTTTAAAAAGACGATGCTTTAAAATAGCATAAGCGACAAATACGGTTAAAGCGACAGTCAACCCCGGGGATAGCCAATACAGCTTAAAATTGCCCGCAAGAGGTAAAAAAATCCCAAAAATTACACCCGCTAAAGCCGAAATTAAAGAACCGATAGTAACAAAAAATAATTGTGCTCGCAGATATTTGTCCGCTATTTGAAGGTATTTGCTAAATAATATTATAAAACTAACGGCAAAATAAATGATTATATAGAAAGAATAAAAATAAAAATTGGGCAAACTAAATATGAATCCCTTATAACCGTCTATAAACAAAGCCTGTTTCAAAATACCAAAATGAATAACTATTAAAAAAGCGGCTAAACTCGGAAATCCAATTAAAAAATGTAAGTAAGGCTTAATCTTCTGTTCATGGGGAAAATTTAAACTGAAATAAAGGAAAAAATAAACAATTGGAATTGTAGCGGCCCAAAGAACCACACTCCATATTTTTAGAAGTTCGCCATCCACGCTTCTAAACATAAACATGCAAAATGTCCAAAAAGCGGCGCTCGAAACCACCAAAGAATAAAACAAATTTGCTTTCGTCCTTGAGCTTCTAAAATATATCAAAAATGCCAAAATAAAATTGGCAATGGTCATTATTAAAAGGTAAATATCTATTGGCGTTTCTATCATAATATTTTTGCCAATCGCTTAGATAACGCAACTATTGTTAAAATCGGAGGCAATCCGGGAGCTTCCGGCAAAACACTGGCATCGCTAACAAAAAGGTTTTTTATTTTTGTTTCTTGATTTTTATCAACGACAACCCCAATAGCCGCGGTTCCCCCCGGATGAGCACCGCGCGGCTTGGTGGTAATCATTGAGTTGGGATTAATGTTTGATTCAATTAGAATCTTCTTTGCTATTTCGTTTCCTAAATTCAATTTCATTTTATCGCTGTCAGTAATTGTCTTGCTGATTTTCCCATTCGCATATATCCGACCGACCATATCGTCTTTAATTTTAATCATTATCCCCAATACTTTATCGCGCCTTATAGCATGTTGATAATATTTAGCATCAGTCATAAACAAACTAAGCGGTGTATCCAAAAAAGTAGACAAGATAAAACCTTTTTCCTCATAAAAATCATCATTAACTATCGCCATTGATGGCTCTCTGGATAATCCAACATCAGCAATACCATAGACAACCGTATAAAGATCGCAAAACAACCTGTTGCCAGCGGAAATTCCTATTTTTTGCAGTATTACGGGTGTTTCTATCGCGCCCGCAGCAAGAATAATTTTTCCCGCCGAAATCTCCATCGCCTCATTGCGCGCTCTTCCCTCCACGCCAACTGCTTTATTTTCTGAAATAATAATATTATCCAATTCAAAATTAGTAACCATCAATGCGCCGCAATCCTGCGCTTTTTCAATAAAATCCAAAGCAGTCCATTTGGCCCTCGGTACACAACCCAAAACGCAATTACCGCAAGAAACGCACTTTGAAAAATCGACAAATTTGGGCATAGGAACAAAATTATAACCAATTTTTTGAGATGATTCTATAATTCTTTTCGTACCGTCTCCCATTAATTTTAAATCAAAGGGCTTAACCGCTAATTCAATCTCGGTTTCCTTTATTTCTTCGGTTATATCAATATCTAAATATTTTAATTCTTTTTCTAAAGATCTAACGCCGTTGCCGCAGCTTACAACAGTTGATCCTCCGGCCATTATCGTTCTGTAAATAATATTTCCCTCCTTACTGTTCAATCTTCCGAATTTATCATAAAAATTAATAGCTGCCTGTTCGGTTCCAACTCGCGAAACTATCGATCCTTTTTCTAAAATAATAACTTTCTTGCCCCGTTTTGCCAATTCATAGGCAATAGTAGCCCCACCGGCGCCCGAACCAATTACGATAAAATCGGTTTCAATTTTTTTTACTTCAGCCGCCATATATGCGTTATTTATCGGATTTTAGTTATTTTATCATCGGACGATAACAAAATAGAGCGAACAGGCTTGCCAAAGCTTGTAAATGAAGCGTGTCTAAAGCAATATTTTTTACCCCATTCTTTTGTCGTTTCAAGAAAAGATTTATCGATATTGCCAACATGATGCTTTTTGTCTCCTTCCAGTGCAAGCATCGCGGTTTCGATCAGACAAGCAAATGTGCTTCCCTTGGGCGGCCCCATTAAAAATTTTAGATCGATATCGTTTATATCCACATAATCACCGTCAATTTTTACGATATCCGGTCGTTGCTCGGCAACAACCTGCCCAAGATTCACCGGCTGAGCAATATCATAAACCACAGCATTTCTTTTTAAATCCGCGCTTTTTAATAAGTATGAAGGATGCGATGTTGCAGTTATTACAAAATCGGCATCAATAATTGAGCCTACATTGGTCGAAGCCGCTAAAATATATTGGGATAGCCCTTCGCGCGCCATTCTTTTTTTGATTAACTCAATTTTCTCGGGAACGCTTTCAACAAGTATCAGGCGATAACCCTTTTGCGCCAAAAAAACACACAGCTCGCGCCCAATCAACCCGTAAGCGCCCACCACTGCAACCTTATCGCGCACAAAATCAAAATTAAATTTTTGCAAAATTATTTCTATTCCCTGGCGGGCAATCGCTACGGTAAAAGTATCTCCATGCGTTACGGCAAGTTTTACTCCCGGCTGTTTTATCACCCAATCACCGCCGTCAGTAACGGAAGTAATTAATGATCCAAGGCCGACAACATCAATTTTTAATTCATTTTGCGCATAAAGGATCGCGTCCAGAACTCTTCTTCTTACTTTTTCAATCGGCAAAGACATCATTTGCCGGCCATTCAACAATACGGCAATAATATACCCTTCGGTCTCTTTTCCGGCTCTTTTGAATTTAAATTTGGAACATACTGTAAACCCCGCTCTTCCATACAGCAATTTCATAATTGCGCTAACCAAAAAACTCGGAATGCAACGAGAAAACCAAAAACGCCTCGTCACATCAAAATTGTCTCTGGGATGTATTAGAAATGCAAATTTACTCATAAAAAATTTTTGCGATTCAAGCAACCGCTTATTTTACTAAAATATTTATCATTTGGCGGAACGCCGGAAAATATTCAATGATTGCCCAAATAAAGATTATAAAAAATCCGATGATTAAAATTGCGTCGATCAATTTGTCCATTTTTTTTACAATTTTATTATACTCTATTTCTTGGTTGGAAAACACCAAGAACAAGCTTGCCGTTATTTTTTGGCGCCAGCTTTTTCGACAAATCGTAAATATCGCCGGCGCCCATAACGAGAACAATCTCGCCGCCCTTAACCTCTTTTTTCAATTTTGCAAAAATTTCATTTTTCGCCGCATATTCAACCGATTCCTTGCGGATTTGTCCGACTAATTTTTGGCTGCTGACTTTTTTTGAAATCGCGGCTGATTCGCGGCCGGCAACTTGGTAAATATCGGTGATAAAAATTTTATCCGCCGGCGCGCCGCGCAAAACATCAACGAACCGGTCAAATAATAAATGCGTGCGCCACGCCTGATGGGGCTGGAAAACGCAGATAATTTTTCTCCCGGGCCATCCGGCCCGGGCGGCCTCCATTGTCAGTTTTATTTGCGTTGGATGATGGCCGTAATCCGAAACCACAGTGATCTTTTTGCCGCCGATAATCCCCCGCTGACATTCAAATCTCCGCCACGCCCCGCTGTATTCCGCCAAGGACTTAAATATTTTTTTGTCGCTGATCTTCAGCCACCGCCCCACGGCCAACGCCGCCAGCGCGTTAGCAACATTGTGTTCGCCGGGAACGCGCAAAATTCGGCGCAACGGTTTTGCCTCTGGCTGGGTAAGCGAATATTTCTTAATTACCGGCCCGGTTTTTTTTGCGTGCAAAACAAATTTTGCCACATTCGCGTCATCAATGCACGCCATAAGCGCGCCCTGCCGGGGCAAATGAGCCGCAAACTCCGCAAACGCCTGAATTAATTCAGCCTCGTTTGCGTAGCACTCCATGTGATCCATCTCAATGTTGGTCATTACAATAACTTCGGGCCAATAATTTAAAAACGACTTATCGTATTCGCACGCCTCAATGACAAGATATTCTGATTTTCCCGCGCGGAAATTGCTGTTGCCAAATTCCCGGACTTTGGTACCGACGATTATTGTCGGGTCAAGCTTGGCCTTAATCATCATCAACCCTATCATCGCCGTAGTCGTGCTTTTGCCGTGAGCGCCCGCCACCGCGATTGTCTTGTGGGTTCTGGACAGCTGGCCCAAAGCCTCCGGATAGCTGATCGCCTTGATTCCGAGAGCTTTTGCCTCGTCAATCTCCGGATCGTCCTTCCTGACAGCAGGACTGTAAACAAGCAAATCCGGCAGTAATTTTTTCAAACTCCTTGGACCGATATGGATTTTTGCGCCGAGGCTTTTTAGCTCTCTGGTAATCTCCGAAGCCTTGATATCCGAACCCGACACGCTCCATCCCTGGTACAAATAATATCGGGCCAAAGCCGAAACGCCGATCCCTCCGATGCCGACAAAATGAATTTTAAGATTACCATGCATAAAATTTCTAATTTCTAATTTTCGGTAAATATTTTGCTCCTATTCCCCCAATCTCGCGCTTTCAAGAACAGTGTATTTCGGTCCGCCGCGCTTCATCTCGCTTTCCACAATCTCGATCGACTCAACCAGAAAAACACGGTTTATTTTTTCATCGATGACAGGAATTTCCTCAACCTCCATCTGCCGAAATCCGGCCTGAAAGAGCCGCGCCAAAGTAATGTGCGCGGCAAAACCGCAGTTTTCGCCGCCCTTCGAATCCGCGCCGGCAAACTCATAAAGAGTATTTTCCAAATCGCGCTGTAACTGTCCCAATTCTTCGGATCTTTCGCCTTCGACCCAAACCATTCGCGGCCGTTTTCCCTCCGGACCATAAAGAATCCTATTCAAATTTAAATCGAACGGATCATGGCGCTTGGCTACTTGGGCGACTGTTTTGCAAATTTCACAAACCTCTTGATCGTTGGCGCTGCCCAAAAAAATCAAGGTGATATGCAGATTTTCGGTTTTGGCCCAGCGCGCCGGCAATTCCGGCCAGCGCTCCCGAAACGAACCCAATTCGTTCTTCAGTTTTTCCGGCAGATTGATGGAAATAAATATCCGATGCAAATTATTCATAATTGATTCATCTTGCTTGTATTAAATTTAAACTAATTTAGCAAAAAATGAAAGATGGGCGCAAATCATGTTAAAATAATATCATGAAAGAAATTTATCTGTATAAAAAATGGCTGCAATCGCCGAATTTATCGCTAAAGAATAAAAAAACACTTTGGCATATCACACAGTTCTCCGGTATCATTTTATGAAAATTCAAATATCTGACGGATACATCTGCGAATACTATTCGTAAAACATACAATATAGAAAATTCCCGAAATGCGCCAAATTTGACAAAACTCTTATTGATGCGCTAAAAAATAACAATACTGATATGATTTTCAATTTTGCTTCGGAAAAAAATATATGAAAATAACTATCAATGGACCATTCAAAATAAACATCAACAACATGATGCGCAACCTTGGATATCACTTCCAGGGCGAAGACCCCACTGCCCGGGAATTGGGGTTTACCCGGCCAAAAATCGGCTACCCGCGCCTTCATTTGTTCATTAAGCCGGACAAGGAGAGTTTTATTTTAAGCCTACATCTTGATCAGAAAAAACCGGCCTATAAAGGAGCCGTCGCTCATTCGGGCGAATACGACGGTCCGGTGGTGGAACGCGAAATGGCGCGCATCGAACAGTACCTGGAAAGTTGTAAACGCTGACGACATGGAAATTATTTCATTAACGCCAAAAAAATTTCAGACTGCGGTGGAAACCGCGGCGCGCGCAATTCAGAATGGCGGAGTTATCGTCGCGCCCACCGACACGGTTTACGGTTTGCTGGCCGATGCCGCCAACAAAACCGCGATACAAAAAATTTATACAGTCAAAAAACGGCCGAGCAACAAACATCTGCCGGTCTTCGTTAAAAATATAACGATGGCAAAAAAACTCGCAAAAATATCGGCGAAGCAGCAAACATTTTTGGAAACCAAGTGGCCGGGAAAGTTCACCGCCGTTTTGCAACGCCGCGCGGCAATAAAAATATTCGGCACCGACCAAAAAACAATCGCTCTGCGCATCCCGTTTTATCCGTTCATAAACTCCCTGCTGGAAGTCGTCAACCAGCCGCTGGCCGCCACTTCGGCAAATATCTCGGGATTGCCCGCGCCGACAAAAATTGACGATGTTTTAAACCAGTTTGCCGGTAAGGCGATTATGCCCGACTTGATAATCAACGCCGGAGATTTGGATGACTCAAATTCGTCAACCATCGTTGACTTGACTCAAAATCCGCCCGTAATAATCCGCCCTTAAAAATATAATTTTAGACTGTTGAATAATTGCTGCATTTAGGCTTAACCGGAAAATTTGATAAGCTTATATTTGTTCAAAAAATCAATTATTCAACAGTCTCAATTTATGAAAAAGGAAGTGCAAAAAATAAAATCAATCATCAACAAAAAACAAGAATTGGAACTTCTGCGCGAAATTATTGAAACTATCAGTTACAATTTGGATTTGAAGGAAGTTTTGGCAAGGATTGTGAAGATCGTGAGCGGCGTCACCAAGGCGGATTCTTGTTTTTTGTATTTGCTGGACGGCAACAATCTGGTTCTGCGCGCGTCGCTGAATCCCAAACCCCTGGAGATTGGCAACATAAAATTGAAAACCGGCGAAGGGATCACCGGCTGGGTGGCGCGCAACAAACAAACCGCGGCCATCGCCAAGGAAGCTTATAACGATGAAAGATTTAAAACCGTCAACAGCCTCCCCGAAGACAAGTTTGAGGGATTTCTTTCCGTACCGATTGTTTATCGAGACACAGTGCTGGGAGTGATCAATGTCCAGCACTCAAAACCGCGGGCATACTCCAAAACCGAAATTGCGCTGTTTGAATCGGTCGCCAAGGCCGTCGGCGGCGCGATTGAAAACGCATCCCTCTTTTCGGAAAAGGAGGCGCTGAAAGAAGCGCTGGAAACCAGAAAAATCATTGAAAAAGCCAAGGGAATTTTGATGAAAGAATTCGCCGTCGGCGAAGACGACGCCTACAAACTTCTGCACAAAAAATCGATGGACAAACGCCTGCCGATGAAAGAAATCGCCAACGCAATCATCATCTCCTCGGAATTCAAAAAATAATTATTATTCAAAAATCAAAAATTCGCCAGCTGGCGAATTTTTGATAAAAACTATATCGTAAAATTTAAAATTCAAATTCTTTTATCTTTTCCCAACTGTTCTCGTCAAGCACCGAAATTTTATTGTCGCCGATCACATAAAGATAATCGTTGATATAGATTGCCCGTTTGGAATTTATTCCGCTCACCGCTTTCTTTAGGGAAAGCTTGTTGTTCGCGTAGGAAAAAATGTAGCCGCCGTTGCCGCCGGGCATAAAAAATATTTCGTGCCGGGAATCCATCAAAAACGCGTGGTGGTTGCTGACCGCCTCTGACCAATGCTCATCCAGCGAATATTTATCCATTTCCGCCGGATTTTTCGGATCAATTACATTAAAATAAGATATTTTGACATTTGAGTTTTCCATTCCCACGCCGATTATCTTATCCTTGTTTACCGGATGCAAATAGCCGGAATATCCGGGAATTTTAAGTTCGCCGGCAAGTTTCGGATCGCGCGGATCAGCCAGATCAATGACATAGAACGGATCGGTCTGCCGGAATGTCACTACATACCCCTTATCTTCGATGAACCTGGCGGAATATATTTTTTCGGTTTTGCCCAAATCAAGCACCGAACCGATAATTTTCATTTCCGGGTCGAGAACATAGACATCGTTGGCGGTTTCGGAGCGCATAAACCACGAACTGCCGATGGTGGTGGCAATTCTTAGATTGCCATTATATTCATCCAGCGAGAATTGGTTCAACGGCTGGCCCGGAACCGCACCACTGGCGTAAAACTTCAAATCGCCCAGGCCAATCTTGGCCACAATAGTTTTATCAAAATTTCTCAATTGTGATTTGCGATAATTGGTTAAACGGTTTTGCATTTCACTGGTAAATTTCAGGCGGTCGTCGGAGCTCAAACCGTTTTTATAATTATTTAAAATCGTATTTAGTTCAACAATTTTGGCATCCGAGCTGATATCATAACCTTCAAGTTTGGCAATCTGTTCAATCAGCGAAGCGCCCACCATATCCTTCATATTTTCTTTGATCAAACCCGCCTGAATGGTAAACTCGCTTTCATAGGCCGGATAAGTAACGAAAATATTTTCCGCAGAAACATAAATCACCGAATATCCGCCCAAACCGGCAAATGAGGTTTTATTTTCCACCAACCCGGTTGCCGTATCAATGACAAAAACGCTGAATGTGGCATCGGCTGGCAACACCCGTTCCGGATGATAAATCGCGCCGCAAGGAATCGTTACGCCCGCGCCGCCGATCATAAGCGGCTTTATCGGGCAAGTATCGGTCGTGCCGATCACGGTTTTGGTAACCATATAAATCTTGCCGTCGCGCAGCCGCGAACCGATGATTGAAGTATTGCCTTCGGGCTTGATGTTCCAAATTTCTGCCGGATTTTTTGGATTGCTGACATTATAGCCAATCACTCCGCCGTTGCCAAAAACCGCCAGAATATTTCCGGACAGCAATAAATCGCCGGATTTTTGAATGGTCGAATCAACCGCCATATTGCTCACCGGCAAAGCTTTAATGATTTTTGCTTCCGGTCCCCGGTACTCCGGCGCCGGCATAACGCTTTTTATTGCCGTATCCGATACTGCCGTCGACGGCATGATTCCGCCGCCGTCGCGCCACCAATAAACCGGATTGGTTCCGGAATAATAAATTTCCTTGCCGTCGGTTTTCACGATATCGGGTTCGTCAATGCCTGCCACCTGAACATTGGTAACCGAAGCCCTGTCAATGGAAACATTGACGCTTGGCGCCGGCGCCGGCGATTCGTTCTCGGCCAAATCTGACGCCATTGATGTACCGGCCGTCCGCGTTATGTTTTCGCGGCCAAATCCGGCGCTTTGAGATTCCTGAATCGCTTTTTTGAAGTAGTTATTAAAATCCGCGGCGGCGATAAAAGTTTCAAATTTTTCCGGCCCGGCAGAAACGCCAGCCCTTCCCGTCGAATATTTTTTCAGAGTGGTAATGCCCAGCGGCCCGATTTTCAGCCCACTCCACGAACCATACCAGGAGGCATAAAATGCCTTGACCGCGGCAATGGTCTGGCCGCCATAGTAGCCGGTGGCTCCGGCCGGAATACCAAACCCTGCATCAATCAAGCATAACTGCACATTTGCCACCGCATCGCCTTTTTGATACGCCGCCACCGCGCCAAGATTTGCCAAATCGCAATCGGCCGCATCGACAAAAACAAAACCTAAAACCGTTAAAATCATAGAAGCGGAAATAACCGAAAAAACCTTTGATGATTTGATCATTTTTTTGTTTGATATTAACTGATTATTAATTGTAGCATTCTATAAAAAATACCGGAAATTTGACTTGGCTAATCGATTGCGGTAAATTCATATAATAAGGCACAACGAAGTGCTTTGCGATAAGACAATGGCGTCTCCGGTATAACTTACCCGGGGATTTTGTTTTTTAACTCTCAATTTTTAACTCTCAATTTTCAATAATTAACCATTGCATTTCTTTGAAAATTGGTAATTGAAAAATTCATTGGAAATTGGTAATTGAAAATTGGTCATTTCGCCTTTGGCGAAAAAACTATGGATTACAAACAGATTATTGACTCTTGCAAAAAAGAAAACATAAAGTTGGTTGATTTGAGATTTTGCGACCTGCCCGGCGCGTGGCAGCATTTTGCCGTGCCGATCGGCCAGTTTGAAGAAAAAATCTTTTCCGACGGCATCGGCTTTGACGGCTCGTCCATCCGCGGATTCAAAAAAATCAACGAAAGCGATATGATCTTGATTCCCGACGCAAGAACCTTTGCCGTTGATCGCTTCGGCAAAGAACCGGCCGGCAGTTTGATTTGCGATGTCTGCGACCCGGAATCAAAAACCCGTTTCGAAAAAGATCCGCGGGCGACCGCCCAAACCGCGGAAAAGTTTTTAAAGGAAAGCGGGATTGCCGATACGGCCTATTTCGGCCCCGAAGCGGAATTTTTTATCTTTGACCGGGTTGAATTCGCCAACGGGCAAAACCATTCTTTCTTCCGCATCCAATCAAGCGAAGCCGGCTGGGATAACAACGGCGAAGATGCCGGTTCGGGACATAAAATCCGCAACAAGGAAGGCTACTTCCCCATGGCGCCCGCCGATCAAACAATGGATATCCGCCGCGAAATGGTCGCCGAAATGCAAAAACTCGGCATTGAAGTGGAAAAAGAACACCACGAAGTCGCCACTGCCGGCCAAGCCGAAATTGATATTAAGTATGGCACCCTTGCCGCGCAAGCCGACAAAATAATGATGTTCAAATATGCGGTCAAAAATGTGGCGCATCGATTCGGCAAGAGCGCCACTTTTATGCCCAAGCCGCTGTTCGGCGACAACGGCTCGGGAATGCACACCCACATTTCGCTTTGGAAAAACGGTGAAAATTTGTTTTTTGATGCAAAGGGTTACGCCCAATTGAGCCAAACCGCGCTTTGGTTTATCGGCGGATTGCTGGCGCACGGAAGGTCGCTGATGGCATTTTGCGCGCCGACGACCAATTCTTACAAGCGGCTGGTGCCCGGGTTTGAAGCGCCGACCAATCTTGCTTATTCGGCGCGCAACCGCTCCGCGGCGATCCGCGTGCCGATGTATGACAATTCTCCGGCGGCCAAAAGAATTGAATTTCGCCCGCCCGACGCATCCGGCAATCCCTATCTGGCGTTCGCGGCGATGCTGATGGCCGGCGTTGACGGCATCAAAAACAGAACCGATCCGGGAGAGCCCGCCAACGGCGATATCTACAAAAACAACGGCGGCATCCCTCAGGTGCCCGCCTCGCTGGAGGAATCGCTGGCGGCACTGGAAACGGATCACGAGTATTTGCTCGCCGGCGGCGTGTTCGGCGCATCCCTGATTGACTGCTGGATAAATTTCAAGAAAACCGGCGAGTGCGATTTTTGCCGCCAACGGCCCGCGCCCGCGGAATTTGAACTTTATTACGGAATTTAAAAAACGGGCCGCAAGGCCCGTTTTTTAAACCTAACCGGACTTTAAAGCGTCATAAATTCTTTGCAGTGCGGTAAAATTAGACAATATTGCCAATGCCGCTAAAATTACTACTGCCCAATCCAAATTGATTGAAAGCAGAATAATGATTGCAAAATATACCATCAGCCGCTCGCCGCGCGACATCAATCCCCCTTTCAATTCGGCATCGCACAATCCCTTTTCCTT
>Ga0172380_10002294_pt1 | contig 30046 bp, 35 predicted proteins | sample Leawe162metaG_FD_119747 | JGI IMG/M metagenome (GOLD analysis project Ga0172380, IMG submission 119747) | Leachate microbial communities from a municipal landfill in Southern Ontario, Canada - Leachate well 162 metaG | ecosystem: Engineered > Solid waste > Landfill > Unclassified | place... | reverse complement strand
GGACACTTCGCTAGTCGAAGAAGCGATCACCTGGTTCGAGGCGTTCTTCGGGCACCTCTGCGGGTTCGCGTAGGTTGAGACGTACCCCGACCCCGGCCGCGGATATTCCGCCGCCGGGGTTTGTTTTACATCTGGCCTGATCGGCCAACGCCGGAGCATTGTCGGCACAGCAGGGAGAAATGGATCATGGATCACAGCAAGGTAGCCAAGGAACAGGTTCTGCACCTGGTCTTCGGCGCAATGTTTTTCGTCATTATCGGCATTTTTGCCGTCGGGCTCGACCTGGCCTCTGGTTTCGTCAAGCACATCGGCGTCACGGATTTCACTAGCCAAGCCCTGGAGATCTCGGCACATGCTATTCTGGTACTGGATTTGGTGCTATTCTTCATATACTTGATAGTAACCAGCATTGAAGTCGTGAAAGGCATGGTGAAAAATGATTGATGTCCGGAAAGTGTTCACAGACAGTCTGCGCCTCTACTTCGCCCCGCTGGTCGGTGCGTTCAAGGCGGTAATGGACGAGATCAAGCGGTTCGATCGCGAACACGCCTGACCTACATCAAGCGTCACATCAGCGGCCACCTTCGGGTGGCCGTTTTCATGTGTGCGTGGTTGAGCATCGGCACTGCCCCGCGCGAGCCCGCGCCAACCACGCAAGCGCAGCTCGCCGATATCGGCCGCGCAAAGAAAATCAGCCCGGCACGAATGCCGGGCTGTTGGGTTGTGTTTCTGAATCAGGCCGTTTCGCGGTGTCTCATGCTGCTCTTGCGACCATCGTTTGCGGCCGTGCTGTTCGCTTTGGCCGACGCCACGGTACGGCTTGCGAGCATCTCCGCGTGCAGCTGCGGTCTGGCCGTTGCTAACCAAGCCAGCAACTGATTGTTCGGCTCAAGCGAGTGGATTGCTCTGGTAAGCGCGACGTAGTGAAGGTGGACCTCTTCCCGCGGCACTTCATCGTCGAGATCGGCGAAGTCGTCGAGCATCACCACCTGGTCATACTCCAGCCCTTTCGCCTTGTGCACGGTCGAGAGCGTGATGTCCTTGCCGGTCGGCGTGGACTCGGCCTTCGAGCGCATCCAGGAGATGAGCCCGGGCAAGCCCCGGCCGTAGCTTTCGACAGTCCGTACCAGCGACTTGAGTTCACGGTCGTTCACGGTTTCCGCGTACTCTTTCATCTCGGCCCAAGTCGAGAAACTGGCAAGCATGCGATCCCGGACGGCCCCAGTGCCTGCGTAGAGATGGTAAGCGTCGAGGATAGTGTCGAGGCGGTAGCTGTCGACCCCGCCGCAAAAACAGATCCGCCGACCTTCCTTGATCGCTTTGACTGCCGCGTCGAAGATGCCCGCATTGGTGCGGCCGATGATGGTGTAGGGCTTTTTGCGGTCCACGGTCCACTTCGTTTTGTGAGGTGAGAGTCCGCGGACATCCTTATCCTCGCCGGCGAAGGTTTGCAACAACGCAGAAGCCAGGCTGGCGATGCCGGCGCCAAAGCGGAAGGATCCCGTCAGCGATAGCCGTTCGTCGGTTTTGAGACGTTCCAGCGCATTGACGGCGCCGCGGAAAGCATAAATGGCTTGATGGCGATCGCCGACATACAGCTTGTCGCAGGTCTGCCGGCTGACGATGTCCAAAGCAAGTGGATTGGCGTCCTGAAACTCATCAAACAGGATTCCGTCGATGTTGTCGATCATCGGCCTGGAGATTTGGTACAACTTCAGATAGCCGTCGTGGCTCATGAAGACGGACTTGTCCCGCGTGTTCATCATCTTGACCCACGTCTTGCGGGCGAGCTCCAAAGCTGCCTCGCGGGCGGCGGCGGGTATCTCGTCGGAGACAGAGCGCTCGTCGATTTCCGCGTGCACATCGCAGAGCCAGGCTTTGATGATGGCAAGCGCCTGGCCGGCCAAGGCGTGGGGCACGTCGAAGACGCGGACGATGTCGCTCGCGCGCGGGTTGCCCAGTTTCCTGGCATAGTCCTTCCCGGTCTTGCCGTAGGCCAGGCCGTGCGTCGTGACGACGCGGACATTGGACGGAAACTTTTCTTTGGCGGCTTCTTTCACCGACGCATTGAACGCGAGGTAGAGAAAGCGCTTGTTGGGACGTGCCTGGGCATAGAAAACCAGGGTGGTGGTCTTGGTACAGCCGGCAAAGGCGTCGACCGCAAGCGTTTTGGCGCTTGACTCGACGACAAGGCGCTGTTCCTGGGTCATGGTGAATTGCATAGGATTTCCTTGGTAGTTGAATAGATTGTCGGTGCCGAGCTTGCACGACGTCGACCTTGGAGGTGCCGGTGAGATGCCAGACACAGCGTGGGCATGTGCAGGCGTAAGCTGGAATTCACACTGCCCGACCTCTCGCGAGGACCGGGCAGTGTGAAAATTGCTCCAACCTTTTCTGCGTTTAGGCCTGGTAGGTGGCCACCAACGCGTCGGTAACCCGGACGGGCGCGCGATCGCCAATCCTGCAGCTCGAGAGCAACTCGTCGTCGATCAAGCATTCAACCAGGTCGCCGGCTTTGCATGGGTTCCCGGACCCGCACGCCGTGCCGACGTAAGACAGATACCCGGCGGGGTCCGGAAGGCTGTTCAAGCCCGCCAGATTGTTGTAAATGACGGCGACACTACTTGCGTCGCCCTCGATGACGTGCGTTGAATTGATGCGAATTCTGAGATTAGTTCGCATGTTCACTCACCTTTGTCGTGGTCTTCTTTGTCGGGCCTGTTGCTCTCGACCCACGCGGCGGCCGCTGTCATGCAGGCGCCGTCGAACGAAATCGCTGCGTCTGGTGAAGTGTCACCGGAGACGATTTCCGGGTAGCTATTGACCATCGACTCCCAGAATTTTTCCTGTGCGACGACCACCGCGTGGTGGAGCCGTGTTGGTTTGTCTGTCATCATTTCCGTTCTCTCTAGTTGAAAATTGCGCGGGCCAATTCCGGAAGCGGCCTGCCAATGTAGAAGTCACTGGGTACCATGCCCCTGAGTCTGGGGAAGCGCTTTGCAAAATCGCTTCCAACCCAGTGCTGCACGAACGCAACCATGTGCTCGCGAGAGCGGAGCCCATGGCACGTCCTGCGAAAATCGGCGTTTCTGGAATACACCCGACACAACCTGTCGCTCATCACGTCAAACAGTTCCTCCGACTTGTGCCATCCCGTAATCGCGGATGCGTCTGGTGCGTGTTCGAAAAATCTCCATAGTTGATCGCTTGCCGTATCCACGAAGATCACCAACGAGAGGCCGGTCTTGTCCTCAAATTCCTGCAACGAGCAAATCGTCAACCTCTTTGCTGGCAAATGCTGAGTTGTTGCTTCTGTGCGCACAATCTCCCTCTCACAAAGTGTTAAGGTGAATGCCGTTTCCGGCACACGGTCCTAGTGCGTGATGAAATGATTTTCAAGAGGGCGCAAAACGGGGTTTCGCTTCGCATGGACCCATGCGCTATGCGATTTTCTCTTTTGGTTTAGCGCTTTCCCATAGCGTATACGCTAAGCGCAAGCGCTTTCCGTACCCTCATAGTGGAAATCATCCACTGCGCAAAAATGGCTTTGGCAGCGCCGATTTTCGCGCGCAAAATTGTCGCCGGTGACGGTATCCTTTCGTCACTGGACATGAAACCCAAAAAGCCCCCTACCCCTCCAGAACCCGCAGCCAAAGGGAAACCCGGCCGGAAAGCCATCCATGAGAATGCCGCGGCTCGATGCAAGGCATGGCGGGATCGCCGCGGCCGCCGGGTGGAGGTTTTTCTCGGCCCAGACGCGCAAACCCATCTGGACGCTTTGCGGTTTTCCTATCCGGAACTGTCCAACAGCGAAATCATCGAGCGGATTTTGGCCGACAGGCATCGCCGAAAGGACTTTACCCTTTCGGAAGGGGCGTAGCCCCTCCCCCGGCGCCGCGCAGCAGCGCGGCGCCGGTTAGGTCGACACGGTCGTTCGATCGGACTTGAGTTCGAATGCAAGCGGCAACAATTCTTGATGATTCCGTACCGCATAGACGAGTTGCGAGGGCACGTTCATCTCGAAAAAGTGATCCTCCCACGCAACCAGGATGTTGCGCCCGACGTCGATTACCGTTTTCATGATGTCGTCGCGGACTTGGTCGAGGAGTCCCAGGCGATGCAGAAATTTCTCGAACGTACCAAGAGAAATGTCCTTGAAGTCCCGGAGCCCTCCCATGTTGAGCGCGATGCTTTTGTCGCTTGTCGTGTACGCCACGGTAGGCACCATGTCGTAGGCCGGAGCGAGCCGCGGGCGTGAAGGGTTGTCGTAGAGAAGGGACCAGTTCTTCAGATGCGCATCGCCATTACCCATGAGCACGTTGAACATCAGACGCTTTGACATCTCGCGGACATCTTCGATACCGCCGGCGTACTGGAGCAGCGTGCGCCCGATTTGTTCGTAGTTCGCACGTCCATATTTGTCGTTGACACGCAGATTGAATACCTGGGCAAAATCCTCGATATGGCGTCGGCCCCCGCCATCGATCCGGTCGAACCGGCGAATGGCGTAGAAGGGCTCGTTGGCCCGGACACCGGAGAGCCCTTTTAAACCTTCAATACGATCTGGATCCACCAAATGGACTTCTGGCACGTCAATGCCGACCGCCCGGGCAGTTTCCATCGCCGCAGCCTCAATCATCGGCAGTCCCGCGAAGTCGTTGGAAGGAGGTTTGACGATGAAGTTGCCGAGAACGTCGCCTGCTGGAAGAGTATATCGCTCGCCCTGTTGCAACATTGAAAACTTGAGCTGCATTCCCCCCAGTGAGAACTTCATCTCCGGCGGAACTGAAGGCAGGTTGGTAAAAGCACGGTTGCGGCGATTCTTCATGTAAGGCGGCGTATCCGCCAGCGACAGGACCACCGCACCCGGCAGATCTCGCCCAAGGGCAAGCAGCAAGTCAAACTCGCGATCCTCGTGCACTTTGAGCTCGGCGGCAATTCGCTTGCGCAGCCCGCCTTCAGGCAAAAGATTGGAAAAAAATGGCGGTGCCTTGACTGTTGATGACTTGTGCCGTTCGTCTGCCAGAAGCTGTTGGGTTAGATCCTCATCGTTTGGTCGAGCCATGGACAGAGACAATACTGGGCGATCGCTTCCGCTGTCGATGTAAGTCTGGTCGACCATAAAGATGGTCTTGTCGTCAGGATAGTGGGTCAGGTAGCCGACCAAAACATCGTTGAGGTGCACCGCCAGGGTGCGAACCGAGGGCCTCATGGCGTTTCATCCTCAAGGTCGGCAAATTGGTCGAGCAGATCCAGCGAGTGTGCGGGTTTTGTCTTGGGCGGCCGAATACCCTGCCCTTGTCCGATCGGCACAAGGGTCAGCTCCATTCCTAGCGCACTGGCGTAACTGATCACGGTATCCAGGTTAACGTCGCCCCCACGTTCGATCTTGGATATGGTTGCCTGGCGCATGCCGCGCACGCGCCCCTGCGCCAATCGGATTTCCTCCCTCCGGCGCCGCAATAATCCGCCCAACCGTGAAAGTGTCTCCTGGTTGCGAATACGCTTTATCGTATTATTCATACCGGTACAATACGCGATATCGAATTTGTTGTCACGGGAAAACAAGAGCGGTCACTGGTCGCCGATATGCGTTGACATCAACGGTGTGGCCAAACTATCATGAAACTTGCGTATCGATTCATACCCTCTGTCCGGCGTCTCCCGTGCAAACAACGGACAGGAGACCCACCATGTGGAAGAGGTTTTTGAACTGGATGACCCCGATGTTCCTCCGCCCTACCCCGCCGCCGCACGCCGATATCGCCTTCATGCGCGAACAAGGCAGTGCGTCAGCGGACGACCGTGCCGACGTCCTATATCACCGGGTGATCGGAGCACGCGAATGCTGCTGACCACTGTCGTCAACCGCCACCACGGCGTCCCCTACGATGTTTATATCGGCAGGGGCTCACCCTGGGGGAACCCTTTTCAAGTCGGAGTAGACGGCTCACGTGACGATGTAGTGGACAAGTACCGCGCATGGTTCCGGGACCGTGTGAAAGAACCGACGTTCCGCGCGGAAACGATAGCACTGCGCGGGAAACGCATCTGCTGTAGCTGCTCACCCGCAAGGTGCCACGGAGACATCATTGTCGAGTGGTTACATCATCCAGCCTCGCTCCTCACGCTTACGCAAGACTCGGATGACAAGTACGGATCTCGGACAAGGAAAAACGCGCGCGCTGCCGACCTGACCGCAGCATTCGCGGTGAACTACAAGACCCGAGGGGAATGGCTCACGCAAACCGTGGCGGGCGATCGCTACGTCGCCGTCCCGCTGGGCACCCCGGTTTTAGATGCCGCCCACGCACTGGCCGCCGCGTTATACAAACACGACGCCAAGATACTCAACGTGGCCGGCAACGGGCTCCACACCTTGAGCCGGCTCAATTGGGGCCAGCGTCAAGTCGACCAGTGGGTATTCGATGTTATCAAGACGACGCTGGCGACCGACGCTTCCATTCCACTCGTGGCGGTTCGCTCTGGGGGTCAAACTGGCGCAGATCTCGCGGGCGGGATCGCTGCACTAGCGCTTGGGCTTCCCGCTACCCTCCTCTTCCCGAAGGGCTTCCTACAACGAGACGCTGCTGGCCGCGACGCAACCCACAGCTTTGCCGAGATCTGGAAACAGATCGAAGAAGGCCTGGCTGCACTCAAGCCTGCCGGCGGCACTCAACCAGGCAGCAACTCAGCGGCTGTCCAGCAGCAACTGCTCCCAATCGGATAGTCCCATCGGACACCTTTTCCTCACGCCCTCCCCCATCTGGGAGGGCAATTTCCTTAGGTTCTCACCCATGTCACGCCCCAAACTTCCTCACCCTCCCAAATCCGACACCGAGCGTTCCCGAGCATTCATCGACCGCATCGAGAAGACCGGCGGCCGGCAGCTGCGCTGCGCGATCCGGGGACCGGCCAACAAAGCCCTGGAAATAGTTATGGCAGCCCGCGGCTTCAGTGCGGTAACCGAGGCTGTAGAGACCATCCTCATTGAGGAGGTAGAGAGGCTGGTAGCAAACGGGAAGATATCCGTTGACATCAACGCTAAACACCACCATAATGCGTCTGTCGATCAACGCAACGGGGAGAACGAGATGCCGGAACTGAACGCCATCGAGGGCGGTTACGAAAAGACCATGGACAATTTTTTCCAGGCTCTCCTGGATGAGAACTGGGACGAAGCGCAACGAATCAAGGAAGAGCAGATCCTGCCGCGGCAGCAAAAGAAGGCCAAGCTTAAGGTGGCCAGGTAACATCGCCGGCGGGACCAGCTCGCCCAAGATCATGTCAAAACAAGGGCGCCTCCGGGCGCCCTTGTTACATTGGTGGGGTGGGGAATCGGTATGCCGGTAGAGCATCCGTAACGGGCACGAATTCAACAAGACAATCAACCGGTCAAGCCCGGCCATGCTGCTCGACGCCATCCATCAGCTTTACGTGTAGTGAATTGATAGCGTCCATGGAGCCCTTCTTTCCCAGGCGACTTTGGTCGAACTGGAGCGCAGCGCAAGCCGTGATCATCGATTTGTCCAAGCCCGCCAATGCCGGCGGCTTTTTCATAGGTGGGCAACCGCCACCGGCGACGTACCAAGGAAAACAGCCACTCCAGTGTTACCTGGAAGTGGCTGTTGGGGTAAGTCTCTAAGCCGCGCAGCGGTATGCGTCGCTTTCGACACGTCGCCCCGTGCCGCCGACAAGAACAGCGGTGGGAGACAACTTCTTCGTGACACCGGGCAAATGACCGGCCAGGATCTCGGCGAGCGATTCGCGGGTTTCCCCGAGGACCAGCAGGCGTTCGACCAAGGCGGTTTTGATCCGCTCCAGCTTCGGCAACAAGGCCAATGGCACATCGCGTTTATAGCGAATATCCCGGACCAAGAGGGCCAGTGCTTCTTCTTTCGGAAGATCAGAAATGACCGTGCGAATGCTCATGACATCCTCCTTAAGCTGCCATCGCGCGTTGGAAACGCACGAATTCCGGCGACTGCATGGCGGATTTGACGGTGTTGACCGTCGTCTTTGGCATCGCTTCCTTCTTCGGAATCGGCCTCGCGCAGTTGCGTACGCGACGCTGAGCTCGCAGATCGTCCGAGATGCGAGCATCCATACCCCAGCCGGTGCCGGGCATCGCTTCCTGGTGCCGATAGCCGTTGGTAACGACCGTCGTCATCACGGGAGCAACACGCTGCTTTGCATTGCGCTCGCACTTCCTTTCCCAGGCAACTGCCGCTTTGTAGAAGCGATCGTCACGGGTCAGGGCGTACATCGTCGAACCCAGGTGCTGGCTCAGATCCCGGTACTCATCGCCTTGGCAGCCGGCGAGGAAACGCCAGGTGGCGTAGCCCCAGGGCAAGTCGGTAGCGGTGATGCTTTCGCAGCGGGCGTGGAGCGCCGCAAGCGGCATGCTCATGCGACCGATCTCTTCCATTGCCATGCGCGTGTCCGCGCGATGCTTCGTTTCGTGGGTACCGATTCCTTCGAGGATCATCTTGCTCATCGTGATTTCCGTCCGTTTCTTAAACTGCGACGGTTTCCATATTAGAAAAGCCCCCTAGCGCGAGGCGATAAGTGCTGCGACTGGCGCTTAACGTTCAGGTAGCTAGCCGAAACGCCCAGGCTTTTGGCCCGGCAGTCACATACACAAAGTCCTCATGGAGAGGGCTTCCTTGAGCGACGACGCTCAAGGAAGCCCTCTCAGGCAGTTCTATCTGTTGGCGGTACGCCGTCTTATGCGACGGATACGCAAGACATGGGAAAGGGAAATGCACTGGCCTGGCTCGAGGATATCCAGCCGACCGCATATGGAAAATGGGCCCGCACGCGGCGAGCCCATGAATTACGAATTGAATCTATTGCAGCTCCAGTGAAGCCACTGTCTGTCCAGCTTGGCCGCTTGCCCAGGCGGGTAACACATCGAGGCAGTGCAACCCCCACTCGGCAGGCTGGAGAAGGGCGTCTTCATTGGCCGTCTTGAGGCTGTCCTCGACGTCGGCAATCTGTGCCCTGGTCGCCGCGCGCCAATCATTGTGCATCAGATCCATGTAGACGATCCTCGCCGAGGCGGTATCGAAAACGAACCGGCATTCCCGCTGACCAAAGCCTTCGAAAATATGGTCCCAACCGGATGCCACGAGATATCGTTTCGGCATAACACCGACCGCCCCGCTCTTGCCGTTACCGGCAGACGCCAATATTTGCGATTTCTCGATTGCCCAAGCGGTGTAGATGCATCTGTCTGGGCTGTTTTCGGCCTCGTCGAATACGACGCCGTTGCACACGGCAAAGACATGCTTTGCCACTTTGCACACGTAGCGCCCCACCGGAAACTGCAGTACGAACCGCGCGGGGTTCATGCGCCGCTCGCCGGCCACGGCGGGAAACGACATCTTCCGCGCCCAGGGCTGCGCGCCTATCCACGCCGAAAACTGGAAGCCCCTGCTCGACGTGCGGCCCGCGTCCTTGAGCAGATCGTACGCGACGTCGTAGTCGAGGCCCAGCACAACCGCAACAGTTCGCACAGTACAGTCGTTTTTCTGCCGCGGGCGCCGACTTTCGCTACGTCCCGCATTTGTCTGAATCCACGGGTATGTCAAACAGTAAGCCTTGCCGTCGGTATCAACGCCGCTCATTGCGGCCCGACGTTGCCCCGTCACTGCAGTGCCTTTCGCGTCGTTGCCGCCGCCTGATGGCAAACAGCCAGGACACGATGCTTGCTCGCCGAATGCAGATGATCGCGCAGCGCAACCTTGTGCGACTCCGTGAACAGGTCGCAAGCGATGCCGGATATCTGGTAGTCGGTAATGCGGTAAGGCCGACCAAATGCATCCATCGCCGCCGACTCTGCCTCGTGATCCCAAAATTCTTGCCGGAGACGCGCCGCCTCTTCGTGCGCTCGCGCGAGCTTGGTATGGTCCTCGCGCGTCCACTGAGGGTTGAAGCGCATCAGCAGATTGGCACCGTCGCGCGCCGAACACGCCCCCACGACGGTCACTGGCACGTTATACCCACGCGGCTTGGCCTTCGTCCCATAGACGGGATGCGAAAGCAGTTTACGGCTTTCCTCAAGATTCATCGTTCTCTCCCTGTCGGTTGTGGCCAGCGCGGTGCTGACCTAGGATTTGCCCTGGAGATGCCAGTCATGGGCAGGGAAACTTGCCATGGACCGCGCCTCAGACTCACCTTCCCACTGAAGAATTCAAGGGTGTCCAACTTGGACACCCCGACATTTCAGCGGGCGCGCACCCTGGGGATAGGCGTGGAGTTGAATTCTCCAGTCCGCAAACGTCGGCCCAAAGGCATCCGATCCGACCGGGGAGGGCCGCCCACACCCAAAACATAGGGGTGTCCAAGTTGGACACCCCAGGTGCGCCAGGCATTTTCCTATCGCCTATCCGGCATCTCGTCCGTCACGATTTGCCCTGGAGGCTCAGCATGGAAACCAGCACAGTAGGCTTCACCAAGGAATGGAAGTCCTCGGTCAATCGCAATTCTGAGGAGTGGCGCGCATACTGCGAGGCATGCCACGTCGCCAACCTCCGCATGCAAAGCGGGGACCGGGTTGCAAAGCAGTACCTCACCGACGTGAAGCTGCGCCGCGGAACGGCCGCCGCCAACCAACTTGAAAAAATGTCCCTCGTCGCAGCTGCCGACCTGGTGCCCATCGACAGTGCCGCGATGGCTGCCAAGCCGGCCGGGAATGGCGAACTGTGGTGACAAGACGTGCTGTGTGAGACAACGCCAGGGCAGGGCGCCTGGTGGCCCGTCCTGATCAGTTAGCGCACATGCTGCCCAGCACCGCACCTACGGCCCCCTCTGGGGGCCGCTTTCTTGTGAGAACATGGCGTTGCACAGGAAAGACCCCAAAAAACCCGCTACCGGCGCTCACGCTCGAGCGCAGCGATCTTTGCCTCGAGGTAGACAATGTGAAGATCCAGCTTTTCTATCTTGGCCCTCAGGGGTGCTTGCACTTCCTGGCGAATCCTATCGGTTTCCATCATCAGGTGGCGCCGCTCGCCGTCAGCGCGTTCCTCTACGAGCGACAATGCCGCCGCCATCTCAGACCTGGGTACCATGTCGCCCGCTGCCGGGAGAGGGGAGGGAGGAGGGGAGGGAGGAGGGGCCGCTGGACCGATCGCAGACATATATTTCGCAATGTCGCGATGACTTCCCCGGCCCAGCACGCGACGGACGAGCCTAACGCTAGGCTCCCTCCCTTCGCTCCACAGTTGGTTGATCGCTTTCTGAACTTCCTGCCGATCCATAAATCCATGGTAACACCCCGTTACCATTTCAGTCAAGGCAGCTGTATCAACTCTCGATATGTCCCATCTTACTGCGAAAACGAGCCTTACCCAATGGCTGTTTCCCGTTAAAACTCATTGCATTACATTTGTTTCAGATTAGAGGCGTGTTTCACGGTAATGTTTCACATAACATGCTAATGTCATGCATGTGGCGGCGGCCTGTTGTTGTTGGTGGAAGTCGGACTCGCCTATTTCTTCTTCGCAGCAGCTTTCTTGCCAGCCACAGCAGTCTTGAACGTAGCGCCAGCAGTAAAGCGGGGCACCGTTATGGCCGCGATCTTCAGTTCGGCGCCGGTCTGTGGGTTGCGTCCGGTACGGGCGGCACGTTTTGACGACTTGAAGGTACCAAACCCAACCAGGGTGACGGTATCGCCCTTGGATACAGCCTTGGTTACAGCAGCGATTGTCGCCGCTAAGGCCTTCTCGGCCGCCGCTTTGGTGATATCGGCTTCCTTGGCAACGATCTCGATCAGTTCGGCTTTATTCACGTTATGGTCCCTTTTCTGTGGCGTTGACTGGTGGTCAGCCATATGACGCAAAACCTATAAGCGCGCCAGCAAGCCGAAACCAGCGTCATGCTACCAAGCAAAATGGCTTATGGGAACAGGGCTGGCGGCCCCACCCAACCTGCGCTGTGGCCAGGATACCGGCGACCCGACATCGTGGTCCAGCGGACGAATAATTTCACACAAAAACTGCACCGCGGACCCCCACCCTAAAAACGCAATTCCCCCATAGCGCGTCCTATCGAACAAAGCAACGCTAGCGATTGAACAACGCAAAGGCTTTATTTCCTCGTGAGTTGGCCGTTATAAAACAAGAAGTACTTGACAACTCGGCTGTATCGACCATAACATGCCGTTGTACCGAACAACACTTGTGGAGGAATTTCGCGACATGGCACATACATCATGTATCAGTAATCACAAAGGTGGGGTCGGAAAAACCACCTGCGTGGCAGCAGTGGCCGACGCGCTCGCGCGCGAAAAGCAGAACGTCCTCGTTATCGACATGGACCCGCAATTCAATCTCACGATGATGTTAATCGGCGACAACGTGGAGCCGGCCACAACCATGGCCGACTTGCTCCTGGGCGCGGAAGAATCGGCATTCGATATCTTCGCCAAAGCGGTCGTTACCGAGACGTCCATTCCCGGCGTCCATATCGTCCCCTCCAGCCTCGAGATGGACTATGTCGCCAACACGCTACGGCTCAACACGTTGACGAGCCCTGCGCTGTACCTGCGGCGCAGGCTGAGAGCGTTCGCCGACCAATACGACTTCATTCTGATCGATACGCCGCCTTCCCTCAACCTCCTCACCATGAACGCGCTGGCCAGCGCCGACCAGGTGATCATTCCGTTTCTTTCCGGCGACAAGTCAGGCCTCAAAGGTGTGAACAACCTGATGCGCTCGTTGAACGACATCCGGGATCCCTCAATCAACCCCACGCTAAATGTTTTGGGCGCGGTGATTACCGGTTTCGATGGGCGTGAAGTTGCTCATGTCACCACGGAAGCTGCTATCGGCAACAGCTTTAAGATCCTGGCTCGCGTTCCGCGTTCAGCACTCCTGCAGCGAGGCGCATTGGCAAACCAGACCATCCTTCAAGCGGATCGGACATCGAAGGCCTCGCGCGAATATGTCAATCTCGCCGCCCATTTGATGGACACTTGCGGCGTGGCACGTACACGCCGCGCACGTCGCGAGGATGGCGTGAGCAGCCCGCAAACCAGCGAGGTGGCCTAAATGGCCAAGGGTAAAGGCCTCTCCCGCGAAGAGTTGATGAAGACCACGAGCGAGCTCATCAAACCCTCGCGCGCCGGCGTTTCATCCTTCCAACGATTGGTCGGAACGGAACTCGCAACGCCCGCACGCGAGCTGCCTGTAGCCAAGATTCGGCCAAACCGTTACCAGCCAAGGACATCCATCGAGCAGGACGACATCGAGTCGACGGCGGAATCGATCAAGGCGACGCGCCTTATCGAACCGATTGTGGTTCGGGAGCTCCCGGACGGCGAGTTCGAGGTCATGTCCGGAGACACACGCTTTGCTGCCGTTGTGCTCCTCGGCAACGCCACAATCCTTGCAATTGTGCGCCAGGCGACCGACAAAGAAGCGCGCGTCATTTCACTCGTCTCCAACGTTAAGCGCAAAGACCTAGCGGACTACGAGATAGGAAAGTCCTGCGTCGATCTTCTCAGTGGACACGACGTCTCCTCGGTATCCGAGTTGGCGCGCATGCTCGGCTTGTCCAGGCAAGCCATTCACCGCAACCTTGACCTTGCTAACTTGCCGTCGGAAGTTACGGCAATCCTGAACCAGTATCCCCGCGCCGTCGGTGGCGCGCTAGCCGGGGCGTTAAAGGAACTTTGCGAAGCAGGGCGCACCGAAGAGGTCGCCAAGGCTGTCCAGATGGTTGCCGACGGACACCTACGCCAGTCGATGATCCCGATGTGGGTCAAAGGCCAACATCAACCCGTGCCGCCGACGGCGAAACAGGATCTCAAGTCGGCCGACGGACGCATCAAAGCGGTCGTAAAGATGCACGGCCGACGGCTCGGCGTGAACCTCAAGTGCGACCGCAAGACAACGCATGATGACATGCTGAAACTACAGGAGCGCATCGCCCAGATCGTCCGGGAAATAGCTCTGTAGATAGGTTGGTCCTAACGATAACGAAACAACTCGCCCCTATTCGAACGCGTCTTGGAATCACAACCCACCTGCCCCTACAAGACCCATCTTAACTACCGCGCTGGGCTCGCGCACCAATAGACCCGCAACATCGCTGTACGACGGCCGCTTCGCGGCCGTTTTCATGTGCACTGTTCCGCATCTCTCCTGCAACTATCGGCCGGACCACTACCACGTTGCCGTGTCTGTGGAACGGTTGACGCCAACACTGGAGACTTTTGATGATCATCTATCGCGGCTTCCAAGCACATATGACCGGAGAAGTTTGCCGGTTCTTCCTGAATTCCCTGGTCGAGGAAGCGGACACCCGGATCGTCGTCTCGACGGTAGGACTCCGAATCGACCTGGACGACAATCGCACGCCCCTCCCGCTCCTGCCTGGCACTGGGATCTACTTCGAAGCCGCCATTTTTCATGCGGACGAAACGGCGCCTCACGTGGCGTCGATCTCTCGCCGAATCGAGTTTGTCAGGCTTCACGAGACGGAGGAGGGGAAATACCTCACCGAGCACTTCGGCACAGGAACAGACTTCCCTCATCAGGCCGTCGTGTCCGAGAACCATCATCAGGTAGCGGCATGCATCGAGAAAATGCTTCAAGCGGGAGAACGCTTCGGCAAGGTAGCCCCGCCGGCGTCCTCAAGCACCTACGACTGGTAACCACAAGGAGACCAACATGTACGGAACGACCACAGCCCTCGAACGACTGCACAGCAACAAGCAACAGGCGCTCGCGGCAGCTTCATTCGACGAATTCTGCGCGACCCAAGGGGCAAAAGGGGGCTTTCGCCCTACCCAAGACTATGCGCCGCTCTGGGATACGCTGAAGGCGCACCCCGACACGTACCTCGCGAGGCCGCTTCAATTCCCGCGGGCAGTGAACCTCTCCGACATTTTCGAAGACATCGTTTTCGTGCCCGACGACACGCTGCGCGCACGGGTTCGCGCCGGAAGCCGCGAGTGGGCGGAGAAGGGCTATCGCGCCATCACCGACTGCAACGCGAAGGCGTCCGTCATCGGCGGACATGATCGCTGGCACACAGTGACAAAAGACGGAGAGATTCTTACTTTTGCATCCAATCCCTGGGAGGCCATCCTATGAACCACATCATCAGCATCTGGCGCCAATTGGCCATCCTCTTGGGGTTTATTCCATCCGGACCGGCTCTCGCGAAAGCACAGCCCAGGGCAACGACGGCCCCCGAGCCCGAACCAAAGCTCGAAGTGAAAGATGTGCCGCCTGCACGTGCGCCATGCTCCCCAGACGCGCAAACCCGTCTAGCAATGGCGCAACAGAAACGACTTAGCAAGAATGCCAAGCGCCTTCGTGCCAGGCTCTATCAGACCTAAGCTCCTTTCCCGAACCCGGCCTCCGCGCCGGGTTTCTCTTGTGTCCACCACGATGAAGCGAAATGCCCTCGGTATAGCGCGTTTTTCAAATCGGTATTCAGTCCGGCCCGCGCTATCGTGATTTCGTTGTCTCCTCCTGCCACTCACGTGGCCCTCAATCCCTGCCCTGGCAGGGATTTTTTTGCCTTGAATCAGGTGAATTCACCTCCCGTTGTCACGCATGTCCCTCGCACAGTAATCCAGTCGCAGTATTGCGCTGGACCACCCTATGGGAGACATGCAAATGGACCTGATTACGCTTGACAAGACCGAGGCTGCGCACGCCGCCCCACTCGGTATCACGACCACCAAGGAAGACATTCCGCTCCAGGAGAGATTGCGCGCCATCTCCGGCGTATTGGACATCGACGACAACCCCACAACGTTGTACCTCACCCCCGACGAAGAGGGTGAGGACCGCGAAATCGAGATCACTGACTCCACCCGATTGGCGCTCGAGGCGAATATCGTCGCCGTCAACACCGACCGCTACATCGTGGTAGGTGGCCTAATCCGGGAAGACGACACGGAGAACCCGATGGACGCCATGGATGCAGAAGGTAAAATTATTCACAAGGAGCACGACGAGAAGGAATACCTCGCTGCCTTCGGCTGCGACCAGTACGGCGACTTCTGCTGGAGCAATATTAGCGACGCCGTGACAGAGAAGATATGGAAGGACATCTTCCTCGCCGATCGCGCGTTGCTCGAGGATCTTATTGCCGCGTCCGAAAAGCACCACACTTTCGTTGAAGGAAACGACAAGCCGAGTTTCGTGCTCGACCACCTGAGCAGCGTCATCTCCGAACGAAACCCCGAAGAGTATTGTGATGAACTTTGCTCGCTGCTGTGCGACAACGCAGACGCCGTGGAGGTCAGCGCGATCCTCAACGCCTTTGACATGAACACCCGAGCCCAGGCGATTGCCAACACGTGCATGGAGATCGCGCTATCGTCGGGCCAAATAGGAACTCACCTCGCTGTCGCCCTGAACATTTCCGGCTACTATTCCAAGACGGCACGCGTTTCAGGATCCGTCACCCGTTGCGATGCAAAGGACTGCGAAGGCGTTTGGGTCCCAGATGATTGTGCCAAGGAAAACATCCTGTCCAACGTGAAGCATCGTCATCCCCGCATCCACCCGGCGCACCCCGATTACACGAAGGTGCTCCATGCCGAGGCCCTGGAGTACGCCAAGAGTTGCCTCAGCACCTGGAACCAATGGCAGGATGGCGACGTGTGGGGCGTGTGCGTCTATGTCATCGACCGAGAGACTGGCGATCGCCTTGACGAACACGACGATGAAGTCTGGGGTTTCTATGGTGAGGAGTACGCGACCGAGGAACTCGAGGGCAACATCGTAGCGGCTGTTTCCCGAATGCTGCAAACCACGCACTAGACTTGCATCCCCGACCCGGCCTCGTGCCGGGTTTTTTCTGTCCGTATTTTACCCCCCTGTCCAAGTTGGACACCGCCAGCCTATACACTGTATTGGGCTTTCCTGTGCCCCGGAAACACGAAACCCGCACGGAGGCGGGTTTCGGTAAAACGTATCCTGATTGAAGCCGCCCAGTCAGGCGCTGGGGCAAAAGTCCGCCGGCTCGCGGGGCGTTCTCAGGGAGGAGAGAGAACTGTACTATGTATTTTACGGGCGATCGTGCCGAAGTCAACCACTTTATTCACGGCGGTCAAAAAAATCGACCACCCGGATGAGGGTGGTCGAGGTATTACCAATCATAGTTCCCAGTCTTGGGATTTGAAGGGTCAGAAGAGTTCGCCGGAGCCGTCTTGCTGCTGTTGCCCGGCATTTGAAGCCCTTCGCTCAAGAGGAGTCGCGTGTTGCAGAGCCGATCCAGGACATGCCGTAGGCCGATCGCTTCCAGCCCCGCAATGGAGCCCGCTGCCGGCAGTTCGGCCAGGACCAAGTCCAGCACCGTCGGAATGCCTGCGATATGGGGGTGGAGGAAACCAAGACCGTTCGCCTTGTGGCTAATCGCGGAGAGCAGCGCTCGGGCGGCGTGCGCCTGGTACGACTTGGTCTCCCATTTAGGCGTACCGATATCATCGTAGGTATCCCTGATCTGGACGGCGAATTCCCGACAGGCTTGCTCCGGGAGCGTGTCGAACTCGTCGTCGAGTGCGCACGCTTCGATCTGCTCCGGCAAGAGAACGTACGAGGCAAAGACGAACTTCGTTTTCTTGCGCACCTCCTCGGCCGAATAAGCAAGCCGGCTAATGTCGGAGGCGTACTCCGGGTTTTCCTTGATCCAGTCTCGAACCAACTGTGGCCAATGGGCCGCTAGAGCATCGGTGAGGGTCTCCCAGCGAGCTGCCATACCCCGCAGCCGCTCAGTGAGCCGATCGGACAGGGGCCCGCGCGGAACGCCCCAGGCACCCAATATTTCGATGCGAGTCCCATGGGAGCGACACATGCGGAAGAGCTCCGTCTTGATCGCCTTTAGGCCCGCCAAGTGCACGGGGTTTATGATGGATTGAAGTTCTTTGCGCTTCCGGCTGTTGCCGAGACTGAGGCTTTGTCCCGTCTCGCGCTCGACGCCGGCAATTCTCGTTGTGGCGACAAACAGATTAACATTTTGCAGTACAGCGGCAATACTGGTTCCGGCTAAGTCGATAACCATAGTGGTGTTCTCCAGGAAGGATGGGGCGCCCGGGTGTACGACGGCGTGAGTGAATCCGTCGCCAGGATCGGTTGAGGGAGAGCGCTCTTGAACGAGCTAACCAGATGCCCTCAACGGTGCGAGAGAGATGCACCACACGGGGAGGTAAAGCGAAGCTGTGTGGGGATATGACGCGGAAGCAGACCCACCGAAGAAAAAATAGGCCGACGGAAGAAAATTCCGCCGGCCTATCACTGATTACTCACGGACCCCGGATGCTTCCGGGCTCAACTTCACTCGAGCGTCGCTCGATCGTGCAAGCAGGTCTGCGGGCGCAGACAATTTCATGATGTGTGAGCAGTCCGCTCATCTTTGAAATGGGGTGTGTTGCCACCCGTCCGTGGAGGATGTCGCAACAACGGTTCCTCGTCTCCGTCTGCCACTGGCGGCCAGGCATTCACTCACCATTCCCCTTAGGGGAACAACAGGTGTCTCAGGCGTCGGCCAGATCTCGTGCGCCGGAGATGAAGGACATCAGCGAGTAATCCCCCATGCCAGCCTACCGTTTAGCCTTCCTTGAAGGCTTCCCAGTAGCCTTCCCGATAGGCTTACGCCAAGACTTCCCACATAGCTAGTCAGTTGCCTTCTCAATGTCTTACCGCAAGGTATAAGGGAAGGGTGTTTTACCCCTCTGCGAGAATGATCCCTTAGGAGGAAACAATCAGAGCAACATCGCACGCTCGACCTAAGAGCCGGACAGACAACCCCGGAGATATTCACCCGGATCTAATCGAAGACCCGGCCAGTTCCCGTAAAACAAAACCCTCTATCAAAACCACGACAGAGTAACGTGTTGTTTCTTTGGTATTAATTATCGCCACAACATCTTCATGGCTTACACGAAGGCTACCCGGAAGGCTTCCCAATAGCCTTTCATCAAGGAATAGATAAAGGCATATCGGAACCAAGAGCAAGAACAAGATCAAAAACAAAAGCATTAACAGGAACAAGAACAAAAGAAGAACACAACCAACCCCACCCTCAGCTTCTTCGAAGCTTCGGGCCGGAGGTGGCAAACCTGCCTATCGGTAAAAAGAGAGGCAAACCCAAAGACAAAAGCGTCACCAGAATGCGTCTTAATGCATTGCCGGTGACGAATTCCTAGATAACCTTGGTGTTTAAATTCAATGCCTTGTAGTACTGGAGATGAATTGACAGCCCCTTCACGTATGGGCTTAGACCCCACGTAGAAAAGGCGCCACAGGAGTTATCCTGGGCGCCTCTTGGGTAGTCAGTAGGCTCAGCGGAGCCTTCGTGCGAGCAAATGCTCTTCCTCGAAATCACACTTCGAACCCGAAGGTCCGGCCAGTGATCTTCCTTTCGACGCTCATCACCGAGAAGGCAATGACTGCAATGATCAAGAATTCCATGATTTTCTCCTGTGAAGTTTCTTCTCTGAAAAGGATTCCCTTTCGTGGTTGCGCTGAAGAGGTATGTCCGCGCGGACCCCAGTAGGCTCTAGTGCTTCGGAAACGCAGTTCACGGAGGAGGGAAGCATGACCGCGCCAGGGGTGGTGACATTGAGAAAGTAAAAAATAGACGGGGGCGTTTACAAACGTTGTTGCCTGTTGTATATTCCCACTGTCGCCAATCTATCCTATTGGAGCAAACATGCAGACGTTCCAAAAGACATGTGATGTTCAGACGCTGACGAATCTCATCGTCACGCGCTACGGTATCGTCCTCAAGAACAAGGAAGCCGCGGCGGTCCTGCGCATGCCGGAGTGGAAGCTCTCCGAGATTTCGCGCGAGGAACTGCCGCGTTGCTTCGGACGAGGCCGAGGCGGTATTCGCATTCTTCCTCACCATTTGGCGGAGTACATCATCGCCAACATGGAGGGCGGAAAGGGTAAGCCGATTCAGATTTCCATGCTCCAGAGTAATTCAACCGAGGACATGCCGCTCACGCAAAAGGCAGCATGACCAGGTGTCTAGGGCGGGGATGATCGGAAGCAAAAGCCGAGAGTTCTCGCGACACACAGGGGAGGTACCATGTATCGCAAGATAGATACAAAGATTCAGAACGATGCGAAATTTCGCGCGTTGTCGGATGATGGAAAGCTTCTATTCTTTCTCTTGCTCACGCACATCAACCTTAACCAGATCGGTACGCTGCGCGGCAACGCGCCAGGTTTGGCCGAGGAGTTCAAGTGGGATCTCGAGAGTAAGTTCAATCCAGCACTATCGGAACTCACCCAGAAGGGTATGGTGAAGTTCGACCAAGAGGCCGGCCTCTTCTGGCTCCCGAAGTTCCTCTCCTACAACCTTCCGCAGTCCCCGAATGCCGTTACCTCGTGGGCACACATCCCGGATGCGATCCCGGAGTGCGAGATGAAAAAGGAGGCGCTGCATGGTGCCGCGAATACGGTGTCGACAAAGATGTCCGAGTCGTTTCGAAACGCTTTGCCGCCGGAATTCACGCCCTATCTCAATGTTGAGACAACTGCCAAAATGCCCACTCCAAGCGAGTCCCCGGCGGTCCCCGGCGAGGTAGCCAGGGGATTCGATGCATTGCCTACGGAGGCAGGCACACTGGGCGAAGGCGGAGTTGCGGCCCCGTCCGGCGGCGAGGAGTCGAACGTGCTCCAGCTCTCGGGTGCGGAACCGCCCAAGGTCGCAATCACGCTTCCCTCCAACCGCGGGGAAGAAGTTCCGATCATGGAGACATTGGTGGCCGAATATGTCCTCGCGTACCCTAAGCTCGACATCAATGGTGAGCTGCGGCGCATGAGGGTCTGGCTCGTTTCAAACCCAAAAGAGCGCAAGACGTCGCGGGGGATGCTTCGTTTCGTGAATGGATGGCTTGAACGCAGTCAGAATCAGGGTGGGCAGGGAGGACAGAGAACGCTCTTGCCACCCTCTGCCGTGGTGGTGAACAAGCAGGAAGTACTCGAACAGCGCAATCAAAAGGTGGTCGACGAACTCCTGCAGGAATTTGCGGCGCAACAGGGTCCGGGCACGACTGCCGAGTCGGCGATACCTGCTAGGGCAGCCGCAGCTGCGTAAGAACACGGAGGCTTATGATGATCGATAGCGTGGATCTGGAATCATTCCTCGAACTCGTCAAGGGCGTCCACACGTATTACGCAAAGGACCTCACCAAGGCGCTCGCCAAGATATGGTGGAACGGACTGTGCGATCTGGAGTACCAGGCAATCTCCGATGCCCTGAACAGGTACATGAGAAACACCGACCAGGGGCGTTTCATGCCCAAGATCGCCGACGTGAGGTTGCTCATCACCGGCAACACCAAGGATGTGGCGATGCAGGCATTCTCCCGGCTGGAGCAGGCGGCCGGGCGCCTGGGCGCATACAAATCCGTTGTTTTTGACGACCCTATTATTCATCGCGTCGTCCAGGATATGGGTGGTTGGATGGATATCTGCGCCACCACCGAGGCGGAGTGGCCATTTCGCGGGAAAGAGTTCGTCGATCGATACCGCAGCTATCTCACGACCGCGGCACTCGGCCCGCATCCCGCCGTTCTGCTGGGTTACATCGACACGACCAATGCGGCGAGGGGGTTTCCCTTCATGGATCCGGTCCTCGTTGGGGATCCGGAACGTGCCAAACAAGTTCATTCCATGGGTAGCCAGGAGCACATCACGACGCTGGCTACTCTCGGCCGCGCCATGCGCGATGCGCTGCCCAAACCGGCATCGTCAAGTAGCCCCTAAGCATGCCGACGACAAACAAAACAGCGGCGGGTAAGCCGCCAACAAAGAAAGCCGCAAAGTCGGCAGCTACCGCACAATCAGCTAAGGCGATCACTCGGAAGAAGTCTGCCACGCGTGTGTCGGCGCGAAGCAGACCTGAGACCAGCGCTGAGCAACGTCACAGGGATATAGAGGTTGCAGCCTATTACATTGCCCAGCGGCGTGGGTTTGCTCCAGGGCGCGAGTTCGAGGACTGGACCGCCGCTGAGGCTGAAATCGATCATCCGGTCGGCCAGCGACCCCAGGTTGATGTGACTCCGAACTAGCTGGTCACTTGCAAACCATCTTGACCGCGGGCCGGAGTCGCTGCCCAAGCACGTCTTTTCAGTGATACCTCACCAGGCGCGCCGGGCCATCGGATGGGTGACAAAGCTCGTTCTTTCGGTGACATTTCCGACACCAATGGAGCGTGTAGTCGTCGACTTCGTTTTGGTGGCGCCACTTTCATTGAGAGTGCCCGCTCACATCGGCGTTGCCTAGACGCCTGTTCTTGTGCCGGATGCTCGTTCTTTGAGTGATGCTTCCGGGGTACCGGCATTCTCTTCGCGATTCAAAGGACGTATTTACGGTGATACCCCCTGTCTAGCCTAAAGCCACGCCAGCCGGGGCTGGTAGGTCTTTTTGGTAAAGGATAGACCGGGACAATGCCCGAGACAGAGTCTCAAATAATCTCTTATCACCTGGGTAGTTGGCGTTTTATTCTCCTGTTTAGGGTGATCATGAGTCTATATCTATCTGTTTTTGCACGCCTGTTATCTCAGGCGCTACTCTCTGGTGCGCATGCTGTCACCGTACAAACGACGTTTTTGGTCGGGAGGTTTCCCTGCCGGAGACAGACTCGCTGGAGCTTTTCGTGCAAATTGGTTACCGACGGAAGATCACCCAATGTGCGACCTTTCGTTATGCGCTTGCCAAGCTCAGACCAGACTTACTCGAGCGATTTTCGTCGGCCGTGGATGTTGCGCGGGAGGTGGTCCTGACTGCCTGCTGGTTGCCGCTTTTTTCCTAATGACGCTTTTGCTTTTTGTGATTTCCGCACCAAGGCTGTTTTGGTATTCCTGGTGTGATCGGTCTTCTGTGTCCGGGGACCCGACGCTGTTGGTGATCCAAATGTGCGGACGTCAAAGAACGTTCGACGGCGGATAAGAGGGGGGTTATTATAGATATATTAAGAGCGATTAGCAGGCTGTGGAAAACGTCGCTATCCCCTACTGGATGAGGCGTTGCGCGAATACACCGATCACTGTTGGAACGAGGTTGCGTCACTGATTAGACGGGCTTTGTTCACCCATAGTCTGTCGTACAGGCACTGGACATGCGAGCTTTGCCACTCATGATGCGATGTCTCAATCACTCTATGTTGGCGCGAGTTGTGATGCAGCGAAAAGCTTACCGCGTAGCCACTGTTTCCATCGTCCAGGTTCACCCAACAATCGAGGTTCGACACCGTTGGACCGACGTTTGTCACCCATTGAACGAACTTTGCCACTCATAATGCGATGTTCCCTGTGGCATAACCGCGTTACCATGTGACGGCAACGTATAGAGGGGGGAATATGAGCGCGTCGTCCGCTACATTGATGGAAAAGGTCGGGAAGGCACGGCGGAAAGCGGGGGAGCGCGCGGCGGCCGTGATGGAAGTCGTGTCCGTGCTCCAACTGCCGCTTTGGGCAGAGAGGGAGCGGGGACTGCCCAACGCCTTGGCCCGCTCTGCTCTTTTTACCGCCGCCAACCGTTCGATTGCGCGCGGGCAATACAAGCACCACAAGATTGCGGCTCTCAAAGGGATCGAGATTTTCTATTCGGGTGAAGAACTACGGCAAGATGATGAGGATGTGTTTCTGCAGATCGTGCACTTGGCGCGTCAGCAACCGCTTGGCGAGGTCGTGGAGTTCTCTGGTTATTCGTTGCTCAAGGAGCTAGGCTGGCCTACGTCGATGGCCAGTTACCAGCGTTTGCGAGACTGTATCAATCGGCTCTCCACGACGACGATGACAGTGAAGGTTGATACTCCGGAGGCCGGCCGTACCGAAAAGGGCTTCGGTGGATCGCTAATCCGAAAATTCGCGTGGGAGACCGATGCTGCCCGCGGCTCTTCGCAACGCTGGCAGGTCTGGTTGGAACGCGAGATCATCTACCTGTTCGACAACAATACTTTCACAAGGATCGATTGGGAACAGCGCCTGCGGCTGCCTCCGTTGGCAAAGTGGCTACACCAGTTCTACTTTACGCACGCTGATCCGTTCGGGATGAAAGTGGAGACGATTAGAGGGCTCTGTGGTTCGCGAATCGCAGTGCTGTCGAAGTTCCGCTACAAGCTGAAAGAGGCCCTCGATCTGCTTGTAGAAGCTGCATTTCTCCTGTCGTACAACATTGACTCACGGACCGACCTGCTTTCGGTCAAGAGAGCCCCCAAGAGGCTAGGGCAAACCATCGAGGTCGAGCGCCGCGCCTAGCTCGGTTGTTGAGTGACGCGGGGGGATAGGTCGCCGAGGATGCCGCATGGGCGAGGGGGGTGAGGCGAAGTTAGTGCCTCGAGTATCCCGGTGTCCCAACAGCCGCGCATCCCGCTGTTGCTGATGCGTGAAAGCATATGGCGTATTAACGCTCGACGCGCCGCGGCCAGCGGATGCGCATTCTCCCCAGTGCTCGGCGCGAGCTGGCGCGGCGCCGAAATCTCGACGGCGGCACCTGAGCGCCTTCTCCTGCTAAGACCGACCGAGCCGGGGCCGCGATCGTGGCCACCGACCGCATGCTATTGACGTAGAGCCTTGGAGGAACAGGGCGCGGCATTACTATCAGGCGAAAAAATGGTCAACGGGTGCGCATTTACAACAATATTGTCCACTTCTTCTAGAATCAAAAATTCCGCACAAAGCACTTGTTTTTGTAAACGCCACGAGGTATCCTTTTTACACCATCAGAAATAAGGGTATTTCCCGCCCTATTTCGTTTGATCGAAGGTCCTCGCCAAGGAGCACTCGACACCATGCCTGAAGATATCCGCGCGCTAAATCTGCACTGGCTCATGGTTCTCCGGGATCTCGCCAATAGAGATCCTGCAGCCGCAACCCACAGGTTTGGTGCGCCGAAAGAACTGATAGCGTCGGTCCTGCGCATGAGCCTTGAAGAAATTCAGAAACTCGCCGATTGTGACGCGCTGCTATTCGCGCCCAAGATCACATCTCAGTCGATTCAGTATCTCGCCGCTGCACCGGCAGCGATGAGGCCCGCGTTGGTGGGGGTATCCAATCATGCGGCTGCTTGACGACTTTCTCGACCACCAGAGCATCTTGACAGCGCTTTGTCTCCACAAAGCGCGCCCCCCCGTGATGCGGGATCTCCTTCCGGATACAGTCCCATCTGGGCTTATCCACAAGATGTACAAGCATGTCAACAAATCGTCCCCACCCCAAGGACAATTGCCCTCCGAAATTCGCACGTATCTCAATACCCCCAAGCGGCGTCTCCACTCCACCGTCCTGGTATGTGCGTACGAGCGCGTCAAGGTGGAGGGCATCACTGACAACCGTGCGGGGCAATTCGTGGAGGCCTATCAATCCTACCTTGCCACGTTCCCCAAACCGGATTTGATCTACGATTTCAACCGCACGTGGTTCTTCCTTCGGCAGTTCTCTCTCAAGCGAGTTGCGCTCGACAAATGCCTGAGATGTGGTCACCAGTACGTATATAACCGGGAAGATATGTCGGATTGGAAATCATGTTGTACGTGTCAACTGATAACGCCTGTGCGGCCCGATGTTTCCCTATTCAACCGTACTTCGACAGTGATTCCACGGGCTGCCGGATAAGCCTGTTAAGAGCCCCCTCTAACGAGGGCAACGCGCAACCTCGATTGTCAAATTGGCGGCGAATCGGCTAAGCAACTATCCGTAGTCCTGCCGGAGACCGCTGGCGCAGGCGAGGCACGTGTCGTTTGTCTTGAGGCGTCGCCTCAAATGCGGCGCGAAAATCGAGCAGGGAAGCGTCGGCGACGCTCAGAATCCGCCCCATCATCACAAGCCGTGTTCCAAGGACCTCCTCTCTCGAGGGGGTCACCGGCAAAAAAACCAATTCCTTGAAGTGCTGCGCAAAGTCGATGAGCGGCTGTTCGGTGGCATTCCAGCGCTCCGATTGCCCGTGACCGCCGGCACCATAGACGTCAAGCGCCGCGATCCCCGCCGACGCATCGAGAATGGCGCCAAGGAAAGCACTGGGCGCCGCGGCCTCATTGGTCATGTCGTTGCGTGCAGAAGCGAAAGCGCCCACCGCACCAATGATTGCATGCGGCAAGACCGCCGTCTCAAACTGCGGGGACAGCGGATATCGGTGCGTGATCAGCGCGGCGCACCGATTCAGGACTTGACGCAGATTGGGCCATCCGAAGAAGATCTGCTTCAGCGGTTGCCGAACCTGTGCGATGGCGGCCGCAGCCTCGATCGCTTCATCGGCAGCGCTAGCCGCGGAAAGTTTGAGATCTTCGGTCGAGATGCGAAACATGCTCTTTCCCTTCAAGTGGCATTGCAATGTGATCATTGTCTGGCCCGGTGATCGTGGTCGCAGGCCGAAAATCCCAGCAATCAGACCGGCATTTGGCATCGCAACAATTTGGTTGAGCGCGGAATGGACCCCGAAAATCTCCCCATTGAATAACGCGACGACAGCCGGGTTTTTCATGGTCTGTCTGCGCGGGACGACTGGCATCCTATGCTCATGCCAGTACGGCGGCTTGGTTGCCGTGCCGTTGTTTCGTTTCTCGAGCTATGGACAACACTATCGCGGCATCCAAAGGCGTGAGTCGCACCTATCAGTACGGCGCGCGCAAACCGACAAACCTCACGGGTGATGCATACATCATCCATAAGGACCAGGTCAATTTTTGGAATCGCCTGGTCACCATCGAGAGGGACTTCCTCGAGCACTACCGCGCCGTGTTGCATGCGGCAGATCCGGCGCTGGCTGCCGAGGAGGCCGGGGTCACAGCGTTGAAGACCTGTCTGGATCGGGACCGCTCGCAGGATCGAACAGAATTGCGTCGTCGCTCTATCGAACTGGCGGCCCGACGCAAGGCGCTGAGGGATGCTCACGCGCCGCAGCTCGCCAAGCTGGAGGAGACCCGGCGCCAAACGATCAAAGCTGCCCGAAGGGATTCGCACCTGTGGTGGCCGCACTACCAGACGATCCTTGCCGAGTTTGATGCCGCCCGCAGGAAGGTGTTTCGCCAGGGGGGATCTCTTCATGCAAGGGAGTTTGGTGATGTCATCAAGTTCACTGTGGTGTTTCCGAAAGGATTACCCGTTCGCGACTTCATCGATGGCCGTGCGCCGACAGCGTTGCTTTCCGGGCAGATCAACGCCGATCCCGGGGCATCGCGGCAGCGTAGTCAGCATCACGCGTCGCTGCTGATCGCCATCGACCGGGTGATGGTCGACGAGCGTAAGGGATATCGCCAGCTTCAGTTTCCGATCCTGTTCGACCGGCCGCTGCCAGACGATGGCGTGATCCGCTCGATCACGGTGCGCCGCGACCATATTGGGACGACGCCCGCGTGGCGCGCACAATTTTTGTTGAATTTGCCGCCACAAGCGCCGCTGAGCGATGCTCCACGGGGTTCCGCGTGCGGTGTGGATCTTGGCTGGAGAATGACCGATCGAGGACTGCGGATTGCTTGCTGGGCTGGCTCGGATGGCGAGAAGGGCGAGGTACTCCTGCCGCCCAGATGGATAGAAAAGGCCAAACATCTGGACTCACTGCGCAAGCGCATCGCGTCGAGTTCGCAGGCGGCCGCCACGGAAGTCTTGACGGCGTGCCGCGAGCAACCCACTGCAGAGTCGGAGGTGGCCATCATGACCGCGTTATGCGGCTACGAGAAACGATCGACGAGGATTCTCGAACGCCTGCATGCAATCTACGGGATCGGAGACACCCTTTCGACCGCGGTGTCCAGGTTGAAACAGTGGTGGAATGAGGCGCGTCGGGATATCAATGAGGCCGCGCACCTTGGGAAACACTTGGCAGACGCCCGGGCATCGATTTATCAGGAAGCCGCTCTCGGGCTGGCCCGGCAATACGGGACTATCGTCATCGAGGGCTTGAACCTCGCGCGCATTGCCGACCTGCAGGAGAGGGCGACGTCGAGGGCTGTGCGTCTCGCAATGAAGTGGGCGGCCATCTCAACTTTTCAGCACTGGGTCAAACACCAGGCGGCAAAACACGGCGCGACGCTCCGCGTCGAACCGTCGATGGATACCACCCAGGAATGCGCCGCGTGCGGGCACATCAATCGGCAGGACACCCGCAACCCGATCTTGACCTGCGGGAGATGCGGTGTGATGGCGGACCAGGACGAAAATGCGGCGACGAATTTGATGCGGGCGGCGGAGGTCTAGAGGTGATGGTCCAGTAGCCTATAGCCGACTTTCGAAGGTAAGCGTATGTTAAACCCATTGACCGTACTTGTAATGAAGATCTGGATTCTTGCAAGAGAGTTCTCGTGGCTTGGATTGTTGGCTGGATTTGCATACCCATATTCTCAGTTGTTGGACCGGGGTGATTACCTCAGAGACCGCCGAACCTGGTTCGCGGCGCTTGCTGTAATCGGCTTTACCCCTTTTCTAATCTTCGTTGTCGCGAACGTTGTTGCTCATTGGGACGGACGACGCTCCCCGAAGATTTCAGGGATTTTGCCTTGGCTCTGTTATGCCGTCACTGGGTTGGCGCTGGCATACGAACGGACTCGGAGATCCAAAAAAATGAGGCTATCCGTATCTACTGGTTGATATCCCCAGTGCATGTTGCGGCGCGGAACGATAGCGGCGGGCATCAACCGTGTTTGAGCAACGCCGAAGGTCTCAGTTGTGCCCTTCGGAGACATTCGAGTTTCTCTACTGCGGACGCTCAGCGAAGCTCATCAAATGCAAATTGCAGTTTCTCTTTGCTGACGCTCGCGAACCGCTGCTCCCAGCAAACAAGAGACACTCGTGAAGCTGGCACGGCAGTCCGCAGCCGGGAGCTCAGCGCCCATTAAAAAACCAACGCTACGAATGTTGTCGTTTCGGGTCAGAATGACTGCAACTCGAGAATCTCACGGGCAGGCACCGACCCGAAGCGGCCGGCGAGCTCTCGATGAGAGCCCAAGATCCGCGGCAGACTTTGCTGATGACGACGTCTATTAAGAAACACAAATTACGGTTCTGATTTGCATGGATAATTTATGTAACTGCGGTTTGCATGGGCGTCAGAGCGAAGCCCAATGCAGCGGCGCGCCGGTTCAAGTGGTGGATGACGCGCTGTCGGTAACGCTCCTCGTAGTAATCCTGTCCGCGGTCGACGAATTCAGTACCCTTCGTGAGCATGGTGTAGATGAGGCGGGCCAACTTGTGGGCCGTGGCGGTAATGGCCTTGGGTTTGTCGAGTCGCGCGGAGAGGCGGCGGTAGTAGGCGCCGAGGGCCGATTGGCTTCGGCTCAAGGCGAAGGCTGCCATGCGCAGGGCTTGAGCCAATCGATTCGCTGTGCGTTTCGTGGCACCCGAGAGTATCTTGCCGCCGGAGATCTTGGTACCGGGGCACAGGCCAAGCCAAGAGGCAAAGTGCTTGGCGCTCTTGAAGCGGGAGAGATCGGGACCAACTTCGGCGATTACTGTCAGGGCGGTGGCGGTCGCGACGCCGTTGATGCGGGTGAGATCAACACCACAGGTACGCAGGAGCGCCGCGCGCAGATCAAAGCCCTCTTTGCGCGGTCGTCCGCGCTTGCGCTCGGGTGCGGGCGGGGCATCATGGCGATACAAGCGTTCGAGTTGCGCTTGAATCTGGCTATCGCAGGCCGCCGTGGCCGCATCATAAGCGTCGTACAAGGTGACAGCTTGCTGGAGGGCGAACAGGTGCTCCTCGCGCCAATTGCCCTTGAGGGACTTGGCAATATCGGCTTCGCTGGCGCGAATGCGTTCATGGCGCAATTTGGCGAGTTTTACCGGATCGCGCTCACCCGCGATAATGGCCCGGATGATCTTCTGGCCGGTCAAACCGACAACGTCGGAGATGACGTTCGTCAGCTGTACATTCATCTGCACCAGCGCCTTCTGCATGTGCCGGACATGGTGAGCTTGGTACCTGGTCAGCATGTCCCGCTGACGTGTAAGCGAGCGCAGAGCGCAAATTTCGTCACGTGGGCGAAAGGCACCGGAGAGAAGTCCATAGCTCATCAACTGCTGCAGCCACTGGCAGTCCAAAACATCGCTCTTGCGGCCGGAGACATTCTTGACGTG
>Ga0172380_10002293_pt1 | contig 30070 bp, 27 predicted proteins | sample Leawe162metaG_FD_119747 | JGI IMG/M metagenome (GOLD analysis project Ga0172380, IMG submission 119747) | Leachate microbial communities from a municipal landfill in Southern Ontario, Canada - Leachate well 162 metaG | ecosystem: Engineered > Solid waste > Landfill > Unclassified | place... | reverse complement strand
CCCAACTTCGTTATTTTTTCTATCTTTAATTTAAAAATAACTCGACATAACACGAAGTTTGACTCATTCAGTTTACTTTTAAACTTGAGATTTCTGATCGAGTCAAACTTCTATACGTTATGCCTAAGCTTATGACGACACGTAACAAGTAACGACAATGAGAATAATTTTCATAATACTAACAACTATTTTGACTGTTTTGGCCGCTTGTAACCAGAGACAGGACAATAGATATAATAAGTCTATTGACTCTATTGCGACTGAAATTAAAGACACCCAAGATAAAGTATTCAAATCAAATAGACTTGATTCGTTAGAGACAGACCTCGGACTTGGACTCGTTTCAATCAACTTTGACGACAAAACAACTTTAAACTTCTATTCGACACCTAACGACAAAAAGGCCATAAGAACAATTCAGTTTTTTAACGACAAGACAATTAATAGTTGGAACATTCGTGACCTTGACAAACATAAAGAATGGTTAAAACCAGAGATTTTATGGCTTGACTATTCCCAATTCGTTTTTCGTTGCTTGACAAATAATGACAGTTGGTTAAACATTGTTGTAAACAATGAAACTGGAGAGACGCTATGGCTTAAGAAAAGTGATTTGACAACTTTTAAAAATTGGGAAAACTATTTAACAGAAATGTTTGGAGTTGCAAGACTGCCAAACCAACAACAAAAAATTAGAGTTTCACCAACCGACAACTCGGACGAAATAATTTATAAAGGACAAGACTGTTTTCAAGTAAAATCAATGAAAGGAGAATGGATTGAAATATTTACGGCTGACTATTGTGACGAGAGCTATACAGATAGCAAAACGAAAATAAAATCAGGCTGGATAAAGTGGCGACAAGGAAACAAATTATTAATTGAATATTTCACAACAAGCTGACAGATGAATGAAAAGAAAGCCTAGGCATAACATCATATTTGCAAAAGCGGGGGGGTTGTGCTTCTATGAAAGTTTAGTGCTAGGTTCAAGTTCGGTTTTTCAAATGAACATTTGTGCTAAAATTCCCCGCCTTCGCAAATATGAGAACCGTTATAGGTAACTGACGAACTGTGTAAACCATGATTGAAACATATAAAATAAATGGATGGGAAGATGACGAAACAGGAATGTTGTTGTTTGAAAATGACAACTGGATTCTTGTAAAACATATTCCTGTGGATTATCAAATTGATGGGTTCAAAATTTACCGTAAAAATTGGGTTGAAAGTCGAAACAGCGGAGAAAAGGAAGCGCTAATCGAACGAGTTTTAAAACTGAAAAAAGTTTCTTCTGAAATACCCGATATTAAACTAGATAGTCCTCAAGAAATTTTAACTCAAATAGAATCTAAATATGGATTATTTGAATTCCAAGATGACGATGGCGATGAATTATTTTACGGCAAATTCGATAAGATTGATGATGATGATTTTACAATAAATATGATTGATTCGACTGGTGAAATCATTGAGAGCTATGAATTTGATTTTTCATTTGAAGAAATTCGATCAATCACTTTTGAAACAGGTTATTTTGAATCCATCCGTTTACTTATGAACGATAATTTGAAATAAATACCTATAACAGCCGTCTAGCGCCAACCCTCCTATTCTTACTTCGAAAGAACGGAAAATTTAAAGGAAAATAAGTTTAACTTCGAAACTATAATTTATTTAAAGAGTCGGGCCGTGCGCCAGGCGGCAAAACGTTATAAGCCATGATAAATAGAAACCTAAAATTTCATGAAGAGCATAATAATACTTGTCATAAATTCTGTATTTTTCAGTAATTGTATAGGACAAAATGATAAATTGAATCAATCGATATATTTGTTTAAGGACAAAAACGGGATTTATTTATATAACCCTGAGACAAAAAAGGAAGAACTTATTTTTAAAGCTTCAAATACTCAAGTATTTCTTGATGAGCCATATTCTTTATTTAATGACACCTTAACATTTGGAATTAAAGGAGAAAGAGAATTTCTACAGACTTCAACAACAGAATCAGGAGGTGAAAGGTATTTTAATGATTATTATTCGGTCGACCTACGAACTGGTAAAAACTGGTTAACGAAAAAGGTTGTTTACGAGGTAATCGGCCACTCTAAATTGAATGTGAAAATTTTGCAATATTCTAGTAATAACAATTCAACTTTAATCGCAGACACAACAATGATTTATAAGGGTTCATCAGGGTCATATAAAGGAACAACTTATAATAATTTTAAACCACGATTTTATACAAATCAAACACTAGGCACTAAGTCCGTTTTTTCATATCGGGGGAGCATTTACTACGTTGACAAATTGGATACAATATTATTAGCTAAAAACCCGGGAAATTTTAATTCCAAAACTGGAAGTGGATTTTTTGAACCACAAATTGCACCATCTAGTGAAAACGTTATTTTCTGTTACTACCCTAGTCTTTGGGAAACAAATGAAAAGCCATCCCTTCAAAAGGTCAATATTAAAACAATGAAAATTGACATCTTAAAAACTGGTTACTTTAATAATCCTACATTTTCCAAAGATGAAAGATATATTTTATTTTCTCGTAACGAAAAAGAAGGCAATTTAGACACATGGCAAAGCGATATTTATATTATTGATTTGGAATCTTTACAAGAGGAAAAAATAAGTGAGGCTTTTTCAGGACAATGGGAATTAAAATAAAGGCTTATAACACGCCCTATACTCCACTGCGCGGTGTAAAGCGCAATCGTTAGTGGTAAGCAAAACGACACAACCCAATGACACAAAATCGTAAAGAAACAGCTTGGAAAAAGAACAGAAAGTTTGGAGACATTCACGGTGGACGAATGCGATTGAAATGTACTGATGGAATTTTTGAGAGAAAGCATAGTCTTTTGCCTCCGACACTCGGACAAGAAACACCAATTTTTATTCAAGCCAATGCTTCAAGAGATTTTTATTTTCCTGTAACAATTGATGAGATCAAGGAAACGCTTAAAAAACTTCCCAAAGAACATACGGAATATTTGACTCACTTTTGGCTAGACAAAGTGAAGAAGTCAGAATATTATAAAGGTGAAACGTTGCAGGCAGAATTCATTTGTGGAAGCAAAGTTTACGTCATAAAACTTTATGCGGTTCCGAACGATAACAGAATGATATTTGGACAAACTAAACCGACAACTAAACAATTGAGTTTTTACAAGCAATATTGTACTGACTTACAACATGACAAAAACGGATGGTATTTGCAATGGACATCTGAAAGCTATAAGAAGTACTATTTGGAAAAATTGCTACTAAACGAAATTGGTCATTCTGTAGATCATATGTATCAACGTTTTTGGAGTAAGGCGAACTCAAAACAAACAGATGACTTTGCAAATAACTACGCTGTAATTTGGGGTAACAATGTTAAACAAGCGATTGACGGAATTAATGAACCAACCACTAACACCAAATAAGCAAAAGCGCAAAAAGTACTATATTTGATAGGCGCCTTTGCCTATTTGGAAAACGTTAGCTTCCTTTCATAAATGTACATAACACACCATTTTTTCGGGACCTTTAAAAAACAATAGAACCAATATGAAAAACCTACTCCCCTTTTACCTTCTGATTTTAGCTCCACTGGCCTTGCTACTTTGGCTCAGCCAAACGGACTTAATCCACCCAACCTTATCGATTGGACTGCTGTTATTTTACGCACTCATTTACAGAACCTTCACAGACGGAAAAAAACTGGTGGAAAAGCAGATTATTCGGAAAAAAGAAATATGGAAAATGATCATTCCTGGCTATCGAATTCAGCATTTCCGAGAATTGTATTTGAAATAGCCCTGTGAAACCAAATGAAAACGTCCGTTGCCATCCTTTTTCTCTTTTCCATCTTTTTCGGTTCTGCCCAGTCCGCCAAATTTTCAGTTGGAGCCAAGTGGAGCTATGAAAATTCTTTGATCCGAGACTCGTTTTATTGGGAATCCCCTTATGCGAGAAAGATGGACTCCATTTATCCAGTAGCAATTCATGGTTTTCGGTATTCGGATGGAATGGCCACCGTGCAATACAATGAGCAAGTCGGATTTATTGACTCCAACCGAACCATCCTCATTCCGTTGATATACCAAGATAAACTAGGAGCAAACACCTTTTCAAATGGTCTAACGCTGGCGGTTAAAAACGACCAATGGGGCGTCATGGACAAAACCGGTAAAGCGGTGATTCCTTTTGTTTATGACGACATGAAACGATTCAAGAGTTTGTTTTACGTAGCGAACAGAGACGGCAAGTGGGGCTATCTCGACTCGACTGGCCAAACGATTTTGCCCATGCGCGAATACAACAGCTCCTACCTATTAACGAAAGCTGAAATGCTTGAATTAGACCATCGATATCAACAAAAAGAAAATCGCGAAAATTCCGTTCCCATTTCCAAAGGAAAGGCCATTCGAATCGCAAAAAGAAGAGGTTATTACTTAAATAACGACGACATTTTCAAACCCCAAGTTGAATTGAACGCCAACTTAGACACCTGGATCATCCATTCCACAAAAAGAGGAGGCAGCACGCACAAAGGCGATTGCGCCCATACAAATGGCTGCCTAATTTTTATACAGTATAAAATGGAAATCGATGCAAAAACCGGTCGTGTTCAGCGTAAATCAAAAATTAAAAGTCGTATGCCAATTTATGAATAATATCGGTTTCCCTCGCAACAAGGGATGAAACATGGCTACCGAAAAAAACAATCGAAGCTGCGATTTAGCGCTAATAAATCTTACTTAGTTCATAACCTCATCCCTCTCACTCTCCCCCAAATAAGCTATCTTTGTCTTCAGATAATTTATGCTCCGCGAACAACTTAAAAACATTGAGCTATTTTTAAGAGGCTCCAACTTTTACAAAGGTTTACGGCTATCCTTTGCCGTGGTGACACCTTTGGCAGTTCTCTACGCTTTCGGCGTTGTGCAGTATGCACCCGCAATCATTGTGGGCGCTTTTTTAAATGCGCCCGGTGATATTCCCGGCAGTTTAAAACGGAAGTTCAACGCCATTTTGATCAGCATTGGATTCACCATGCTCATCACCACCATCATTCTCTTTTTAAAACCGTATTTCTTCCTCTTGCTCCTCGCGATGGCGGTTATTTCCTTTTTCATTTCGCTGATTTCCGTCTACGGTTTCCGCGCTTCTTTGGTGTCGTTTTCGGGTTTGTTGTCGATGGTACTGGCTTTTGCTATTCAAAAAGAAACCGCAGAAGCCATTTTCACGCACGTTGGTTTGATGGGCGTTGGCGGACTTTGGTATTTGCTGGTTTCCTTCGCTTTTCAGAAATTGGCTCCCAAAAAAGACAACAACCAATTGCTCTCCGATACGCTCCTACTCATCGGGAATTATTTGAAAGTCAGAGCGCGCTTGTTGACGAAAATTGACGAACGGGAAGCGCTCATGCAACAAGCTTTGGTCTTGCAAACACAAATCAATGAAAAGCATGAAACCTTGCGCGAGGTACTTCTCATTGACCGAAAACGATCGGGCCGATCGCATTACGCTGAAAAGCAATTGTTGATGTTGATTTCCTCCATCAACATCTTTGAATTGATCGAAGCCAAACACCTCGATTACCACGAAATCGACCGTTTGTTTCAAGGCAAAGAACAGCACCTAAAAGCGTCAAAAAATCTGAACAAAGTACTCGGCAATCACCTCATCCAACTCTCAGAATTGCTGATCCAAAACCAACCTCTTCCCAACAAAGAAAAATTGATGAAAGCCTTGGCCAACGCAGAAGATGCCATCCGGGTGTATTTCGACGATGTGCAATTGCCCAAAGCAAGAGAAGGAGCGCTGCTCTTGCGAAATCTCTACGATTACCAAGCCTTGTTGGTCGAAGAAGTTCGCGCCATTCGACGGGTAATGGCGAATGTGAAAGAAGCATCCCGAGTTTCCCTAAAACGTCAAGATGCCAGCCAATTTCTCACCTTGCAAGAATACCACTTCAGCATTCTGGTCCAAAACCTCAGTTTTAGTTCCAATATGTTCCGCCATTCGCTTCGGTTTACCGTGGCGATGTTGTTTGCTTTTGTTCTCGGCATGTATTTGGATATTCAAAACGCCTATTGGATTCTCTTGTCGATTGTCGTGATTATGCGACCGAATTATGGCTTGACAAAAGAGCGCACCAAAGACAGAATTATCGGAACGTTAATCGGAGCGACAGTAGCGATTGGAATTGTATTGCTCACACAGAACGTAATCATTTACGGAGTGCTCGCGATTATCTCTTTAACGCTTGCTTTTGCCCTCTTACAGCAAAACTACAAATCAGCAGCCGCCTTCATCACCATCAATATCATATTTATATACTCTTTGATGAACCCCAATGCCTTTGAAGTAATTCAATACCGCGTAATCGACACGGTGATTGGAGCTACAATTGCCATAGTCGCGAATTACCTTTTGTGGCCCAGATGGGAAATTTACAATTTGAAAGATGTGCTGTTAAACGCGCTGAAAAAAAACAAAAATTATCTCTTAGCTACCCACGATTTATACCACGACAAAACCCAAAAGCAATTGGCGTATAAAATCGCGCGGAAAGAAGTCTTTATGGCCATCAGCAACCTGAATGCTGCTTTCCAGCGTTTGACCCAAGATCCAAAATCCAAGCAAAAGGAATTTCAATTGGTCTACAAGCTGGTCACATTGAATCAAACCATGGTTTCCGCGATTGCTTCGATTGGTAGTTTTATTCTCAATCATCAAACCACGCCCGCTTCGAAAGAATTTGACGTCCTGATTACAAAAATCGCCAACACCTTGCAGCAAGCCTGTGCCGAATTGGAAGGTGTTTCGCCCAACTTACCGGCCGACACAGCAACCATTGAGGCGGCGCAAGAAACTTTGATGAAAGCCTTTCATGATTTATCACACGAACGTGATGAAAGCATCCAACAAGGCAATACGGAAATGAACACGGAAACCTTGCACCATTTGCAGGAGGCCTATCTCATCACCAGTCAGCTGAATTGGTTAAAATCCCTTTCTGAGAATTTGAAAAAAGCAACGGCGAGTTACCAACAAGTTTTGTAGCCAACACCTTTAATTAGAGAAAATAGCAGCATGCTAGGATTTGGTATCTTTTAAAAAAAACAGCCCTGTTATTTGTAATTCTATAGTACTCCAGTTTTGCTACATGATACAAGATTGAGTAGACAAAAACTTACGCTTTTTTGCTTAGTTTGAAGCCAAATAAGTAAACACAACCCGAAAACCAACCGTTTTGTCTGTTCCCGAAAAGGGTTTTTTGGAATCAATGCGCACATCGTAGCCAGGACTATTCCATGATCCTCCTACCGCTATTCCTTTTTCGTCTATCATTTCAGCAGCATTTCCGCTTAGGTTACACACACCGAATGAATTCGGCCAATAGGATATGCTCGGCGCCAAAATATCGGAAGTTGAAGTCGCCGCAACCGGAGAAATGCCACCCAAATTGATTTCTAATTTTCCAGTTTCCTCATTGCGTGTAATGCATTCTTCGCCAATGCGCGCAAAATTGCCTAAGATTTGTCCTTTTTCGTTGCGCGTTTCATTGGAGCTCCATCCGTAACGTACACTTGCGTCGTCGCCGCGGGCCGCCCGCACATATTCTGCATACGTTGGGAGTCGAACGAGTACCTTAACCTCTGGAAAATTATCTGACAACGCTTTGCTTACGAAAGCACAATACAATTCTGCGGCTTCATGTGAAATGTTGACCACGGGATAATCACGGTAGGCAGGATGCGCATGATAAAAAGATTCGAAGCCTTTGTTTATCCAAGCTTTGGTTGACCAATTCGCCGTGTCAATTTGGCAAATTTTCAATTTCTCCGTTTCGTTGTGTGTTTTTAGATAGTTTAAAAATTCTTGGTACTGAAAATTGGTGACTTCCCCTTTCGAAATATAAAACGATTGCACTGTTTTCTCTGCCCCGTCCACTAACGTTTTTCCCGAAGGAATCAGCACATAACTGCTCTTATTTAAAAATTTTTCAAAAGATTTTTGGGTGTCCGTATTTAAAGAAGTTAATCCAATCAGTATCACTGCAAAAAGCGAAATTATAGCCATTCTATTCATAAGTAGAGAATTTAATCTTTTTCCTTTAACGTTTCCTAGGAAAAAAGTTACATTTTTCGTAACTTAGAAAGAACTAATTCAGGCAAAATCATGTCACTTACTCAATCACTTTTACCGCTTTGGCAAGAAGCCAGAACGCGCTTTTCGAATCAACTGAATCAACTCGAAGCTGCCGATTTAAAAAAGAAACTACCTACTTCTCCGAATAGCGTTGGCTTTTTGATTCGTCACATCGGTGACGTGGAATTGCTCTTCGCTAAAAATGTGTTTGGGGCCAAGGAAATTCACATCACAGCAAAAACAGTGATCGACCAGCACGACTCTGGTGTTTGGACCGATTTGGAAGAATTAAAAGCGTATGTGAATCAATCTTTTGATCAACTGAAAATGATTATCGAAAAACAAAGCGACGAACATTGGGAAACCGTTATTGAAACCAAAGAATTTGGGGCCAAAACAAAAGCAGAAGCACTGGGAAGAATCATTTCTCACACGGCATACCACGCAGGGCAAATGGCGATGATTCTAAAATACGGACGCCACCAAAACTAGTGACGAATAAAAATCGGTTTCAAATTTACGATAACACCCATTTGCACAAAGGGATAATAGTGCGCATTGATGCGGTTTGAAAAATCGCGCGCAATGCCTCCGTGCAGATAGATGCGTGGAAAGAAAGTCTCTTTTTCCACATTGACCCGCGTTATACCCAAATGTAAATTTCCTTCCAAGAAGGACTGATACTTTTGGTTGAAACTTGTGCGCAATTCCGTCCCAAAATACAATCGACCGTATTTGTTGATGGATTCGGTAGTGGGTGTTGCCCAAACATTCCGGAAACTCAACGCGCGAAAAGGAAAGGAAAAAAAGTGCACTTGTCCTTTGGCGTAGCCATAAAACCCAAAATGGGTATTGATACCTCCCATGATTTGAAAATACAGGTATTTACTCGTGTGCGACAAGCCACCAGCTACAAAAGCAGTTGTAGAATCGTTGTGGCGAAAAATACCCGCTTCCATGTTGGGTTGCAATTCGGTGACGGGATAAGCAAAATTTCGGCAACGAAAGGGAATCCCTTCTTTTCCTTCACCAGGATTCATGCAAATGGTGGTTCTTCTGTGACGATAAATACGCGGGAAATGATTTCGGTTTAAATTCAATTTGGTGTAATAATACGGTTGTCGAGATTTCAATTTATTCTCCTGCCATTGAACCGTTTCCCATTTTACACCTTCGTAACCGGCTAGTTTCATCTGCCCTCCTGAAGTATAATAATAGGTTTCGGCGCGATTCACATACTCTTTTGGCACCCGAATTTTTGCCCTACCCTGGCCAAAAAAAGCAATTTTCGCCTGCCAGTTGGCCATTAAAAACTCGTCTAAAAAAGGGGCCGTAACCGTCCAAATGATTGTATCCTTTCCCAACAAAAAATCTTCTTTACAACCATCACAGGGTGCGTCCGCTAAAGTGAAAAATTGGAATTGATCGTAACTGGATTTGGGCAATTTGGCAACGTATCGTTCTTTCTTCCACCACAATTTTCCGGTGACTTGTTTTTTCCATTTTAATCGCTGATACGTGCTTTTGGAACCTGCGTTGCTTTTTACAAAATAGTGTTTTACGGACCCAAAATAATCCATGTCCAACGCCTCGATAAACACAAAAGTTTTCGATTTTTCTTTCACTTCGCGCACATGGCAATACGAGAGCGCCTCGATATCAACAAAAAAACATTTAGGATCCGCATTTTCAATCACTTCGACCAGTGCTTCTTCCTTTTCCAAAGCGTTCCAAAATAGCACCATGTCTACCCGACGATTTTGCCGATCGTCATTTCCCGACGCTTCGCCTTTCGCATAAAGTGATTGTACGAAATCGCTTTTTGCATCGAAATTTCGTTTACTTGCTTTCAAAACATTTTGCGCCCGTTTTAGCGACAATCGCTCATTGGCTTTGATGCGTCCCACGGAATCTGTGTAGCCGATATACTGAATCGAATCGATCGTTGAAAAGTCAAATTTTGTTGCAAGATCTCCGAGCATGGAACTGTAGGTCTCTGTAACTTTTGAACTCCCAAATTCGAAATAAACGCTAACAGTATCTTGTGCGAAAGAACCAAAAGGAAGGAAGGAAATATACAAAAAGAACAAGCGCATAAATTGGTTGGATTGTCCCAATAAAGTTATTAAATATAGTTGGCTCTCCATCAATTGGATAGGATCATTAAAAAATCTAAATCAACTAACTAACAATCAGTTATTTAAAATTTATTTTCAAAATAAATTTGTTTATTCCATTTTTGTTTACATAACTTTGTAGACGTTCTTTACACATTATTCTTATCCAGAAAGACAGAGGGAATTGACCCAATGAAGTCTTGGCAACCCTTGTATGAAAATGCAAGAAGGTGCCACATTCAACCCCACGAGAAATCGGGGACAGATAAGTTAGAAAAACAAGCTTCGAAATTATTCGCGATATATTTTAAGCTCTTCTAACTTATAGGAGAGCTTTTTTTGTGCTCCTATAAGTTGGGATTCAACTGCATTTTTGGATAGGTTAATTTGGTTAAAAACGATTACTTTTTTAATTAACTCATTCAAAATAAAGATGAAAGAAACAACACAAATTTTGCACAGCATTCCCGTAGACGAATTGACAGGAGCCATTTCTACTCCGATTTATCAAACTTCTACCTTTGTTCAAGAGTCGCCCGGCGTCAACAAAGGATTTGATTACAGTCGTTCCAACAACCCAACCCGAAAAGTCCTCGAAGACTTGATTGCCAAACTGGAAGGTGGCGCAAAAGGTTTGGCCTTTGCCAGCGGATTGGCAGCGGTGGATGCCGTGGTCAAATTGCTGAAATCAGGCGATGAAATTGTGGCCGTTGACGATATTTACGGTGGCGCTTTTCGCTTGTTCACCCACATTTTTGAAAAATTTGGCATCACCGTTCTCTATGTAGATTCTACCGATTTCAACAAGGTAGCAGAAGCCATTTCGTCAAAAACTGCTTTGGTGTGGATCGAATCGCCCACCAATCCTACTTTGAAAATCTCTGACATTGCAGAAATAGCAAAAATTGCTCATGCCAATCAAGCCTTGCTTTGTGTCGACAATACCTTCGCTTCCCCGGTATCACAAAAGCCAATCGAATTGGGTGCGGATATCGTCTTGCATTCGGCGACCAAATATTTGGCAGGACATAGTGATTTGATTGCTGGATTGGTCGTAACCAAAACAGAAGAATTGGGCACAAAAATCAAGTTTATCCAAAATGCTTCGGGCGGCATTCTCGCTCCTTTCGACAGTTGGTTGGTGATCCGCGGCATTGAAACGTTGGCACTTCGCGTGAAACAACATTCTGAAAATGCGCAGCAAATTGCCGAATTTCTCCAAACGCAGAGCTTGGTGAAAAATGTTTATTTTCCGGGACTTCCTTCTCACAAAAATCATGCGATCGCTGCCAAACAGCAAAAATACTTTGGTGGAATCGTTTCCTTTGACTTGGTCATCGACGACAAAGAAATTGCCTCCAAATTTGTCCAAAGCACGCAGTTTTTCAAATTGGCCGAAAGTTTGGGTGGCGTGAAAAGTTTGATTTGTTTGCCCTGCGAAATGACGCACAAAGCCACGCCGAAAGAGGTTCGATACGCCGCTGGTGTAACCGATAGTTTGATCCGACTTTCGGTTGGATTGGAAGATGCGGAGGATTTAATTGCTGACTTAAAAGTAGCGTTTTCATCCATTTCTAAATCACTTTTGTTGAACGCTAAAACCCTTTAATCATGTCTCAAAAAACAATAAACATCGGCCTTTTTGGCTTTGGTTGCGTCGGTTTTGGCTTGTATGAAGTTTTAGAAAAAACGCCTGGTTTAAACGCCAAGATTGCCCGAATTTGTGTGAAAGATCAAAGCAAAAAAAGAGCCATCGCAGCAGAAAATTTCACGTTCGATAAACACGATTTGCTCAACGATCCTTCCATCAACACCATTGTTGAATTGATTGACGATGCCGACGAAGCGTTTGCGATTGTGAAAGAAGCCTTGTCGAAAGGAAAAGCCGTGGTAACCGCCAACAAAAAAATGATTGCTGAGCACTTCGAAGAATTGTACCAGTTGCAAATTGAACATCAAGTTCCGCTTTTGTACGAAGCGGCGTGTTGTGCCAGTATTCCCATCATCCGCAATTTGGAAGAATACTTCGACAACGACTTGCTGGAATCCATTGAAGGGATTGTGAACGGTTCCACCAACTACATTTTGACCAAAATTGTAGAGGAAAATCTCAGTTTCGAAGTGGCCTTGAAAGATGCACAAGAAAAAGGATTCGCAGAAACGAATCCAATCTTGGACACAGGCGGTTTCGACGCCAAATACAAATTACTGATTCTCCTTGCGCATGCATTCGGTTTGGTGGTGCTACCCGATGATTTGTTCAACGCGGGCATTGACAAACTCAGTGAACTGGAATTGAATTACGCCCGCGAAAAAGGATTAAAAATAAAACTGGTGGCCATTGCAAAAAAATCATCGGAAGGCGAAATTACCGCTTTCGTTGCCCCGAAATTTATTCATCCTTCTGAAAAACTGTTTGATGTCAACGATGTGTTCAACGCCGTACAAACCAAATCGAGTTTCAGTGATTTGCAGTTTTTCCTCGGAAAAGGCGCGGGTGCTTTCCCAACCGCTTCGGCTGTTTTGTCTGATATTTCTGCCTTGAGTTACGATTACCGGTATTCCTACAAGAAAAAAGGAAACAGCACACAATTAAAAAGTACGGCCGATGTCTATTTAAAGATCTTCTTGCGTTACAAATTGTATCTAAAACTGGATCTCACCCAAGAGTTCCTCTCCATCGAAGAAACCTTCTCCAACGGCCAAAATGGGTATACCATTGGTATTATTTCCTTGGAAAGTCTCTCTAAAATCCAAGACTATTCGCTGCCGTCTGTGTCTTTTGTTTTGATCGAGGAAGTGGATAAACATGACGTTTTGTTGTTGGAGGAAAGGATGGCAGGGGAATTGGTGGGATGATTCCGAAAGGATCCAGGATTGACAGCATCGTTTTTGGGCGGTGCTGTTTTTTTAACGTTTTCGCAGTAGGTGCAGTGGCGCTTTCTCTCGAATATGTACGTGCACCAATTTGCTTACTGTGTGTTATGTGGGGTTCATTTTTTTAATTTATTCTTCAAATCCATTCGATCGTGTAGGATTCTCGTTATTTCAATCGTTTGATCTTCCAATACACGATAGAAAATTATATGCTTTGAGGTAAGTTTTCCCTTCAAATCTTTATATATTTCCGGATATGCTTTGCCAATTTGTGGTTTCTTAGCGATTGTTGAACAAGCACTAATTATTAGTTTATAATATTTGTCCGCTTGGCTTTCAGACCAAGTCTCAACAGTGTAATTCCAAATGTCAGATAAATCCTTAACAGCATTGTTTGTAAACTTAAACTTTGCCATTTATTTTCGTTTTGCTTTCATCATTTTTAAATGCTCTTCAGGATCAAAATCTTCGGCTAAACCACTATTTACACCTTCATCAATTGCATGACGCAAAGCAATAATTTTCTGTTCCTCTTCTTCAAGTAGTCTCAATCCAGCGCGAACTGCCTCGCTTGCATTTTTGTACCGTCCTTCTCTTAAAATACTTTGAATAAATTGATCAAAATAAGTACCCAAAGTAATGGATGTGTTTTTACTCATAACAACTAATTTTAGCAAAAATACCAAATATTGGTATTATTTAAAAATATATCTTGGGTATTTTTCGGGTATGGGCAATCCCACATAACGTTTCTCAACAGGAGACGCGGGCTTCTTGGATGTTGTTGTTCAGCCCGTGGCTTTTAGTGGATGTTATGCACATTATCTATTTACTATTTCATCAATAATATTCTCCAGTATTTTAATTTGGTTGATTGTTAATTCCAGTGAGTACATATTCACAACCATTGGTCTCATTGAGCCACCTTGGTATTGAGCGTTAAGTATTTCTACTGTGCTTTCTAAAAAAACTTTAAAGTCTTCTCTTGATTTAATAATTGACTCTTTCTGAACTTTTAAATTTTGTAAATAGTCTTTCTGAATAATATCATTAGAATCAATAAACATCTCGAACTCCTTTTGATATTGATTATCAATATATTTCAGTAATGTGTCATATTGATCATTCAGTATACTATCAGCAATTGAATACTTTTCGTAACTGCAGATATTCATTTCTAATTGAGATGTTAATGAGTCACATCCTGTTTCCCAAGGAGGATTTTGGAAATCAATTTGCGCAAACAAGGTCAAATTAAATCCTAAGATTGATATTATTATTGCTAGTGTCTTCCTCATTGTGCATAACGGTTTGCTGCCTGGCGATCGGCCCGACTCTTTAAATAAATCGTTTCACCGAAGTTAAGATTATTTTGTTTCAAATTGTTTGTTGTTCCGAAGCAAGATTGGAGGGTTGGCGCTAGACAGCTGTTATGGTGCGTTCATTTTATCAACTAAGCATCTCCATTTACCATGAAATCATAATATTTCTTTTTGTCGATGTTAATTTTTAATTCGAAGAAACAATTCCCACCATCACTAACCATGTATATATCAGATTTCCAGCTATCATCGAAGGTAGCGCAAAAACAATTTACCCAAACTTCTTTTTCACCACGTACATTTTTAACTGCAACATATTGTCGTTGGTAATTCTTTAATTCAATTATGAAGTTTTTCTTTTTAAATGGGAAATCGGGATATTTAGATTTCTTCTCATTAAAGATGATTTCTTGTTTTTTATTATGTTCATTAATACATTCGCTCAAAAGGCTATCAATTTCAATCAAATTCTTTTGACTTAATTCAGTGGTTTTACCTTCCTTAAAGATTTTATAACTAATTGAATCATTGTTTAGAATTGCAATGTTAGAACTATCAGTTTTATTTGAATCAATCTTGCTTTCTGTCTTTTTAGAATTGAGATTAATTTCTGAATTTGATTGATTGCAGCCTACAATTAATAGAAAAGGTAAAATTAATATTTGCAGTGTCTTATTCATCTTTTTAGGTCTAGTTTGTCTATGCACCATAACTTATTTATATGCGATATAAATCACCTGTTCGTTTCGCTTATCCACCCCAAAACAGAGTGCCAACCGAAACTCAGGTTGCGCATTACTACCCCCACTCCCCATCGAATAGCCTTCGCATAGCCTAACATGAGAATCCCCTGAAATTCGTGTGCTAATGAGTGGTTCGTAGTTTGGCATGAATGAGTAGGATTCAGTTGTTTCGTTAGTAATTTAGTTTTTATTCCTGCCAATGTAGTAATTTTTTATAAATCACACAGGGGTCAACTCTTGAATGAGCGCAAGTGGGTGATTTTTTTTATGTCATCTCCACTTTTGCAGTTTCATGCTTGAATTTCAAGCGCTTGGCACCTTCTCCACTAAAACTTCATTTCCAGCTTGATCGTAATAGGTACAGGTCATTTTGTAAAGATCCACGTGCCATTTTTCAACGCCAGTTTCGGCGCAATGGTGGCAAAAGGTGACGTAATCGGTTTTTCCTTGTTGGTGGATTTTTAGGTACTGTTCGAACTGACTCGGGTTGGAAAAATCGGCAATTTTCAAAGGAGCATATTTGGGCTTTGATGCCGTTTGAAAGCCGTCTTTTCCAAAATATTCGGTGTGACTGTCCAAGACCCAAGTCTCAAATGCGGCAACACCCATTTCCTTAATTTCTTGAATATACTTCGGGAATTCAGCGCCCGTTTTCACTTTTTCGTGTGCCTGTTCGATTTGTTCTACTGTAAACATGGTTTCAATTTTAATTGGTATTTACTTTAACTCTTTGTAGGGTCGAAACGTTCATTTTTTATACTGTACTTGGTAGCCTTAGCTCTTCAACCTTTCCAAATCTTCCCAAAACCCGGGGTAACTTTTCTTTACCGCTTCTGGGAAATCAATTTGGACTGGATTGTCAGCGGAAAGGCCTAGAATGGCCAAACTCATCGCAATGCGGTGATCGTGGTTGGAAAAGACGCGACCGCCGTGAATGCTCGTTTTGCCTTCAATGTGCATCGCGTTGTGGGTTTCGTCCAATATAATTTTGATGCCCAGTTTTTCAAATTCCGTTTGAATGGTCAGCGCTCGATTGCTTTCTTTGTCCACCAATCGACTCAAGCCAAAAAGTGTGCTTCGTCCGAGTGTGAGTGCCGCAAAAGCTGCCAAGGTTGGAAACAAGTCGGGACAATCCGTCGCATCAAATGCAAAAGCCTTTCGCTCCGTTCCGCGAACAAACAATCGATTTTCTCGTTTTTCAACGGTGCAATTCGCCGCTGTGAAAGCTTTCAAAATAGCCCGATCCGCTTGAAAACTAGATTGGCTCAATCCTTCTACTGAAATTTTATGGCCGAGTGCCGATGCGACCAACCAATAAGAAGCCGAACTCCAATCGCTTTCGATTTTGTAGCTCGTCGACAAATATTTCTGTTTTCCTCGGATGATGAATTCTTTCAAATCCGTGTGCAAAATTTCGATCCCAAAGGCACGAAGCGTTTCCAAGGTCATTTGAACGTAGGGTTTGCTGTTCAATTTTTCCACCTGCAAAACCGAATCTTTTTCTGCCAACGGCAAAGCCATGAGCAAACCGGAAATGTATTGTGAACTTTGCTTTCCGCTCACGGTCAATTCACCACCCAAAAATGGTCCTTCGATTTCCAGCGGTAAAAACCCCAAATGATCTTCTATTTTGGGGACTTTTCCTTCAAAATTCTCTTTGAAAAAAGACAAGGGTCGACTCATCAAGGTTCCTTCGCCTACGATTTCAAATTTTCCTTTTTGGGTAAGCAAAAGAGAAGATAGCAAACGAACGCCCAAACCGCTTTCGCCTACATTCAAGGCCAATTTTGTCGGAAATTCTTGAATTCCAGTAACATGCACCGCACCTTCCGGACGGGTTATTTTTGCTCCAAGTCTTTCAATATTGTTCAACATGGAAAGTTCGTCAGCGCTCTGGCCAACATTGTATAATTCAGAATGTCCCGCCGCTAATCCAGCTGCCAAAATAGCGCGTTGACTATCACTTTTCGAAGCTGGAATGGCTACGATTCCTTCGTATTTCCCTGGATAAACGATCATTCGTTGTTGGGCGTGTCAATATTCGGATTCATCACTTTGGTTTGGTGGCGAATGGATTCGAGGTGAATCGCTTCCATCATTTGTTGGATGAAAAAAGGCGTCAATTTATAATTTTCAGACATCGCCAAACGCTTGTTTTTCATTTTCGCCCAATGCTCTTGCTGAAAGATGGTGATGTTGTGTTCTCGTTTCAATTCGCCCGCATCTTCGCTCATTTGCATCCGAGCCGACAGCATATCAAAGACACGATCATCCAAGTTGGCAATTTTGTGACGGATTTCATCCAATTCCTTTTCGGCATCTTTGCTAAAAACGGCCGTCCGCAAGACCAACTGATCCAACAAGTGGAACAAAGCTTCTGGCGTTACTTGCTGCGCCGCATCTGACCAAGCCAAATCGGGATGGGGATGGGTTTCGATCATCAATCCATCAAAATTCAAATCCAAGCCTTTTTGGCTCACTTCCAACAGCAAATCTCGTCTTCCTGAAATATGACTAGGATCGCAAATCAAAGGAATATGCGGCAAACGTTCGCGCAAAGCAATCGGAATTTCCCAGCTCGGTACATTTCGATACTTTGGATGTTTGTATACCGAAAAACCTCGATGAATCGCCGTCAAATCCGCTATGCCCGCTTTTTCCAATCGTTCAAAAGCGCCAATCCACAATTCTAAATCTGGATTGATCGGGTTTTTGATCATCACGGGAACATTTGTTCCTTTCAAAACATCGGCAATTTCTTGCACAGCAAATGGATTCACCGTCGTACGCGCGCCAATCCACAGCACGTCTACGCCTGCCTCCAAAGCCACTTCAACATGATGTTTGTTCGCTATTTCAATACAAACAGGCAATTTTGCGGCTTTTCCTGCTTCTACTAACCAGGGCAAACCAATGGCTCCAACTCCTTCAAACGAATCTGGCCGAGTTCTTGGTTTCCAGATTCCTCCGCGCAATAGTTGAATTCTGCCTGAATTGGCTAAATCCTGTGCTACACTTTTGATTTGTTCCGGGTTTTCTACACTGCAAGGTCCAGCAATGACGAATGGTTTTGAACTTGTTTTTATGTCGTGTTGTAAATTCATGTCTCCCACTTTCCTCCTCTTTACTATAGAACAATTCAAAATGGATTTTGATGTAAAAAGGTAGGATAAAGTTACAAAGAAAGTCGAGAACTTACAGCGGATTTTTCTTCACTGCCCCGATAAAATCCTTGAGGTAAAAAGGTTCGAAATACGCGACATCTTCGAAATCTTGTTGCAAATACTTCGCATACACCCTTTCCACCTGTCCAGTGGCGGAGCAAAGTATTTCCTCGTCAAAAGTGATAGCACGATTCGCCCACAATTCTTTCGTTTTGGGCATTCCGTCGCCAAAACAAACCAAGTTCTCAAATTCTGCATAGGAATCTTCTTCAAGAATATCCGCAGAAATGGGTTTGAGAATCGTCATTTGAGACGAATAAATGGCTGCATAGACTTCCATTCTTCGCGCATCAATCATCGGACAAAGATTGGATTCTGGGTATTTCTTTCTCGCCAATTGCGCCAAACTTTCTAACGCATCAATCGTCAAAAGGGGAATATTCAAAGCGTAACAAAAACCTTTGGCAGTCGAAGTGCCAATCCGCAATCCGGTATAAGAACCTGGACCAGAAGCAATGGAAATACCCGCCAAGTCTGGAAAGGAAAGGTGTCCTTTTTGCATAACTTCCTCTACAAAAAGTGTCAACTTTTCCCCGTGCGAAAAATCGTCTTCGTTGGTTTCCTTCAAGGCAATCAATTCACCGTTTAGGGAAAGTGCCACCGAACAAACCTTGGTGCTTGTTTCAAGATGTAAAAGGTAAATTTGAGACATGGTTATTTTCGGTTGTATTCCAATTTAAAACCAACACCGTGTATATTCAATATCTGAACAGATTCGTCTTCTTTGAGGTATTTTCTCAATTTTGTAATGAAGACATCCAAACTGCGGCCTACAAAGTAGTCATCTTGTCCCCAAACTGCGGTCAATACAATTTCCCTTGCAACCACTTGATTTTGGTGCTTACAAAGAATCTTAAGAATTTGATTTTCTTTTTTGGTCAAGGTCTTCACTTCTGATTCGCCTGTGATGGTATGCTCCTCACTGTTGAAGGTAAATTTTCCCAATTCAAATTCCGTTTTTTCATCTTCTACGACGTGAATATTCACGCGTTTCAAAAGTGATTGAATCCTTAGTTCAAACTCATCGAAGCTAAAAGGTTTGGTCAAATAATCATCCCCGCCTGCTTTGAAACCAGCCACCTTGTCCTCTGTCATGGATTTGGCTGTAAGGAAAAGAATCGGGATTTCTTTGTCGATTTTACGAATTTCTTGTGCCAAAGTAAAACCATCCTTTTTCGGCATCATGACATCAAAAATTCCTAGGTGAAATTTTTTCTCTCCAAACATTTTCATGGCTTCAACCCCGTCACAACAAAGTGTAACCTGATATCCAGCCGATTTTAAATGATCAGAAATAACGAAACCTAAACTTGTATCGTCTTCAACCAATAGAATTTTCGCGTTCATACTACCATTCGTTTTTACCGCGGAAAGGTACTATTTTTTTTGGCTTCGTTTATTTCTTGTAGGAAAGTTCTTTGGAAACATTGATGATCAAATCACCTACACGCTCGCAAGAGAAAACCAAATCGGTATACACGACGTTGCTTTTCACGTTGAAGTCTTCTGTGTCCAATAACAAGTCATTTTCGGTTCTCAATTCATCGCGAAGCGCATTGATGGCTTTTTCATTCATCATGGCTCTTTCGATATCGATTTTATTTTCTGGAACCGTCAAATTCATTTTCATGGTATCAAAAGCGGCATCCAAAACCAACAACATTCTTTTGATGTTGTTGCGTTGCTCAGGAGAGAACCAAATTTTCTCTTCCTCTTTCTTTTGATACACCAACGACATTTGATAATAGATGTCTCCGATTCTTTCCAAATCGTTGTTGATCGCCATGTAGGCACGCACTTTCAATTGAGAATCATTGGACAACTCGTCTTCGGCGCAACGACTCAAATACGTCATGATTTCTTCACGCAAGGTATCGGTGATGATTTCATATTTTTCGATTCGTTCAATAATTTTTTTCTTTTTCTTTTTCTCTTTTTCGAAAAGTAAATTCTTGAACATTTCAGACATACGAGACGTAATATCGGCAAATTTTGAAATTTCTTTTTTACCTTCTAACAAAGACAATTCCGGTGTACTTAATACGCCTCCAGCGATGTAATCCAATCTAAAATCTTCATCACCGTCCACTTTGGAAGGCACCATTTTCACCACCGTTGCGGCAATTCCATTGGTAAACCAAACCAAGATTAATACGTTCATGATATTGAAACCGGTATGGAAAATTGCCAGCGCGATTGGTCTAGAATCTTGCACCAATTTGGGACTTGGATAATTCAACATCGTTGTAACTGTATCCACTAAATCCAGGTAGTACGGAAATACAATCACCATCCAAATCACACCAAAAACATTGAAAATGAAATGGGCCCGTGCTGCTCGTTTTGCATGCACATTGGCAACAATCGCGGCTAAATTAGCGGTAATGGTTGTTCCTATGTTTTCACCCAAAACCATTCCTGCCGCCATTTCGAAAGGAATAATTCCTCGTTCACACAACAAGATGGTTACAGCCATTGCGGCAGAGGAGGATTGGACAACAACCGTGACCAAGGTTCCGATTAAAACAAAAATGATAACCGAAAACATTCCGTGTCCTGTCAAATCATTCAAGAACTTCATAGAATCCACACTCCCTTTGATGTCAGGCACACCGTTTTTCAACATTTCCAAACCAATGAAAAGCAAGGCAAATCCAGCCAACATTTCACCCCAGGCTTTTAAACTTCCGTTGCTTGAAAACAACATGAGCAAAGCAATAAGGAAAATTGGCAAAGCATAATCCGACATGGAAATTGAGAATCCCAAATAGGCTACTAACCAAGCCGTAACCGTTGTCCCAATATTAGCGCCCATGATGACGCTGATACTTTGTTTTAAATTCAATAAACCGGCATTGACAAAACCAACCACCATGACAGTTGTTGCACTAGAGGATTGGATAATAGACGTGGTTAAAAAACCTGTCATGATTCCTTTAAACTTGTTACTCGTAATTGAACCTAGAATTTGTCTTAATTTTTGTCCAGCTCCTTTTTGAATCCCTTCACTCATGATTTTCATACCATAAATAAACAAGGCTAACGATCCAAATAGCATCAATATTCGCATGATTAGACCCGTCTTCAAGGTCCAACCACGTTCCGTCGTAAATGTTTTTGTTTTTGTCCAAAGAATTGCCTTTTCATTTTCCAACTGAACACCAATTGCGTAAGCAATTTTATCATTGACAGGCAAATTCTTCAATTCATAAGAAGTTTTTTCCGTTGACAAGAAAGGAGTCATTTTCCAATTCGGATTGTTATTCATCTTGGTAAGATTCTCTTTCAAGTACCGAATGACCAATTTCCCCTTCAACGGAACTTTGTCGTATTTAATATTCCAAGTGATATTAGCCGAAGTGATGTCTACGGCAGAATTCACATTTTCGATATAGTCTTTTACATCGATTGTTGATTTGGCAGTTTCTTGAGCAAATGTGCTTGAAACATTTACAAATAATACCGCACTAAGAATAAATATGGCTTGAAAAACTCCTTTTGAAAAATTGAATTTACTCACTTTTCTTTTTTTGAAATGATTCGGCAAATGTACTATTATTATGACGGCAACAATTCAATTTAAAAGGAGAAATCAGCAGATTTAATATAAAGTTTACATTGCAAAAAAAACAAGAGCTTTGGACGGGCGTCCAAAGCTCTTGTTACACTAATCAACCTAACCTACTACTACTAGGGCAAATATACACGTTTATTTTTATAAAACAAGTAGACGGTACAAAGAGTGAAAAAAAAATTCGACACCCAGTCCATGACTGCATATTCAGTTAATGTTGTATTTTTGAAAAAAGGCCGATATGAACAAATCCATACTGATTGTAGATGATGAAAAAGACATTCGTACGATCTTAGAATACAATCTGAACAAAGAAGGTTACCAAACCCGTACCGCGAAAAATGGAGTTGAAGCTATAGAAATCGCGAAAGAAATGCATCCAGACCTGATTTTATTGGATGTTATGATGCCTGAAATGGATGGTATTGAAGTTTGCGAAATATTGAGAAGTACGCCTGGATTTGAAAACACATTCATTTGTTTCCTTACAGCGCGCAGCGAAGACTACAGTCAAATCGCAGGATTGGATGCGGGTGCGGATGATTATTTACCAAAACCGATCAAAACCCGTATTCTACTTTCTCGAATCAATGCGTTTTTCAGACGAAGTAGAATTGAAGCAAAAATTCCAAATGGGGATCTTAAAATCAATCGAGAAAAATACATTGTTGAAAAAGGTGAAGTAAGTTTCCACTTACCTAAAAAAGAATTCGAATTATTGTCATTGCTCATGTCTCAACCTGATTATGTCTTCGAGAGAGATTACATCATGGAAAAAGTGTGGGGAAATGAAATCATTGTTGGTGATCGCACAATTGATGTGCACATCCGAAAACTCCGGGAAAAAATAGGCATGGAATATATCAAAACCATCAAAGGCGTCGGTTATAAATTTGTTGACGAATCTGAGGCATAAAAAAAGGCCACTGTTTCCAGTGACCTTTTGAATATTCTTATTGTGTATCTTAGAATTTGTTGTTCGCTTGAACCCAACCCCAAGAGAAAAGTGCATTTGTAACACCTCCAGTTGTGGTAGTGAAAGAAACAGCTGCATCAGCAGACGTTTGATCTGCTACAAATACCGTACAAGTTGTTGGTGTTGTTGCTCCATCTGTTGACGTTGTGTACACATCAATTCCTGCTGCAGCCTCACATCCTGTGATAACCAATTTCGGTGAAGACATGATCAAATGGCTACAAGCATCTGTTTTCACGGCTCCACAAGCTGATTGGTAACTTGCACGCACTTTCAATTTGTTGTTTGTAAATCCAGAGAAAAGTACATTTGTAAGTGTTCCTTGTGCTTTGTCTTTGAAATCTGTCGCACGACCACCACCGTCTTTTGAATAAACTTTACCGTTTGTCAATGACCACATACCATTCAAGTAAGTTGTACCTTCTGTACCATCGATTTCCAAACCTTTGTCAGATTCTGCATCTTCAATTACCATGAAGTTTGTGATTGTACCAGCGTAGTTTTGGTCGATATCGATACCGTCATCACCACCATAAGCACAGATGATTCTGTCAACAGAAACTGTACCGCCAAAGAACTCAACCCCATCGTCTACGTTTGCAACGATTTCGATATCAGAAATAACTGTTCCACTTCCAACACCACCCAATGTCAAACCATTGATTTCGTTTCCAGCACCGATCAAAGCACCACCGTGACGGATAGAAACGAATTTCAATACACCAGAGTTGTCAGCATCATCAGCACCACCATATGAACCATAAGTATCAGAAGCAGGAATACCTTCAATTTGAGAAACTACGTCACCTGAAGCAGCAGAAATTTTTGCATTTCCAAGGATGATAAGACCACCCCATTTACCTTTGTCAGTGTTTGTTAAATTTGTACCTGTAATTTCACCAATCTTGATATTATCCAATACGGATGTAAAGATAATTGGTGCTGTAGCCGTACCAACTGCATTGATTTTGGCTCCTTTAGCAATGATCAAAGCAGATGCCAATGTTCCTGAACCTTCTTTTCCTTTGATAATTGTTCCTGCTTGGATTGTCAAGGTTGCTCCACCGTTTACAACTACCTTACCCTCCAAAATCCAGATTTTGTCAGATGTCCAAGTTGTATTGGCAGTAATGTTACCTGTTACTAGTTGTTCGTTGGCTACAACAGCATCAAACGTACAAGACCCATCGTCTTTTTTCGCTTTCGAGTCATAATTGTTAGCTGTTGAATCTGTACAACCCTCTTTTTTACATGATGTAAATCCAGTGGTCATCGCAACCGCCATTACAATCATTCCTACTTTTGTCAAACTTGTTTTCATCGTTTTTCTATTTGTTATTTTTCTGGTACAAAGTTGGGGTATATAGTTAACCAAGACATTACACTAAGATTACCTTATACTTATTCTTTTGTTACCCAAATGTTATTTGATTTTATAGCTAATTGTTGCTGTAAGCGTCATTCCTGGTTTGAATGAATTGTACACTTGATTAGCTGCTTGATGAGCTACATAATATTGTCTTCTTGTACTATTCATCAAATTTTGACCTTGTACACTCAACATCCAGGACTCTTTTTTATCCAAAACCTTGGAAGCTTTTAAGTTCAAACTATTGAACGGTTGCTCATATACATCTGGAATCAATCCAACACCAATAACTGCCAATCTTGGCCCTTGTACATTGTAACTTAAATTCATTGTAAATCCTTTTTCAGCATTGATGAATGTTGCAAAGGCATTAACGGAGTAAGGAGATTGTCCAAACATTGGTCGATATCGACTTACCACTTCGTCACCTCTTTTGTTTGCCTCACGGATTGACAATTCACTCACCATAGCATCCCCTTTGTTGATCATGACTTTCGACATATCAATTCGCGAAAAGATATAATTGAAGTTAGCACCAACCGTAAAATTCATGTGTTGTTGGCTTTCTTTTTTAAATCCGATGGATTTTCTAGCTTCCAATTCTAAACCATATACTTCCGCTTCACCTGCGTTCACTGGGTGCACTTCATTTGGAGCTTGCTCATAGGTAGCGACTTCAATTGGGTTATAGAATTTTTTATAGAACACACTGGCTGAAACCAACTCAGTTCGTCCAAAGAATTTCTCCCATCGGAAATCTGCATTGTATATTTTTGATTCTAACAAATCGATATTCCCGTTGAACGTACGCCCTAAGATTGGATCATAAATTTGAGCAATCGATTTTTCACGGAAAGATGGGCGAGCAACTGTTTTAGAGAAGGAACCTCTAAAATTGGTTTGATTGTTCGTGCCTCCTTTTTTGTTTTTCAATTTGTACAAGAAATTCAAAGAGGGAAGGATATCCAATTCATCCAAAACTTTTTCGTTTTTGTATTTAACCGTTCCTGCATTGTTTTGTCCCGTGTAAATATTGTCAGCCTTTTCAGCACGAACCCCATACGTAATTTTCATTTTTGAATTAACGGGTAATTCGTTCATCACGTAAGCAGCTGAAACCATTTGAGTTCCTACATATTGGTTCGCAGGCTCCAATTGTCCTTTTACATAAAGTCCTGAATTGGTTTCTGGTGTCCAAATATTGTTTGATTGGAAATAATAATTTGGGTCTAAACTTGTTTCTTCCGAATTTTTCAAGTCGAAATAATAATCATATACAGAGAAATCTCTTTTCTTGTAGATATTCGCTAAACCAAAAGTAATCGTTGATTTCAAAGAATCTTTCAAGTTAAAATCATACAAGAAGTTCAATTTTGTGTTGATACTTTTTTCGTTCATATCTCTAAAAATTCTTCGGATTTGTGAACCAACTGCCGGATTTAACTCATAGGTAATGGTAGAATCTCCACTGGCATTAATGGTATGAACTTCTTCTAAAACAGTTGAACGCAAATCAGGATCTGAAATTTTTGAGTAGGTTGGAGCCACCATCCAATTGATTTTCCATTTGGTCATGGTATGCGATCCTTTGAAATCCAAATTGGTTACTTGGCGCTGTGTGTACTGGATACTTTGTTTAACCAATACACCTTGATTTCCTTCTATGTTATTCTCACGAATGGAGGAAGCAGATTTAATACCGTTTTGTGTGTGAAAAAATCCCAAAGAGATTTTATTGTTTCTATTCAAATTCATGGATTGATTCAAAACGGCTGTCCACAAGACTTCGTTTTGAGCAACAATTCCACTAGAAACTCTATACGCTTCCAATTCTGTTTTGGTAGTATCTTGACTTCTAAAGTAGTTTCCAAAACTGGCAAGATCGTTGAATGTATTGTTATTTCTATAATTCAACGCAAAGATGTACCCGTAATCTTTGTTGGTTGATTTAAAAATGTTTTTAATTTGATTCCCAACTGAGATACCAAAATTATGATTGGGTAAGGCTTTTGTTGGCGAGAAACCCATTGTTGGATTAAATGCTTTTGTGTCAGAAGTTGTTTGTGCACTTTGCAAAGATGGATCCATTGTTTTTGCAAAAGGATTCAAAGGCAAAGCTCTTGTACCATCATCCATTCCTAAATAATCCAACTTACCTCCTTTGTAGCCAATGAAGTTGGAATTAAAAGTAGCTTGAGAATTGTATCCCAATCCAAAATTTACATTTACTTCTTTTTCACTTGGAAATTCTTTGGTAATTACGTTCAACAAACCGCCAGCAAAATCTCCAGACAAATCGGGTGTAAAAGTTTTGTAAACCGTAATATTATCAATCAAGGCCGTTGGAAAGATATCCAATTGTACAGAGTTTCTGTCTGGATCCAAACCTGGTATCTCAACATTATTCAAGGTTGTTTTGATATATCTATCTCCCAATCCACGAACAAAAACATATTTACCTCCTTCAACGGACACTCCTGGAACTCTCGAAACTGCATCTCCAGCGGTTGCATCCCCGGTTGCTTTCATTTGTTCTTTCGTCATTCCATCTGTCGAATTTGCCGCTTCTTTTCTTCGAGCATCATCTCCTGCAATAGAACTTGGTGCTTTTTTGTAAGCAACAATCTGAACGGTTCCAATTTCAACCATCGGTTCTTCCATTTGAATACGAAGCGCTTCATTTTCACCAGCAACAAGGTCTATCGATAGGATTATTTCCTTCAATCCACTTTGACGAAAAGCCATTAACGTCTTTCCGGGTTTTCCAATGATCTTGAATTTACCGTCGAAATCGGTTGTAGTACCTCTAAATACAGTACTATCAGGGTTTAACAATAGGACTTTTGCAAATTCTACAGGAACTTCTTTCCCGGCTTCCAATTTCACTAAGGTTCCAGAAACTGTTGCGTTTTGTGCAGCTACCGTTAATGTCAGAAAACCAATTGCAAAAAGAATTAAATACTTCATTATATGTGTTTAAAAATTTCAGTACAAAAGTACGGTAGGTCTATTTTTTATTTCTTTTTTCGCTCTTAATGTTACATTAATGTTTATTAATATCTAGTTAACATTCACCTTTGAATTGTTAACGTAGTCGTAAATTAGGGTTAAGCCAAAAGCTACATTGTGAAAGTAACTTTGCCAAAAAACATACTATGGCTTCCTTTACAAACAACACCATTTTATTAGTTGACGACGAAAATGATATTTTAGAATTTTTGACGTACAATTTGAAAAAAGAAGGATTTATTATACATACTGCATCTAACGGTGTTGAGGCGATTGAAAAAGCAAAAAATGTTCAGCCGGCCTTGATTCTTTTGGATTTAATGATGCCGAAAATGGATGGTATCGAAGCTTGTCAATTGATTCGAAAAGAAACCAATTTGAACGAAACCATCATTGTATTCTTAACCTCGCGAGCGGAAGATTATTCGCAAGTTGCTTGCCTAGAAGCCGGTGCAGATGATTATGTGAGCAAACCTATTCGTCCGAGACTGTTGGTTGCGAAAATTAACGCTTTGTTTAGAAGAGTAGATCGATTATCGGTAGGGAATGACTTAAAGAGCTCATCGGTTGTAATCAATCGTGATAAATTCGTTGCAGAGTTGGATGGAAAAGTAATTCATTTGCCTAAAAAAGAATTTGAACTTTTGGAATTATTGGTTTCACGTCCAGGAAAAGTATTTACACGTGACCAAATTATGTCAAGCGTTTGGGGAGATGAAACCATTGTTGGCGAAAGAACCATTGATGTTCATATCAGAAAATTAAGAGAAAAGCTTGGAGATGCGTATATTCGTACCATGAAAGGTGTCGGATATACATTTAATGACAATTGAAAACTCTAAAACCCATCCATATTATTTTAATAGGAAGCACCTTGGTGAGTGTGCTGATATTGCTATTACTTTTTATTGCAAATTACTACCGTGATGAAATGACCGTTGGGGTTGTCATTACCATTTGGATTTGCACATTTGTATTTAGTTACGCTATTTTCTATTACCTCGTAAAGCGTTTCATTTCCGATAGATTAAAAATACTTTACAACACCATTCGCAAAGGTAAATTCACGGGAATAGAAAAAACCAACTTGAATATTTCCAACGATATCATCACCGAAGCGGAAAAAAACGTAAATGTGTGGAGTGAAGAACGCAACAAAGAAATTTCAAAATTGCGCGAACAAGAAGAGTTTCGGAGAGAATTTCTTGGAAATCTTGCACATGAATTAAAAACCCCCATTTTCGCTATCCAAGGATATATTTTAACTTTGTTGGACGGAGGTTTGGAAGATGAAAATGTGAATCGTCGTTTTTTAGAACGGGCTTCCAATGCAACCGATAGAATGGTGAGTATAATCGAAGATTTGGATCAGATTACCAAGTTAGAAGCCGATGTGATAAAAATGGAAATTCACTCCTTCGACATCGTGCAATTGATTCAAGAAACGATTGAAACACTTGAAATTCATGCTGGAGAAAAACGAATTTCCTTGAAATTTGACAAAACCTATTCACCTACCTATGTGGATGCGGATAGAAGTAAAATTTCACAAGTTCTCACCAATTTAATCAACAACAGTATCAATTACGGTAAAAAATACGGCACCACACAATTCCGTATTTATGAATTGGACAATGTGATAACAATTGAAGTTTCAGACGATGGACCCGGCATTGAAGAATCTCAATTTCCGAGATTATTTGAACGCTTTTACCGAGTTGAAAAAAGCCGAAATCGGCATGAAGGTGGATCGGGATTGGGTTTGTCAATCGTAAAACACATTATCGAATCACATGGTGAAAACATTTATGTTCGCAGCACCATCAATGTGGGTAGCACATTTGGTTTTACTTTAAAGAAAAGTTAAATCGACACCATATTTTTATTTCCCCTATATCCAAGCAAAAAATTCTTTCAAGCAATTAAGGCAAGTTAGATCTTTGAAGAAATATAATCAGTGATTTGAAAACTGTATACACAGAGTATATTTCATATAAGTAATGTGATGCTTATAATTCACCACAAAATGGGTTAATCTTCTATTCCGTCCCAAAGTAAAATGTTTCCTGTTTAAATATCAGGATTTCCAAGCAGCAATTGGCCAAGCTTGATTAAAGTTGAATACAATTCGCTATTAGCAATAGATTCATTGGCGATTTTACCTATAGAATAAACTGAACAACTAACTTTTGGATAATAATCCTTGATTTAACATTTAAATCTCAATTCAACCTGTGGTAATTAATTGTAGAATTTTACAATCATTATTTAACCATTAAGTCCTTATTCTTACAAGTCATTAAGGATATGACATTCCACATTCATTTCTGAGCTTTCAAATGACTGTAATTTCAATACAAATAGACATTCAGATTTCATGAACGCTTAAAAAAAAAGGATATTGAACATTAAAAATTCTGGTCATTTCAAAAACTTTTTAGCAAATAAAACCCTCTACGAATAAACGAAGAGGGTTCATAAAATTAGCATTTCTGTCAGCCGACAGGCAGTTCCGATTGCCATCGGAATGCTCTCCCTATTTTAAAATATCAGTAGAATAAGAAAAAAATTAGGCACAAAAAAACCCTCTACGATTACTCGAAGAGGGTTCTTAAAAGCGGCGTCGACTTACTCTCCCACCCTTAAAAGGGCAGTACCATCAGCGCTATCAGGCTTAACTTCTCTGTTCGGAATGG
>Ga0172380_10002292_pt1 | contig 30087 bp, 28 predicted proteins | sample Leawe162metaG_FD_119747 | JGI IMG/M metagenome (GOLD analysis project Ga0172380, IMG submission 119747) | Leachate microbial communities from a municipal landfill in Southern Ontario, Canada - Leachate well 162 metaG | ecosystem: Engineered > Solid waste > Landfill > Unclassified | place... | reverse complement strand
CAAGCTCCACGCAATCTCATCGAGCTGCTCTTGCGTGTAAACCGACAGGTCTGCACCCTTCGGCAAATACTGGCGCAGCAGGCCGTTGGTGTTCTCGTTCAAACCGCGCTGCCACGGGCTGTGCGGGTCGCAGAAATAAACCGCGACGCCCGTTCTTTCCGTCAGCTGCGCGTGCTTGCTCATCTCTCGCCCCTGGTCATAGGTGAAGGTTTTGCGCAGCTCGCGCGGAATGGCGCTGAGAGCCTCGCTGAAGCCGTCCAAGGCCGATTGTGCCGTGCCGTCCGGCATCTTGGCCAGCACCACCATCAGCGCGGTACGTTCGACCAGCGTGCCCACCGAGGATCGGTTCATCGCGCCTTTGATCAGGTCGGCTTCCCAATGCCCCGGAATCAAGCGATCTTCCACCTCGGACGGGCGCAGGTGGATGCTCTGCATTCCGCTATGTGCCCACGCCCATCGGGGGCGCGGGTTTTGGAGCGGCGTTTGTCGCGGCTCCACCGCAAGCAGGCAATCAATTCGCGGCGCAACTCTCCGCGTGGCATGGCGTAGAGGGTGTGGTAAATCGTCTCGTGGCTCACTCGCTCGGATGGCTGATCTGGATGCATACCTTTGAGTGTGCCTGCAATTTGCTCCGGAGACCATTTATTCTTGAGATGCCCCACCACCACTCCAAACAACTCGCCGCCAACCACGAGCTTCAATGCCTTGCGGGGCTTGATTCTCAGGCAGGCCGCCTGTTCGCCTGCCAATGTTGCATCGTAACCATCCCCAGATTTCATATCGCGCCCCGTTTCTCGTGAAACGGTGCTGGGGGAACGTTTCAAAAATCGCCCAACTTCACGCACACCTTTTCCCTCTCGGGTCATCAGCATAATCGTCGCTCGCTCTTCGGCACTCAATTGTTTGTACTGCTTTTCTGTTTTTCCCATCCCAACACCTTAACCTCTCCAAGGTGTTGCGGTTGGTTTTTGAGCGCGCCCAAGTCATCACCATTGCTGCGCTACCGAGTCTTTCAACCCACCCGAATAATCTGGTTGAGCCGCTCGCAGACTCGCGCAAACAAGGCGTTGGGCAATGCGCCAAGCGGGTGTGCCTTGCCCTTGCGCAAGCGCCAGTCGAACGATTTGGGCTGGTGGCACAGCACATAGCTGGTCTGCCCGGCCTTGCGCCCTTTCGCAGTGCCCACCGCAATTGCAAACGGATTGTCGGCGTTGTATTCCGCCGTGGTCATCGGCAGGCCGATAACCAGCGATGTTTTCTCGTTGAAAATACGCGGCGAGAGCACCAGAAACGGGTGGACATCGCGCATTTCGCGCCCGACTTGCGGATTGCAGTCGATCCAGATGATGTCCTGTCGCTCCGGAACCCAAAGCTTGCGTTTGCCCGCTGCCGGCTTGGCAGCTACCAACGCTCGGCTCCCAGCGTTTGCGACGCAACCATCTGCTCGCCGCCGTGGCGTTTGGGATCGTAGGCTGCCAGGCGCTGTTCCAGGGTAAGCCGCGTTGCCTCAATCGGTGTGATGACGACCTGGTCGCCTTCGACCGATACGCGCACGCGCTGATCGACATGCAGGTGCGCTTCACGCGCCACCGCTGCGGGCAGGCGCACACCCAGATTGTTGCCCCACTGTTTGATGTCGAGAACTGCTTCGGTCATGATTTTCTCCTTGTGCAAAATGTATAAACACCAGTCTATACATATTGAAGGGTTCGGTCAATTTCGGCACTCGTCATGCTCCCCCTGTAAATGCTGGGACGACTTTAACGCCGCAAACAGGAGGCCGCTCATCCAGACGTAGAACCAGCCTTCCGCGTGGTCGATCAGGGTTGAGGAAACGGCGCTGGCAACTATCACCGACAACAGCATGCCGCGCGCCAACACCTGTTCGCGTATCGTCGGCAGTTGCGCCGCCAGACGCCATTGCACCGCAAACAACGCCAGCAGCAGCAGCAATCCGACCAGACCAAGCTGGGCGGCCACCATCAGGTATTCGTTGTGCGGGTTGTGGGTAGCAATCCGGCCGGTATCGCGTACCTGATCGGCATAGGCTTGCCGGAAGCCGCCGGTTCCCGCGCCAAGCAACGGATGCTGCTGCACGATTTCCAGCGTGTTGCGGTAAAACTCCAAGCGTTGACCGACCGAAGAGCTGGTGGTTGCCGCCACGTCTGGTTGGGCGGCAGAAAATTCGTGGTATGCCAATGCCGCGCGTTGATGCAGGATGCTGGAGGGCAATGCATAGGTCAATGCGGCCAGCACTCCGATTGCGGCCAAGGTGAAGGCGACCCCTTTCCAGCGCAACCAGGCTACCCCGATGTAAACCAGCAATGCCAGCAACACCAGATGCCCGGTGCGCCCTTGCACCATAAACAGCACATTGAAGGTGGCCAGCAATGCCAGCGCCGCCCAGATGCTTCGCCACCGTGAAGTGGCGGCATAGCGCGCCTGGACCGCGCAGGCAAAGGCGGTGAAGGCCATAAACAAATTATGGGTGATATGCAGCTTGAAAATAGTCGGATTGGCGGCGTTTCCCCTGATGATCCCACCTTGAGGCAGCAAACCCAGCCATAGCAGATACGATAAAACCAGGGTCAGCAACATTGCGCCGATGAATCCGTACCATGCGCGGCGGCGTGTGGAGGCATCCTGAAACACGATAATCAGCAACGGAATAAACATTAGCCGGGCGGCCTTGCCAAGGCCCGTAAGCATATCCTCATGGTTGCCAACGCTGTAAGTGCAGCCGATCAGGTACAGACAAAACAGCGCGATGGACAGCCAGGCCACCGGATGGGTGCGAATGGCCTCTGCCTTGCCCTGGTAGCCGATAGTCAGCAGGCAAGCCAGCAGGATAATCAGCGCCAACAGGCTGTCCAGTGCCACCGATATCGGGATCGAAAACCCCAAGGCGATTGCGGCCCAGCGTGCGGTTAATTCCGCCCCGTGGCTTACCGCGCGATAACCGAGTGAGCCAGCCATTTTCCAAAAATTATTTTCATAGGTTTTTTGTAAAGCACATACCGATAAATACGATTCCAGCTTTGCCGCCAATGTGGCTGAGCGGGTGCATCAAGTCATCGAGCCAAGCGCGCAAGTTTCAGCAGCAAAGCAGCATCGCAGCGCGGTTAATTCGCAACTTCCGTTAAGGGTTCGACCGATACTCCGGCACCCACTCCTGCAACGCAGCGCGCACCTGCTCATCGGGCATGGTTGGAGCAGAAGACCACTCCAGCAATTTTTCCAGCCAGGCCGCATCGGCCTGTCGTGCCTGCGCGATGCGCAACTTGGGATGCGGGGTGGGCAGGGTGTGTTCGCTGTCCGCCAGCAATTCTTCGTAGAGTTTCTCACCGGGGCGCAGGCCGGTGAACTCGATTTTTATTTCTTCTTCGCTCAAGCCGGACAGGCGGATCAGGTCTTTCGCAAGTTCGGCGATTTTTACCGGCTCGCCCATGTCGAGCACAAAAATTTCGCCGCCCTGCCCCATTAACCCGGCCTGCAATACCAGTTGCGCCGCTTCGGGAATGGACATGAAATAGCGGGTGATCTCGGGATGGGTGACGGTGATTGGCCCACCCCGCGCAATCTGTTCGCGAAATTTGGGGATCACACTGCCGGTGCTGCCCAGCACATTGCCGAAGCGCACCATCACGAAGCGGGTATCGCCGGAAGGTTGCAAGGCCTGGCATACCATCTCGGCAAGCCGCTTGGAAGCGCCCATCACGTTGGTCGGATTGACCGCCTTGTCGGTGGAGATCATCACGAATTTGCCGACGCCGTACCGCTGCGCCGCGCGCGCCACCGTCCAGGTACCCAACACGTTGTTGCGGATCGCCTGCCAGGCGTTGCGCTGCTCCATCAGCGGCACATGCTTGTAGGCTGCCGCGTGGAACAGCGTCGCCGGCTGTTGCTGGCACATGACTTCATCGACACGCGCCGCATCGCGCACATCACCGACCAGGCAGACGAACTCCAATGCGGGGAAGTTGTGTTGCAGCTCCTGCTCGATGGTGTACAACGCGAATTCGCTCTGCTCGAACAGCACCAGTTTTGCGGGAGCGAAGCGCGCGATCTGACGGCACAGCTCGGAGCCGATCGAGCCGCCCGCGCCGGTCACCATGACTACTTTTTCCGTCAGCAGACCATGCAGTCCGGCGTCGTCCAGAACCACCGGATCACGCCCGAGCAGATCGTCCAGCTCGATGGCGCGCAATTGCGAAACCGCCACCTTGCCGCTCATCAGGTCGTCGAACGAGGGCACGGTAAGCGCCTTGACCTGGGCGGCATTGCACAACTGGATCGCGCGCTTGCGCTGCTGGTGCGAACTGGACGGCATGGCGATAATGACCTGCGACACGCCGAGCCGTTCCGCCCATTCAGGCAAGCTTTCCAACCCGCCCAGCACGCGGATGCCGTTCAGCGTGCGCCCGTGGCGCCCGGCATTGTCGTCGAGAAATCCGACCAGCCGCCAGTCGCTGCTCTTGGACAGCTCTTTGGATAGGCTCGCTGCCGCATCGCCCGCGCCGAGCACCAGCACCGGTTCGCCGTCCAGCCTGATGCCGCCGTACAACCCTTGCTCTTTCCACAGGCGGTAGATGAAACGGCTGCCGCCCATCAGCAAAATCAGCAACAACGGATTGATCACCAGCACCGAACGCGGGATCACCAAGCCGAGACGCAGCATCCAGAACAGCAGCGGAATCGCGGCAGCCGACAGCGCGACCGCCAGCACGATGCGGCGCAGGTCAGCGGTGCTGGCGTAGCGCCAGATACCGCGATACAGGCCAAAGCGCCAGAAAATCAGCATTTGCAGCGGCACGATCCAGATCAGGGTCTGGCGCAGTTCGGCGGCGAAATTATCGGGGAGGTCGAAGTTGAAACGCAGCAGGTAAGCGAGGCTCCAAGCCAGAGCCGCCGCAGCGGTATCGTGCAGAATCGCCAGAGTGGTGCGTATATTGTGCCTAAGCATTGGCGGCTTTCTTCCCTGCTGACTGGTGATTGCGCCAATATATATCTATCCATCTCATCAGCACAAAGTAGACGGCGCACCAGCAGAGCAGCAGATAAACTTGCCCCGTATTTGCCAAGCCCATTCCCCATAGCGCCGATATACCCGCCAGCAGCATCAGCGCATATTCGGCGAGCGCCGTGTTGCGGTGTCCCCAACCCATTTGCACCAGATGCTGGTAATAATGGCTGCGATGCGCCTGGGAAAGTTTTTCGCCGCGCCGCGCGCGCTTCAGCAGCGTCACGGTCGCATCGACCGCAAACGGCGAAAATACCAGCAGCGGAAACCAGAACGGCCAATGCTCGGCCTGCCAGCCCGACACGCCGAATACGGCGGCAAGAAAACCCAGCGGGATGGAACCGGCGTCGCCCATAAACACCCTGGCCGGATGAAAATTGAAAACCAGAAACCCCAGCGCTGCCGCCGCAACCGAAAAATTCAGCAGCGCAAACATCTCGTTGCCGGCCAGCCACGCGCCGATCCCATAGCCGCCGAAACCGATCCATGCCATGCCGCCCGCCAGCCCGTCCGAACCATCCATGAAATTGTACAAGTTGGTCATCCACACGATAAACAGCAACACCGGAACGAACCACAGCAACGGCACACCCGCGCCCAACAGCGCAACCAGCGCGGCCAAAAAATGCCCGGCCAGACGAATTTGCGGAGAAAGATTGCGCACATCGTCCAGCAGCGACAGCGCGAACAAACCCACCGCAGGCAACACAATCCACCACGCCAGAAACGGCATCAGCAACGCCCAGCCGGACAGCACGCCCGCCATCAGCGCGATGCCGCCGACGCGCGGAACCGGCGTGCTATGCAATGAACGCTCGTTGGGAATGTCGCGAACCATAGCGCCGGCTTTGCCCGTCATCAAAATAAACGTCAATGCCAGCGTCACCAGCGCGCTAAGCAGCGGAGCGTAATACGTCATGCCATTCACCGGGAATCAGGGTGGCGCATTTTAGCATCACTGCCCGGCAATCATGCCCTTCCTAAAGCCGCACCTCATCCTATAAGATGCGAACCACTTCAAACCATGGTTCCCATATGGCGCATCTTTTCGCCGATACACAAACACCGCATATCCTGCTGGTCAAAACCTCGTCGCTGGGCGACGTGCTACATAACCTGCCGGTAGTCAGCGATATCGTGCGCCATTATCCGGACGCGAAAATCGACTGGGGGGTGGAAGAGAGTTTTGCCGCGCTGCCCAAGTTGCACCCGGCGGTGCGCAACGTCATTCCGGTCGCGGTGCGGCGCTGGCGCGGCAAACTGCTGAGCGTTGCCGCCTGGCGCGAGATTGGGGCATTTCGCGGCACGCTGGCGGCGCAGCACTACGACATTGCCATCGACACGCAAGGCCTGCTCAAGAGCGCGTTGCTGATGCGCGGCGCACAGGGGTTGCGCTGCGGCTTCGACCGGGGCAGCGCGCGCGAGCCGCTGGCAACCGGTCTATACCAGCGCACATTTTCGGTCGCAACGGGGCAGCATGCCGTCGAACGCAACCGCCAACTGGTCGCACAGGCGCTGGGTTATGCCTTGGTAGGGCAAGCCGATTACGGCATTCGCCCACCGACTATCGCGCGGCTTGTCTGGCTTGCGGATGCGCCTTATGCTGTGCTGCTGCACGCCACCAGCCGCGCCGATAAATTATGGGGCGAAGCGAACTGGGTCGCGCTGGGGCACTATCTGCACGAGAAAAATATTCGCTGCATTTTGCCGTGGGGCAGCGCGGCGGAGCAGGCGCGCAGCCTGCGTCTCGCTACGCTCATCCCCGATGCCGTATCGCCGCCGCGCTTGAGCCTGAACGAAGCTGCGGCGCTGCTTGGCGGCGCGCGGGCGGTGGTCGGCGTGGACACCGGTCTGGCCCATCTCGCGGCGGCGCTGGGCGTGCCGACGGTCGGTATTTATACCGCGACCGACCCGGCGTTGACCGGCCTGTACGCGGGCCGAAGCGCCGTTAATCTTGGCGGCATCGGGCAGGCGCCAGATACCGTCGCCGTTATCGGCGCGCTGCCCGCTTTCACCGATATTTCGCAAGGCATAGCGGCATGTTGAGCACCCGATTGTTCTATACCCTCATGCTGTGGCTGCTGCTGCCGTATATCTTTTTGCGCCTGCTGTGGCGCGCGCGCAAACAGCCGGAATACCTGCATCATATCGGCGAACGCTTCGGCTTTTATTCGGTACGGAGCAACAAGCCGGTTATCTGGCTGCACACCGTTTCGGTGGGCGAGACCCGCGCCGCACAGAGCCTCATCGCCCGACTGAGCGCAGCCTATCCAGGCCATCAGATATTGTTGACCCACACCACACCCACCGGGCGCGCCGCCAGCGAGCAACTGTATGGCGACGGCGTGCTGCGCGTGTATTTGCCCTACGATTATCCGTTTGCGGTGAACCGATTTTTGCGCCAGTTCAAACCGCAATTCGGCATCCTGATGGAGACGGAGATATGGTTCAACCTGATCCACGCCTGCCATGCGACCCGCATACCGCTGCTGCTGCTGAATGCACGCCTGTCTGAAAAATCGGCGCGCGGTTATGCGCGGTTTGCGCGGCTGACTCGCGACGCGCTGAATGAACTTGCCGCCGTCGCCGCGCAAACCACCGATGATGCCGCGCGCCTGACGGCGCTCGGCGCGCAGAATGTCGCCGTAACCGGCAATCTCAAATTCGACATCGAACCGCCGCCCGCGCTGCTGGAACTGGGCAGGCAATTGCGCGGGCAGTTCGGCGGGCAGCGTCCGGTATTTCTCGCCGCCAGCACCCGCGACGGCGAGGAAGCGCTGTTGCTCGACGCGCTGCAACAGGTGCATATTTCTGGCCTGCTGCTGGTGATTGTGCCGCGCCATCCGCAACGCTTTGCGGAAGTCGCTGCGCTGTTGGAGCAGCGCGGCATCCCGTTCAGGCGCAGGAGCGAAATGGGTCAGCAAAGTTGCGCCATCACACCGGAAACACGGGCCGTGCTGGGCGACAGCATGGGAGAGATGTTTGCCTATTATGCCGCAGCCGATCTCGCCTTCATCGGCGGCAGCCTGCTGCCCTACGGCGGGCAGAATTTGATCGAGGCCTGTGCGGCCGGCACGCCGGTAGTGGTCGGCCCACACACCCACAATTTTGCCGAGGCGACGCGGCTGGCAGTGGCTGCCGGCGCGGCAATACAGGTGCGGGATGGCGGCGAGTTGGCCGTGGAATTGCGGCACCTGCTGGCCAACCCGGATGCGCTGGGCGAAATGCGGCGGCAATGCGCCGGGTTTGTGGGGCCAAATCGCGGCGCGACTGACCAGTCGCTGCGCATCATCGCAGCGTTAAAACCGCGTTTTTAGCTTGAACCCAGATAGTTCATTAGCTCTTGAGGCATTGCAAAATCAATGGGTTGTAGGTCGGGTTTTAACCCGACATGTCGGGCTGAAGCCCGACCTACGTCCAAATGGATTATCTGGGTTGAAACAACACAAACCCCTCCCAACCTCCTCTTGCCAGGGGAGGAGTTTAGCCTCTCCCCCTGACAAGGGGGAGCCGGAGGGGGTTCGGGGTTCGGGGCAAAACGTGAAGCAATTTTATAAAATGTTTCATTGTCATGAGTGGCTACTGCCAACCCCATTAGATTACAATCATCCCTCTTCCAATAAATCGAAACATCCATGTTAATCCGCATTCATGTCAAGCAATTGCGCCTGGGTATGTTTGTTCATGAGCTGTGCGGCTCATGGATGGATCATCCGTTCTGGCGCGGCGCTTTTTTGCTGAACGATCCCAAAGACCTGAAAACGCTCCTGTCGACCGGCCTCAAAGAGGTATGGATAGATGACTCGAAAGGCTTGGGTATAGAAGGCGGCGAAGATGAGAAATCGATTGCGGCAGAAGTCGAAGCCACGCTGGCGCAAGCCGACACGTCAGGCAAGACGGTGCAGCGCGTCAATGTTGCGCAAGAGGCCGCGCGAGCCATCAAGATATGCGCCAAATCCAAACTGGCCGTCACTTCCATGTTCAAGGAAGCGCGCATGGGCAAGGCATTGAGCTCGGACGATGCGCTGCCCATCGTCGAGGAAATTTCCACATCGGTGGCGCGCAACCCCGGCGCGTTGATCGGTTTGGCGCGCCTGAAAGACAAAGACGATTACACCTACATGCATTCGGTCGCGGTGTGCGCGCTGATGGTATCGCTGGCGCGGCAGTTGGGGCTGAACGATGAGCAGGTGCGCCAGGCCGGGCTGGCCGGATTGCTGCACGATGTCGGCAAGATGATGATCCCGCTGAGCATCCTCAACAAACCGGGCAAGCTGACCGATGTCGAGTTCGACAAGATGAGGAGCCATCCTGCCGAAGGGCACAAAATGCTGCTGGAAGGCAGCGGCATCGGCGATGTGGCGCTTGATGTCTGCCTGCATCACCATGAGAAAATGGACGGCAGCGGCTATCCCGAGCATCTCGCGGATACACAGATCAGCCTGTATGCCAAAATGGGCGCGGTGTGCGATGTGTATGACGCAATCACCTCGAACCGCCCCTACAAGAGCGGCTGGGAACCCGCCGAATCGATCCGCAAAATGGCGGAATGGAGCAAGGGGCATTTCGACACCACCATTTTTCACGCCTTCGTCAAAAGCATCGGCATCTACCCGATCGGCTCGTTGGTCAGGCTGGAATCCGGCTATCTCGGCGTGATCATCGAACAAACCGAAAAATCGCTGCTCACACCGATACTGATGGTGTTTTTTTCCATCAAATCCAATGGCAGAATTACACCGGAAATACTGGATATGTCGAAACCCGCCTGCAAGGACAAGATCGTTTCGCACGAAGACCCGGCAAAGTGGAATATTCACGACGTCCAGGAATTGTGGAGCGGCGTGGCCACCGCGCCCTGGTAAACGGGCCGCAAGGTTTGACGCAACGCCGAGCGGGGGTTCGGTATTAAACCGTTTCAATACCTTCGTGACGCTCCAACGCTTATGGCACGCAAAACACCACCCCTTCGCCGATCCAGCCTTGATTAATCATCTCTTGGTAAACGGCGCTATCCGTCGTATAGCGGTGATTGGCATCGTTGAACATATGGCGGCTGTTGTAGGCGCGATAAACCGGTCGCAACGTATCGGGTGTCAACAATGTTGGGCCACCTCCTCCGCGTTCGCATATACCTTCGATAGGCAAGCTCACAGAAAAAGCCAACGCTTCATACATCCATCCGGGGCTTGTTTTAACACCCTCACACTCAAAGGCGTTGGCGGTGTAGAAATGCGAGTTGGGGCCGATGCGCTTGCCGTCTGGGCCAAGTTTGGCATCCCCGTAAAAGCGGCACACCGCCGCCTTTTCGCCGATCCCGCTGTCCAGCGTATATGCGTTAAAACTCATGCCGGTACGAACCCAGCCAGAACCCGCCGCGCCATTATCGATGCCAATCATTTCAGCCGGGTCGGCAGTCAAAAAATAATGGTTAAGCATGGTGTTGTAAAACTCAACCACGGATACCGTTACCGGTTCCGCGCTAAGCGCCCGGATCAGAGAAAAGTTTGTCGCAGTTAAGCTTGAGGTGCTTATTTCGCCATCCACATTGAGAATCTCTTTAACGATTCCCACATTGCGCACCGCCCAAATGGTTTTCTCTACACGGGAACTAAAAGATTGATTATTCTTTATGCCATTGATCAGGATTGTATAGACAAACTTTTGCGCGCTAAATGTCCCGGCAGGCACGGCTACGTCCTCTGTAGCTCTCAAATAGATGCTTTCGGTGAACGCTCCCTGGCCTACGGATACTCCATCTTCCTTGTAGCTTAAGGAACTTTGGGCTTGCCCCAAAGCAAGCCCAAAGAAATAAAGCGGGGAGGCGGGGGCATATTCGGTTGAAACGCGCTTGAACTGGCCCTGCCCATTGGGCTCCAGATGCTCCTCGTAACATAGAGCTGCTGCCGATGCAAATACGTCCGCGTTGCTCACGTAACTGCGCGAACCGTCGGAACCCTGCAAGATTTTTGCCGGTCGCACTGGCGGGCCGTCCGCAAACCATCCGGTCATACACCCTTCGATGCTGCCCGGCAACACGGTTTTGGTTATGGGGCGCACACCCTGCTTATCGCTTACCTCATAAGTCCAACTGTCCCCGTCTTTAAAAGGCAAGAGAAACGAATCCAAAGTCACAACCGGATGCGTGGTCACCGCCAGAGCCAAAGTCGGGAACAGCAAAATTACGACCAGCAAGCCGAATCTGTTCGAGGCGCTGGCTGAGCGTGACCTTGGCTTGGCGTTAGACATGATTTATTTTCCGTAATGTTTGTTATTGTTTGGTATTCCCCAACAAAGCTAAAATTTAGCCCGGCGCACAAAACACAATGCCTTCATCAGACCATCCCCAGTTATTTACCAATAGATCGATGTCGGCACGGTTGGTAGAAAAGCGATGGTTGGAGTCCCAGGCGTTGCGTTTGCCGTCTTTGGCATACGCGTTGTTATAGGCCCGATATACCTGCACGGTTCCGGTCAGACAACTGCGCTTGCCGCTGGCATCGGTCACGGCTGCCACAGCATAAAATCCGTTGCCTTCGCTGTTCCACTGCTGGACATCGCTCGGGACGGGGGATTTTTGCAGCGCTTTCAGTCCGGCGCATTCGTTTTGATCGGCGCTGAAAAAATGCGAGTTCGGGCCAGGCGTTTGGCTGCCGTAAAAACGGCACACCGGCACGTAACCGCCCGCGTTGAAGCTGCGCCCGGTGCGGTAGAAATGGCCGACTTGGCCGCTATCGATTGCTTGCTGTTCAGCGGCATCGCTGCTGTAAAAAAAGTGTCCTCCCGGCGATGCGGGGAAGTCCACAGTATTGTTGTATTCGACGACACTGCCTTCAATCGCTGGCGGCGGCAGGGTCAGCGCGATCAGTGTTGGTACTTGAAATAGAGTAGCCGTTGCGGGCGCTGCGGCAATTTGAATGAGGCCGATGCGGTAACCAAAGATGTAATCCGCCCAAGATTCCCCATTCGCGGAAACGGAAACTTTTACGCTTTCAATCTGGTTGCCGTCTGCGACCGTGACAATGGATGGGGCGGTGTAAGACGCGACAAAGCTTGGAGCTGTGGTTGGTGGCAACTGTCCACCGAAGAGTAGGCAATTGTATGTGGTTTCAGGCAAGAGAATAATGGGAAAAGATATGCCTGTCACGCCTCGCGTGGGTATTAACGGGATATGGCACTCGTAGCCAGAAATTAACAAACTCGGTACAGGAGAAAACATCCCAGAAGAGGGGAAAAAAAAAGCACCCGCATATTCATCGCCGTCACTGCCTACATATGCATTGTCATAAGCGATCAGGGAAAGTGATGTATCCCAAGAATGAAAAAACTTGGCGTACAGTTTGCCCGTAGCCTGACGTAATCTAGGGTAGTCTGCCGCCTGATAAGGCGGCATGTAAGAAAAACTCACCTCTATCGGGGAAGTGGCAGCGGATAAGACAAGATAGGAATTTAACGACGTGGTAGCCGCTTGTGCCTGCGCGGAAACGATCCATATGGCAAAAAAGCCAAGCAAACCGAAATAGTTTTTTTTCATCATGTATTTCTCCCAGCATAACCAGCCGTCATGGATGCACCGCACCCATGACGGCCTGATTCCGCGCTAATTAATGTACACGTCGAGCGTCGAAGAAACGAGCGGGCTATTGGGGAAATTCGCATTTCTACAGTCAATCCGCCATTGATAGTGACCACGATCAAGCGTGACCATACCCCAGTTGTAGGAGGGGTAGAAATCAGTGATTGAATACCAAGGCTGCAACATATAGCCGGGAAGTGCATTCCGCGCCGATAACGTACAAGACGTCGTATTGCTGCTGTATGCGAGCGAGAACGACTGAGGATAGGTAAAAGTCATCGTTGCGCCATTGGCAACCGTTACACCATTGACACTGAAACTGGCGATCGGTGTCGGTGGTGCGGCTGTGACTGTGGCAGATGCGCTGGCGGTATTGATAGCGCTGCTTGCTGACATGCAACTGACATCCCACCGATATTGGCCGGGATTCAATTGGATATTGCCCCAATTGTAATTCGTCTGAAAGTTCAGAACCTGATACCACAGATTGCCGTTGAGGTAGGCTTGCAGATTGCAATTCTGCGCACCGATAGCATCGTAACGCAGATTGAATGACCCATCGCTATAAACTCCGATGGACGATGGTGCCGCATCCGATAGCTGGTCGCCAATCTTGAACTCGACCGTTGGTCGGGCGGTGTAGCTGGCACCATCGAGATTGACGCTACGAACGGGTAAGCTTTGTAGATCAGAAGCACCATTACCCACCATACGCGCGCGCACGGCATTTTCAACATCTGCGGGTGTCAGTAAATATGGAAACGTTTCGATTAGATAGGCTGCGACTCCCGCTACATGTGGTGCCGCGAACGAGGTGCCGTCGCCTGTCGGGTTGCTGCCGTCGTTCCATGTGGATTTTATTTTCTTGCCGGGCGCCCATGCGTCGACGCATGTACCGTAATTTGATCCTGGTTCTGCACCGAAATTTATATTTCCTTGGTTGAATGCATTCGTCTCGCCATTCAATGGCTGAACCGGTTGCCCATTGCTGTCCATAGCGCCGATAACCATCGCACCATCTGACGGCAGATGATCATTAAAACTGTACGAGCATGCATCAATCTTTTCGTTGCCTGCCGACTGGGCAAAAAAAGCGCCAGGATAAGCCGTTGTCGCATTTGGCGTAATTAGACTTCGGATATTGCTGGCCAAGCTTCCGGCTATGCGATTATCGAAAGCATTTAGTCCATTGGATGATAAATTAACCACGCCCACACGCCCGCTTAGCTGAATCCGCCGTTTTGCCTCTTCAAAAGCGCTGGCAATATTTGCCGGATTTTCGCTGCCCCAGACACAGGTATTATCGCCACGCGCCAAAGAAACAATATTGACACCGGAATCGACCCCAGTCACGCCGACACCGTTATTCCATGCACCAATGATACCGGCGACAAACATTGAATGTGCGTAGTTGCCAATCGGACAGACACCCGTTGGTGCCCAACGATCACTCACGTTTAAATCACTGTTATTGCCGACCCCGCTGTCAACCACATAAACCCTGGCAGCACCATTGCTCGCTTTGCCGCCTCCCACCGCTTGTATCCCCCATGGCAGCGTCCAATTGGTGGACTGAATGTCATTTCAAATTCCGCCACTGAATTCGACCGGAAAGCTTTGGCTCATTTGCTTGATGCGCTTGTCTTTGCCCAAAGCGCTTGCTTGCTGTGGTGTCAAAAAAGCGGCGAAGCCCTGCATCGTCTGAGTATAAAGGTGCGTCGCCGAAACCCCGTGAGCAGCCTCGGTGTCGTGCAAGAGCTGGGTGACTTTGCTGTCGTGCCAATCGGCAAAACGGGCATCCTTGACCGGCTTGTGGACATAGCTTTGTGACGCATTATCGGCAAACGTGATGATGTACTGAATATTACCGGCCTGATCTTTGATGGGTTGATGCTTTTCGTCCTCAATATCTTTTTTGATTGCGCGGGTCATCACATTTTCGGGCATGTCCACCTGCGGCTGCACAACCCGATTTTCCGGTGGCACTGTCACGGTTAATCTTTGACTGCTATTGGCACTGGCTGCCATAGCCCATTGCGGACTGGTGCAGAGCGCAAGGGTTGCTACCAGTGCGCAGATGCATTTTCTGATTCCGTTCATAATCAAGCTCCTTTTATTAGTTACTCAACTTTTAAACATCCAGCCTCATCCTTGCGTCACCCGAACGGTGACGCAATTAAAGCTGAAACGATAAAACTCTTATTGCCAGCTACTGAATCTCTCGCTCTGATTGCATCCACTACATACCCAGCATAATCCGACTAACTACCGGATGCAGATTCTGCCAAACAAATGCCTCACGAAATATAGGGGAATGCCAATTTTTCTATCGGATTTTGCTGAGACAGACTCAGGAATTCCTGAGTCAAAGCCAATTGGAAAGCTTCGATAACATGCCGACTCTGCTACCCCAGGAGTCAATGGATTGTGCCATTTCCGTTATTCCAACATCCATCCATCATCCCCTTCTGACCACAGGGTCGGCCAGAACGGTGTTAATACTTCACCGTGCCGGATTCTTGAGTTTTCCATATTTCGCGACAACACGTGATTTTCTGAATGTCGGATTAAAATCCGACCTACGTTGTGATGCGGAGACACTGTCTTCAATTATGTGACATCCCTTAATCAACACGTACTGTTTCGACAGTGAATCTCCCTTGGTACACTTGCACGCCGAGAAGCTTACCCCCGCGACCGGGGAAAGCCTATATGCCGAAGTGCCTATATATTTCGGCATATAGACATTGGCAGCAAATTGTGTTACGAGGAAAATTAGAGGTTTTTGTCGAGGTAAGGCAGCATGAGCCGCCCCCAAATAGCCTGACCATTCGGCGACAATATAAATTCAGAAGTTTGATATTTACTAATCCGCGAGGCAAGGCGTGAGCAGGAAACAGCATACATCCCAAGACCAAACCCCCTCCATGCTCCCTCGCAAGCGCTCCCCTGACAAGGGGGCTGGGAGGGGTTTGAGCGTTACCGATAGAATTAAAATGCACCCCACCCCGATTAACGCGGGAGCGACGCCAATCTCTGATGCTATACTTGTACTTGAATTGTTAAACCACCCCCAAGAGGAAGACATGAAACGACTTTTGATGATCCTGACTATTGCATTGACCAGTGTGAGTTTGTTTGCAGCGACAGCGGAAGCCAAGCGTTTTGGCGGAAGCGGCAGTATCGGCAAGCAGCGCTCGATGGCTCCGCAGCAGGCGCAAAAAGCGCCGGATGCGGCACCTGCACCCGTTCAGGGCGCAACGCCCGCAAAACCGGCCGGCAACAAATGGCTGGGGCCTTTGGCCGGTCTGGCGCTAGGCGCGGGTTTATTCGCGCTGCTGTCGAGTGCGGGGCTGGATGGCGCACTGGGCGGCATTCTGCTGGCCTTGCTGGCAGCAGGCGCAGTGATGTTTTTGATCGCAAAATTCCGCAAACCGCCGCAAGGGGTGCGCCCGATTAACTCGCAACCGATGCAATATGCCGGCGCGGGGGCACCTTATGGTGAAACGCAACCGGCGGCACAACCGCTGCCCGGCAGCCTGGCAAGCATGGCAAAGGCAACGCCGGAGAAAAACATTCCGGCAGATTTTCCGGTAGAAAGCTTCCAGCGCAGCGCAAAGACCACTTTTATCCGCCTGCAGGCCGCAAATGACCGCAAGGATCTGGACGACATCCGCGAATACACTACGCCGGAAATGTTCGCAGAAATCTCGATGCAGTTGCAGGAACGCGGCGCGGCACCGCAAAAAACCGACGCGATCGCGATTGATGGCGAACTGCTGGAAGTGGCCAACGAGGGCGATTTCGCGCTCGCCAGCGTGCGCTTCACCGGCCAGTTGCGCGAAAACAACGGCACACCGGAAGGCGTGGATGAAATTTGGCATGTGCAGAAAAATCTGCGCGACGACAAGTCGGTATGGCTGCTGGCCGGTATTCAACAAACTGACTTGCGCTAACGGGCATTGTAGTGACTCACCTGATAATGAAACTTGCTATGCCCGTTCCCCTCTCCTCAATCCTCTCCCGCAAGCGGGCGAGGAGGCGAACGATCGCTACGCGAGTTTTACGTTAAATTTTTATGCTCGCCCGGCCTTCTGCGGCAGCGTTGAATCACCTGCTCGCGCAGAACAGTTGGGCGCTGACCCGGCTCGCGCGTTTCGCGGGCAAGACGGCGCGCTTCGACATCGCGCCGTTTTCTTTTGCCTACACCATCCTCGCGGACGGCTCATTGCGCGGTGCCGATGCCGACAACTCGGCAGACGCGGTATGCGTGATCGCGCCGTCGCTGTTGCCGCGCCTTGCGCTGCACGACGAGAAGGCATCGGCCGATATTCGCACCGAAGGCGATGCCGCGCTGCTGGCGGAAATTTTCTCCCTGTCGCGCAGCTTGCGCTGGGATGCAACCAAGGATTTAAGCCGCCTTACCGGCAATACCCTCGCGGAACATATCGCGCAAACAGTACAAGGCGCGCGACAGCAGTTGCACGATGCGGCAGCCAACCTGCCCAAAGCGGCGGCGGCATACTGCACCGAGGAACACCCGCTGCTGGCCAAGCCGCAAGACGTCGCGGCATTCAATCTCCAAGTGGCTAAACTGCGCGACGATCTGACGCGATTGGAACAACGCCTCAACCCACTCTCGGCCGCGCGGGACTCCACGCGTGATACCCATCGGGACAAATGATATGTTGCGCTTGCTGCGGTTGCTGAAAATTTTTTTCGTGGTGCTGCGTTTCGGGCTGGATGAATTCCTGCTCGCGCCCGAGCAGGTGCGCTGGTTGCGCGCGCCGCTGAATTCTCTGCTGTTCATGCGCAATGTTTCCGCGCCGCGCGCAGTCAGACTGCGCCGCGCGCTGGAAAATCTCGGCCCGATCTTCGTCAAGTTCGGGCAAATGCTTTCCACCCGACGCGACCTGATGCCGGCCGATATCGCCGACGAGCTCGCCAAGTTGCAGGATCAGGTGCCGCCCTTCCCCTCCGCGCAGGCGGTGGCCTTGCTTGAGGCGACTTACGGCAAGCCGTTGCGCGAAGTATTCAGCCGCTTTGACGAAACGCCGATAGCCAGCGCATCGGTGGCGCAAGTGCATTTCGCTGTGCTGCCGGACGGCCGCGATGTCGCGGTAAAAATCCTGCGCCCCAACATTGCCGGCATCATCTCGCACGATGTCGCGTTGCTGAAAGCGGCGGCCGACATGATCGAATGGTGGGCGGAAGGCCGCCGCCTCAAACCGGGCGAGGTCATCAAGGAGTTCGAAAAGCATCTGGCAGACGAGCTCGATTTGATGCGCGAGGCAGCCAATTGCAGCCAGCTCAAACGCAACTTTGCCAGCTCCCAATTGCTGTTGGTGCCGGAAGTTTATTGGGATTTTTGCACCATAGACGTGATGGTCATGGAGCGCATGTATGGCTTCCCGGTCAGCCAGGTGGACGTGCTGCGCGGGGCGGGCATCGACATCCCGAAGCTTGCCGCAAACGGCGTGGAGATTTTTTATACCCAGGTGTTCCGCGACGGTTTTTTTCACGCCGACATGCACCCGGGCAACGTTCAGGTGGCAGCGAACGGCCAATATATCGCGCTGGATTTCGGCATCATGGGTTCGCTGACCGACACCGATAAACATTACCTCGCGCAGAATTTCATCGCTTTTTTCCGCCGCGATTACAAGCGCGTCGCCGAGGTGCACATCGAATGCGGCTGGGCGCCCGCCGGCACCCGCGTGGACGAACTGGAATCCGCCATACGCGCGGTGTGCGAACCGATTTTCGACAGGCCGCTGCGCGAAGTTTCGTTTGGCCGCGTGCTGCTGCGCCTGTTCCAGACTTCGCGCCGCTTCGGCATCGAGGTCCAACCGCAATTGGTGCTGCTGCAAAAAACCCTGCTCAATGTCGAAGGGCTGGGTCTGCAACTGGATCCCGAACTGGATTTATGGAAAACCGCCAAGCCTTGGCTGGAACGCTGGATGGCCGAGCAGATCGGCTGGCGCGGCTTTCTCAAGGCATTGCGTACCGAAGCCCCGAACTACGCCACCCTGCTGCCGCAACTGCCACGGGTACTGAACCGTTATCTGGTCAACGACGGCGCGACCTACAGCGCGGAGATGCTGCACCGGATACTGAAACAGCAAAAACGCCAGAACCATTGGTTGGCGGCGATTTGTGCGCTGCTGCTGATTTTTTTCGCTTGGGGGATTTTCAGCTTCCCTCTGTAAAAACGTTCACCCTAGAAAAAGCAGTTGGCCACAGAGATCACAGAGAAAAACCCGGTAGTTACAGAGAAATTGGTATCCACCTTTTGGGTGCAACCAGAAAAGGCGGCAAACCCTTACATTCTCTGTGTCCTCTGTGGCTTGAACTGAGGTTTTAAGGTTCACCTCAAACACGCGTTGAAGTTGCCAAACTTGGAGCTTGAAACAGAATGAGCAGAACAACTGTGTCAGGCCGCGCACTCGCCGCGCACCTCAGGCGCGGCGGCCTGATCGCCTACCCTACCGAATCCTGCTACGGGCTGGGCTGTGGCCCGGGCCACCGCACGGCGGTGCTGCGCCTGCTCAAGCTCAAGCGGCGTCCGCAACACAAGGGACTGATCCTGATTGCGGCTGGTTTCAAACAGGTAGCACGCTACCTGCAACCGCTTACTCTCATCCAACAACGACAACTACATGAGGCAGGCGCACAAGCGATCACTTACCTGATACCGGCCAAGCCCTCCTGTCCTCGCTGGCTGCGCGGCGCGCATGATACGCTGGCGGTACGCCTGACCGCACACCCGCAAGCCGCACAGCTTTGCCGGAGCGCGAACAGCGCGCTGGTTTCCACCAGCGCCAATCGCAGCGGCCAGCGCCCCGCCAAAACTTATGCGCAATGCCGGCGTTTATTCGGGTGCAAGGTGTGGGTGTTGCCGGGGCGCGTGGGCAAGCGCAAACAGCCTTCCACGATCCGTGCCTGGGTGGATGGCAAAATCATTCGCGGTTAAACAGGAGGAAATCATGAGCAGCTTCGATGCCGCAGCCGTCAAGGAATATCTGCTTGAACTGCAAGACCTGATCGTCGCGCGCCTGGAGCAGGTGGACGGCAAATCGTTCCGCCGCGACAACTGGGACAAGTCGCAAGGAGGCGGCATCAGCTGCATCCTCGAAGAAGGCAATGTGCTGGAGCGCGGCGGCGTGGCGTTCTCGCATGTGACGGGTGACAAGATGCCGGCTGCCGCGACCGCTCACCGCCCCGAGCTGGCAGGCCGCCGCTGGGAGGCGCTGGGCGTGTCGCTGGTGCTGCACCCGCGCAACCCCTACGCGCCCACCGCCCATGCCAATGTGCGCATGTTTGTGGCGATGAAGAACGGTGAAACGCCGGTATTCTGGTTTGGCGGCAGCATGGATCTGACGCCGTATTACGGCTTCGAGGAAGATGCGGTGCATTTTCATCAGGCTTGCAAAAATTCGCTCGCGCCGTTCGGCGACGATCTCTATCCGCGCTTTAAAAAATGGTGCGACGAATATTTTTTTTTCAAGCATCGCAACGAGCAGCGCGGCATCGGCGGCATTTTTTTCGATGACCTGAGCGAACCGGATTTCGCCACCGCCTTCGCCATCCAGCAAAGCGTCGGCGATCACTTCCTGTCGGCCTATGTGCCGATTCTGGAGCGCCGCATGGATATGCCCTACGGCGAGCGCGAGCGCGATTTTCAGCTTTACCGGCGCGGCCGCTATGTCGAATTTAATCTGGTGATCGACCGCGGCACCCTCTTCGGCCTGCAAACCAGCGGGCGCACCGAGTCCATCCTGATGTCCATGCCGCCGCTGGTGAAATGGCGCTATGACTGGCATCCGCAGCCCGGCTCATCTGAAGCGGAACTGTATGACAAATTTCTCGTGCCACGGGAGTGGGTGTCATAACGCGACAGGCCAAAATCGCGCAATAAATTGCGCTCCTATCAACGGCGATTTCCCCTAAGCCGAACGAGCCGGAGCCAAAAAAGTGGCATTTTTCGTAGGTCGGATGAGCGCAGCGTTATCCGACATGGAGGTGTCGGAAGTCGCTACGCTTTTCCGACCTACAACTGCAACGGCGAGCCTCCCTGAAATCCGGGTTAAATCTTGCGCAACACGATACCGCGAAACCAGCCACCAGCGAGCAGCGGCCTGTCGCTGATCGCTTGCAGTTGCGGCACCTCGCGGAGCACGTCTTCGAACACCACATCCATCCTGGTGGCCAGGCGGCGCGTCAGCGGGTTGAGCGCGCGGCGCAGCCAGGCCTGTTGCTGCGGGCGGAGAAATTTATCGAAGATGAGTATCGTGCCGCCGTGCTTGAGTGCGCGCGCCGCTTCGCCCAAGCATTTTTCCGGGTGCGGCACGACGGCGAGGATGAGATGCAACACGACATGATCGAACTGCGCGTCGGCAAACGGCAAGGCCATGCTGTCGCCCAGCACCCAGTCGATATCCAGGTGCGCGCCGCGCGGCTTGGCGCGCGACAGCATCGCGGGGCTGAAGTCGAGCGCGGTATAGCGGTGCAGCGCCGGCAGCAGCGGCAAATCCAATCCCGTGCCGACCCCGCTGAACAGCACGCGCCCCGGCACATCCTCCGGCAAGTCGCGCAACGATAGTGCGCGCGCCTTCAGCAGCAGCCGCTCGATGACCGGGTCATAGAACGGCGCAAGCAGGTTATAACTCTGCCTGAGCAGCGGGTTTTCGCGGTAGGGTTGAGGAGAATGTGACATGGTGCAAGTGTAGCGGAAATTTATAGCCGCAACTTTTTCATGAAAAACGCCTGGTAGCCGTACAACATGGAGCAGTCGGGTTACCGGCTGTTCAGCAGATAATCCAGCGCAATGCCCGCAAACACCGCCGCGCCGAACCAGTTGTTGTGCAGAAAAGCCTTGAAGCATTTTTCGCGGCTTCTGCTCTTGATGAGGGTGTAGTGATACAGCGCAACGCCCGCCGCAGCCAGCAGCCCCGCATAAAATATCCAGCCCAGCCCGGCCATTTGCCCGGCCAGCGCCAACAACGCCAAAGTCGTGGCATAGCAGCCCATCACCGCCGCCACGTCGTATTTGCCGAAAAACAGCGCCGAGGAGTGGATGCCGAGATGAATGTCGTCGTCGCGGTCCACCATCGCGTATTCGGTGTCGTAAGCGATGGCCCAGAACACGTTGGCGAGCAGCAACAGCCACGCCATGGGCGGCACCTCGCCGAGTTGCGCGGCAAAGGCCATCGGGATGCCGAAGCCGAAGGCGATGCCGAGATAAGCTTGCGGGATGACGAAAAAGCGTTTGGTGAACGGATAGCTGGCGGCCAGAAATAAGGCGGGAAAAGACAGCAGCCAGGTCAACGGGTTAAGCGGCAGAATCAGCAGGAAGGCGGCAAGCGCCAGCCCGGCAGCCAGCCATACCGTTTCGCGTTCGCTGACCCTGCCGCTGGTGAGCGGGCGCGCTTTGGTGCGCTCGACATGCTTGTCGATGTGGCGGTCGGCATAGTCGTTGATGGCGCATCCTGCGGAGCGCATCAGCGCCGTGCCGAGTATGAAAATGGCAGCGATATGCCAGGCCGGTTGCCCTTCGCCCGCAATCCACACACCCCACAGCGTCGGCCAAAGCAGCAGCAGGATGCCGATAGGGCGGTGCAGGCGGGTGAGCTGGATGTACAGAGAGATGCGTTCGGCAAGGATCATTTTTCGGGATAGCTAAAATTCTTGAAAGTGCCTCCTACCATGAAAAATCTGGCATGAAAAAGCTGGCGTAAAAAACCGCAAGTGGCATCGGCGCTCATTTTACATTAACATCCGCTCACCCAACATAAATGCCACCGAGCACCACGACATATGCCCGAATTGCCAAAATATGCACTTTATCTGATACCGTTTTTCGCGATGTGCATTGTCATCGCCATTTACCTGTTCAAACAGAAAAAACTTTCCGTTGCGGCACAAAGCACCTGGCAGGAAGTGGTGGCTTCGGGGCTCACCGAACCGCCATCGCTACACCCGATGATCGACCCAGCCATTTGCGTGGGCGCCGCCTCCTGCGCTGCAGCCTGCCCGGAACAAGCTATCGGCATCATCGGCAACAAGGGCACTTTTGTTAATCCCTCAGTCTGCATAGGGCACGGCGCGTGCGCGGCGGCGTGCCCGACCGGCGCGATCCGTCTCGTTTTCGGTACCGAGAAACGTGGTATCGACATCCCATTCGTCAAGCCCAGCTTTGAAACCAACATCGAGGGCTTGTTCATTGCCGGCGAACTGGGCGGCATGGGGCTAATCCGCAAAGCGGTGGAACAGGGAAAGCAGGCGATCGCGAATATCAAAAAACGGCGTGTTGCCGGAACCGATTACGACGTTATCATCATCGGCGCCGGGCCGGCCGGCATCTCCGCCACGCTGGGGGCGCAGGAAGCACGACTGCGTTACCTGACCCTCGAACAAGAGGACGCCATCGGCGGAACCGCCCTGCATTACCCGCGCCAGAAAATCGTGATGACCGCACCGATGGACCTGCCGCAGATCGGCAAGATCAAACTATCTGAAATCAGCAAAGAGGCGCTGATCAAGTTATGGGAAGGTGTATCGCAAAAGACTGGCATCAAAATCAACTTCAACGAGCGCATGGACTCGCTGCGCCATGAAAACGGAAAATTTATTGTCTCGACCTCAAAAGGGCAATACACCGCCGGAAGTGTGCTGCTATCTGTCGGACGGCGCGGCACCCCGCGCAAGCTGGATGTCCCCGGTGAGGAATTGGCGAAAGTGTGCTACCGCTTGATCGACCCGAGCCAGTATCAAGGCAATCATGCGCTGGTCGTCGGTGGCGGCGATTCTGCGCTAGAGTCAGCGCTGGCGCTGGCGGCAGAGCCGGGCACGACGGTGACGCTCGCGCACCGCAGCGAGGTTTTCAGCGGCGCCAAACCCAAAAACCGCGAGCGCATCAAAGCGGCGGAGCAAAGCGGCCGGATCAAGGTTCTGATGAAAACAAAAGTCACTCAAGTTACCAGCAACCGCGTCAAATTGGACCATAACGGTCAGTCGGTGGAAATCCCCAATGACATCGTCATCGTCTGTGCCGGCGGCACGTTGCCCATTCCGCTGCTGAAGGAAATCGGGGTGCGGGTCGAAACTCGTTACGGCACTTAATTATTCGCGCTGGTAACTACTCAGGTAGAAAAAAACTCCCCGCCAAATACCAACGCCAGATACCAACGTCTAACCACCCCTGCGCGCCTAGCGCTTCGCTTCCCCCCTTTGCAAAAGGGGGACTGAGGGGGATTTGAAGTGCGCCACTCTCTCGCCACCTGCTGTAAATCCCCCCTCCCCCCTTTTTCAAAGGGGGGTATCACCCCTCCCAGCCTTCCTCATGCAAGGTGGGAAGGAGAAAACAGCCACACCTGAGTAGTTATGTGCCCTGAATATATTCTGTGAGCAATGAGAGGCTTGCGATGTCCCGTCACTTCTGGATTGTGTTAAAAACCACTTCCACACTCAGCCCATCTCCGCCCTCAGGATGCACCATGCGCAAGGTCGCCGCATGAATCTCGGCAATACGCTTGACGATGGACAGGCCCAAACCGCTGCCGCTGCCTTGCGTGCCTGAAGGGCGATAAAAACGTTCCATCACCCTTTCCCGATCCTGTTCCGGGATGCCCGGGCCGTTGTCGCTCACCGACAGGCAGACCTCGCCCTGCCGGTTGACGACATTGACCCGCACTGCCGAGCCGGATGGGGTATGGCGCACCGCGTTGTCGACCAAATTACGCAGCAGGACACGCAACAACCCCGGATTGCCGCGCACTGTGGTTTCGTCGCCTTCCAGCAACTCGATGTGTACGTCTTTTTCAAGCGCGACAGGTGCAATTTCGGCAATGACGCCAGAGGCGATTTCCCTGAGCGGGCAGGGTTCCGCCGCACGGTCATCCAGCGCATCGAGCCTGGCGAGGGTCAATAACTGGTCGATCAGATGGGCGGCGCGGTCGCAGCCGAGTATCGCGTTGTCGATTGCGTGGATGCGTTCGGCGCTGCCGGAGGCGGCCTGCGCCACCTGCGCCTGCGCCTTGATTGCGGCCACCGGGGTACGTAACTCATGCGCGGCATCTGCGGTAAAGCGCCGCTCTCTTTGCCTGGAAGCGTCGATGCGGATGAACAACCGGTTGAGCCGCTCGATCAGCGGCACCACTTCTTGTGGCGCGGACGAGGCATCGAGTGCGGAAAGGTTGTCTGGCTCGCGTTGCCCCACGTCGCGCGCCAGCTTGTCGAGCGGGCGCAAGCCGCGCGTTATCGCCACCCACAACAGGATCGCCAGCAAGGGCAAAGACAACAACAGCGGTAGCAGCAGGTTGTACGCAATTGCGCCTGAGGCATGTTCGCGATCGCTCACGCGCTCCGCGACATGAATCAGGTAAATTCCGTGTGTCTCGTCCCATGAGCTGAAAACACGCCATTTTTGCCCATCAATCACCACGTCGCTGAACCCGGTCCGGTCGCGTTTGGTCAACATGGATTGGGGCGCATTGGCCGAACGCAGACGCAATACCGTCCCATTGTTCGTCCCGCTCTCCCAGACCTGAAAAGCGACTGCCTCCGAGAAATGGCTCAACAACGGGACATCGTACCCTTCAATTTCGTCGAGTTCATGCATGGACTGTGCCGACAGCAGGGAGGCGACTTGCGCCAGATGCGCGTCAAACAGCTCGTTTAATTCTTCGCGGGTACTATAAAAAGTCAGCAGGAGCGCAACAACCCACACGACAACAATGGAGGACAGCGCCAATATAAGCAGCCGCTGTCTCAGGGGGAGGCGGCTGATCATTTCAGGAGGTTTTGTCGCGCTGCATCAGGTAGCCGACGCCACGGATGGTTTCTATCACCCCGGGGAATAGCTTGCGACGCAGATGATGGATATGCACTTCCACCGCGTTGCTTTCGATCTCGTCGCCCCACGCGTAAAGCTGCTCTTCGAGCTTGGCGCGCGACAGCACCTTTCCCGCATTGAGCATCAGCGCGTGCAGCACGGCGAATTCCTTGGCCGACAGCTCGACCGGCTGGCCGTGGCACAGCACGCGATGGGCGGCGGGATCGAGCCTGACCCCGGCAATTTCGAGAAAAGGCTCGGTCTTGCCGCTGGCGCGGCGTATCAGCGCACGCAGGCGCGCCGCCAACTCTTTCATGTCAAACGGCTTGACCAGATAATCGTCCGCGCCGGCATCCAGACCTTTGATGCGGTCTTCCACCGCATCCATCGCGGTCAGAATCAGCACCGGGATGGGGATGTTGCGGCTGCGCAGGCGACGCAGCACTTCCAGCCCGGACAGGCGCGGCAATCCCAAATCCAGCACCACCGCCACATAAGGCTCGGTGGTGAGCGCCTGGTCTGCCGAAGCGCCGTCTTTCATCCAGTCCACGGCATAGCCGGACTGCTTCAAGCCAGCCTGAATCGCATCACCCAGCAGGGCATCATCTTCGACTACCAGCACCCGCATCATTCACCCATGGAGAAATGTCAATCAATCATCATCGTGCTGCCCGACCTGCGCCCTATCCGCGCCAGACGTCACCAACCCGGTAGCCGGGTAGCCGACCCAGAATGCCACGACAGCGGCCAGCATTATGACACCCAACCAGAGATAGGAGCGACCGATACCTTGCTCCGGTTTGGCGGACTTGAAACCGGTGACCATCGCACGCGCCAGATTTTCACGATGCAGCACGCTGCTCACCGCCACCCCGACGAGATGGATCAATATGATGAGCAGCATGGCATTGGACACGAACTCGTGCAACTCCTCCAGCGCTTCGCCGCCGATATCCTCGAACAGCAGCACGCCACTCGCTCCGGCCAGGATGCACAGCCCGAGCAGCAGCCAGATCGACACGCTGCCCAGCGGGTTGTGCCCGATGTAATGCGCGGGCTTGCCTTTGAGCAACGACCGCGCGTAAGCCGCAACTTGGCCGGGCTTAAACAGGAACGAGCGGAACTGCGCATAGCGCGTACCAAAAAACCCCCACAGCAACCTGAACCCGATCAGCCCCAGCAGGGTGTAGCCAAGCACCACATGAATATCACGGTAACGCTCCGATTCCGCGGTCAGGTATGCCCCGCAGAACGACAGCACCAGCAGCCAGTGAAAAACCCGCGTCGGCACATCCCAAACCAGTATGCGTTGGCTCATAGAAATCTCTTTTTACCTGGGTATCTTAATATCATGCTCGTTGTAATCGCCGCGCTCCGCCCGGGGATGGCAAGCCGCACAATTGGCCGGGCTTTTCACCTGCGGATTTTTCCAGACCGCCGGATTGACCTCATGCGCGTCGTGCTTGCGCTTGAACCAGATAGTTTCGCTGATACGCAGCGGCGCGGTCGCGGCGCTCCAGCGACTGGAGGCGTTATTCACCAGAAATGCGCTGATCTCCTTGCTATCCTCGGCATCCAGCGACGCATCCAAACCGAAGTGCTTGTCCAGGCCAGCCATCACCTTGCGCCATGATTCGGCGGGCAGCAGCCCCGGCGAGTAGGCGATGTGGCAGGTGGAGCATTCCTGCTGGAACTTGACATTGATTTGTGCCGGCTGCAGCGGCTTGCCACGGTTTTCGCCGCCGTATTTGCCGCTGTGTTTTTCGGCATTCTTTCCGCCGTATCTTTCATCGCGATCATCATCATCGGCCCGTGCAACAGGTATCGCGACACTCAGTGCCAGCAGGGCAACGACGAACATCCGAAAAGTTTTTTGCTTGTGCATCGGCATGGCAGCCTTCTTTATTTTTTAACGGTTAGCAGGTAGGCAAGCACATCGCCCTTTTCCTGTGGTGTGCAGGCACGCTCCAGCACATCGTTGCAATTGCGCTTGAACCATTTTTCCACTTTTTTCGGGTTGGTGAAGCGCGCCGCATTACCCGACGGCGCGAGCGGATCGATGACTTTGCCGGTCTTGGCATGTTCGCCCGGCATGGCCGGATTATCGGTATGGCAGGAAGCGCAGCTCCACTCGCCCCCATGCTTGGCCTTGAAAAAACTCACGCCGCGCTCGGCGGAAAATTCCTGAAAGCCGTGCGTACTCGCAGCCTCCTTGTGTATAGAAGCCAGTATTTCGGCGGGCGTTTCCGCTAAGGCCGGCTGCGCCGCCAAGCCGGTAAAAGCCACAAACGCAATAACAAGATGAAACAGTCGCAACACTTTATGATCTCCTGAAACAAATTACGAGGCGCGCAGGGTAAAAGGGCTGACTTAAGAAACGCTTAAACCCAAATTGAACTATCTGGATTCAACCGAACTCCTTGACGAGATGCTGCTGCCTGCGGCTGATCGGCAGCGGCTCGCCCAAGCCCTTGAGTTTGACCATCCAGCCGCTGCTCTCGCCTTCCTCGCCGCCTTTTTCGAAGCCTTCGATAGCCTCTTTCGCCACCAGGCAGTTGCGGTGGATGCGCACAAAGCGCGCGGCGAATTCTTTTTCCAACGCGGTGAGCGGCTCCTCGATCAGGTATTCGTGTTCGGCGGTGCGCACCGTGACGTATTTCAGCTCGGCGCGCATAAACAGCACTTGCTCGATGGGTACCAGATGGATCTTGCCGCGCTCGTGGATGGAGAGAAATTTGCGCGGCTCGGGCAGCAGGTCGCGCAGCACTTCGGTTTGCACCGGCACGGCTTCGCGCGCGCGGGTGAGCGCTTCGAACAGCCGCTTCAGGCGAATCGGCTTGAGCAGGTAATCGATGGCGTGCAGCTCGAAGGCCTTGATCGCGTAAGCATCGTAGGCGGTGGTGAAGATGATCACCGGCGGCTTGAATAATTTATTGAGATGCCGCGCGAGTTCGATGCCGTCCATCTGCGGCATGCGGATGTCCAGCAATACCACATCGGCGGGCGTTTCCATCAGCCTGTCCAGCGCCTCCTGGCCGTTGCCCGCCTCGCCCACCACGTCCAGCGGCAACTGTTCGTTGCAGTCCTGCAACAGGTCGCGCAGGCGGCTGCGCGCGGGCGGTTCGTCGTCCACAATAAATACGCGTAAAGCCAGCTCGATGACGCTCATTTTGTATTTTCCTCCCTGTACGGCAGCATGATTTCCACGCGATAAAAATCTGCGCCGCTCTCGGTTTTATAGCGCGCCTCGACATCGAACAGCAGCGCCAGCCGTTCGCGGATATTCTGCAATGCCATTTTGTTGCCGCCATGCGGCGCGGCACGGCACGGTGCGCAGGGGTTTTCCACCCTGAGCCGCAACTCGTCGCCGCTGCGGCGCAGCGCGACGGTGATGCTACCGCCCTGCGGCAACGGCTCGATGCCGTGGTATACCGCATTTTCCAGTAGCGGTTGCAGCAGCAGCGGCGGGATCAACGCGCCGTCCGGTATATCCTGAATCTGCCAATCCACGCGTAGCCGTTCGCCCATGCGCAATTGCTCCAGCGCGAGGTAGCGCCTGCTCAACTCGACTTCCTGGCGCAATGGCACGAGGTCTTGCACATCCGCCATCGCCATGCGGAACAGGTCGGACATATCCTCCAGCGCGGTTTCGGCTTGTTTGGGTTGGGTGCGCATGATACTGAGCACGGCATTGATGGTGTTGAACAGGAAATGTGGCCGGATGCGCGCACGCAACACTTGCAAACGCGCCTCGTGCAGCGCGCGCGACAGCACCTGGCTGCGCCAGCGGAAATACATCAGCAGGACGGCGCATACCAGCACGCTGAACAGCAGGTAGCGCAGCGCGTCGAACCCGGCGTCAGCGCTGCCCGGCGGGCGATACAGTTCGCCGCCGAAATAATAGATGGAAAGCGTCAGCACCGCCACCAGCACGTTCACCGCCAGCACGCCCCGCCAATAGGCGAGCCGGTTCAACCACGGCTGCACCGCCCACAGCAGCAGCAGGCCGGTCAACAACACCGGGGCAAGCAACGTGGCAATCTGCATCAAGCGCAGCGACACCTCCGCCCAGCCGTTTGCCTGCGACAACGCCTGCAACAGCGCCAGGCCGTTGCCGATCAGCAGGATACGCAGGGTCACGCCAAGGTTGCGAAAGTTGGGCAACGCGTCGGGTAGGGTGTTTTGTTTTATACTGCGCGCCTTATTCATAGCGGGAAACTTTACCGGTTTTCATGCTTCATTCTGAGACATGTAGGGGCAGCGATGCAAGATCCAATGCAAGATAAAAATAATAAAGATACTTGGTCGGGGCGATTCGCGGAACCGGTGGCGGAACTGGTGAAGCGCTACACGGCGTCGGTGGGCTTCGACCACAAGCTGGCCATGTTCGATATTCAGGGTTCGCGGGCGCACGCGCAAATGCTGGCCGCCTGCGGCATTATCACCGCGCAGGATCTGGATGACATCCAGCGCGGTCTCGCGCAAATCGAGAACGAAATCATCGGCGGCGAGTTCATCTGGTCGCTGGACCTGGAAGACGTGCACCTCAACATCGAGAAGCGCCTCACCGGGCTGGTCGGCGATGCCGGCAAACGCCTGCACACCGGGCGGTCGCGCAACGACCAGGTGGCGACCGATGTGCGCCTGTATCTGCGCAGT